>Ga0164294_10000473_pt1 | contig 38399 bp, 36 predicted proteins | sample GEODES005metaG_FD_111479 | JGI IMG/M metagenome (GOLD analysis project Ga0164294, IMG submission 111479) | Oligotrophic lake water microbial communities from Sparkling Lake, Wisconsin, USA - GEODES005 metaG | ecosystem: Environmental > Aquatic > Freshwater > Lake | place: USA: Sparkling Lake... | reverse complement strand
AGGGCGATGCTGAATTAGAATTTCGCAGCCGGATTGGTCGTTCGATTACCATCGCGAAAGTTCGATATAGGCTGGCACTAGACTTGCATATTATCGACAACGGCCCGGGTATACCCGCTGAACTAAAGGATAGAATTTTTTATCCATTGGTCTCTGGCCGAGACGGAGGTAGCGGATTGGGGCTGACACTAGCCCAGACCTTTGTTCAGCAGCATAACGGCGTGATTGAGTGTGATAGCCGACCCGGTTGCACGGATTTTCGTATCCTGATTGGCTTGCCCTGATTCTGTGCGTTTGATTGGCATGTGAAAATAGGTGGCCGAACAGGGGCGATGAGCGCACTGAAATGGTGCTGGCGATGGATTAAGCTGGACGCATAGCGAAGCACATGAAACCAATCTGGATAGTTGACGACGACGAATCAATACGCTGGGTGCTTGAAAAGGCGCTCGCGCGAGAAAACCTGTCTACCCGTAGTTTTTCCAATGTGCGCGACGTCGTCGCCGCATTTGATTCTGGAACCCCACAAGTTCTTGTGTCAGACATACGCATGCCCGGTGAATCAGGTCTCGAGTTGTTGCAGATCGTCAAAGAGCGCTTTCCTGGCCTGCCAGTGATTGTGATGACGGCCTTCTCTGATCTGGATTCGGCCGTGTCAGCCTTTCAAGGTGGCGCCTTTGAATATCTAGCCAAACCGTTTGATCTCGACAAAGCCGTTGAACTGATACGACGCGCATTAGAAGAAAGTCTGCGCGAATCAGCAGGTGAGGCCACCGCGGCCGAGACGCCTGAAATTTTGGGTCAGGCGGCGGCGATGCAAGATGTGTTTCGAGCCATAGGCAGGTTATCGCAATCGAATGTCACCGTACTCATCACAGGTGAGTCCGGCACCGGTAAAGAATTGGTCGCGCGTGCGCTGCATAAACACAGTCCACGGGCAGCGCAGCCATTCATTGCGCTTAATACCGCAGCGATACCGAAAGATTTGCTCGAGTCCGAATTATTTGGCCATGAACGCGGCGCATTTTCTGGAGCTCAGGCCACACGACGTGGACGCTTTGAACAGGCCGAGGGCGGCACGCTGTTTTTAGATGAAATTGGTGATATGCCTTTCGATTTGCAGACGCGCTTATTGCGCGTGCTCTCCGACGGACATTTTTATCGTGTGGGTGGTCATCAATCAATGAAAGCGAATGTCCGAGTGATCGCTGCGACGCATCAAAATCTTGAACAACGCGTGCGTGATGGATTGTTTCGCGAAGATTTATATCACCGACTCAATGTCATTCGTTTGCGGTTGCCATCGCTGCGTGAACGTCGTGAAGATATTCCGCTGTTAGCGCGCTATTTTTTAAATCAAAGCGCGCGTCAGTTGGGTGTTGAAGCGAAGCGTGTGTCCGATCAAGCCATGCACTTCTTGTCATCGCTGGATTTACCCGGCAATGTGCGTCAACTTGAAAACCTGTGCAATTGGATTACCGTGATGGCGCCAGGTCAGACAGTAGAAATTAAAGATTTACCCCCTGAGCTTACAGCGGGGTCGCTTGCTACGGCCGGATCGCCTACGCTAGAAATCCACAGCGAATCTGCCGTTAATGGTTCTGCCGCTCACGACAATGATAGGCATGCAGACAGCCCTTTATCCAAACTAGTAGGTAGTGTTAGCGAGCGTAGTAACTGGATACTGATGCTAGAAGCAGAGGCAGCTCAGATGCTTTCTTCCGGAAAGCCAGAAGTGATGGAGGCGCTCGGAAAGCAGTTTGAATCAGCGTTAATCAAGACAGCGCTAAAACATACTCACGGTCGCAAGAATGATGCCGCGATTCGTTTGGGTATAGGCCGCAACACCATCACCCGCAAAATTCAAGAGCTTGGTATCGAAGGCGGTAAAGACGACTAGAGTAATTTAGTCGTCGACCCATTCAATCAGGTCTAGCCGCGCAAGATATTGATAGGCGGGTTTTTAACGTCAACAGGTTTTACGACCATGCGCGATTTTTGGCTAGGCGGCGTCCAACCAAAACGCTTCCAGAGCGATTGAACATCCGACCCCGGTTTCCAGTCATGCTCAGCCGGTCGTTTACCCGCGGCAGGGCGTGGGAATAGTTCTTTCAAATTTTTCTCGTTCATCGCAGTGCTCCGTCCAATGAAGGCGTAATTCAACAGCTTTTACATCGGTATTAGAGCAAGAATCTTTAGAAGCAAACTGTAAACAGCTGATTGGCTTGGCGCTGTTGCACTCTCAACGTGCCAATCACTGCCCAGATTTCAGCCGTCGCCACAGGGTCGTGCGACTGATACCCAGATGTGCCGCGGCGAGTGCACGATTACCTTCAAAACGCTGAAGGATGTTCTCAATATCAGCGCCTGTTTCATTCGTAGCGATTGGAATCTGCGCTGAATTCCCTGTGCTGAGTTCAGGAGCCAGTTTGATCAACAGCGAGGGCGTCAGTGCCTGCAGTGGCTCGACCGATAAAAACAAAGCGATGCGTTGCATCAGATTGCGTAGCTCGCGCACATTACCCGGCCAGTGCCACGCAGTGAGTAGAGGGGCACAGGTCTGTAACTCGGCATGTAGATTCACGTTGGCGCGTGCACCTAATTCAGCCAATGCGTTTTTTAGCCACCATTCAGCCAAAGGAATAACATCATCACTTCGCTCGCGCAGCGCAGGGATTTGAACGCGTAATACACCGAGGCGATAGAACAGATCAGCTCGGAACTGATGATTTGCTACGCGCTCTTCTAACTGACAATGAGTCGCGCTGATGATACGTACATCAACGGGTATTGGGCGCGTACCACCAACGCGCACAATTTCTTTTTCTTCTAGCACGCGTAACAAGCGTGTTTGCAAGGGCAGTGGCATTTCGCCAATTTCATCTAAAAACAATGTTCCACGATGTGCTGATTCAAATAGGCCTGCATGTCCACCACGACGCGATCCGGTGAAGGCGCCTTCGTCGTAGCCAAATAATTCCGATTCTAAGAGCGACTCAGCAATCGCTCCGCAATTGACAGCCACAAACGGTGGGTTACCCCCACCCTTACGTAAACTTTCGCGATGAATTGCCTGCGCGACTAACTCTTTACCTGTACCCGTTTCGCCTTCGATTAATACGGGTGCAGGTGATTTTCCAAACAGTGCAATGGTTTGACGGAGGGCTTCAATTTTTTCAGAGCTGCCGCGTATCTCGCTCAGCGCGTGCTTAGCGCGCAAGGTATCGGGTACGGGGTAGTGGCGTCCGCGTGGTGCTTCCAGTTGCGTGGCGCGTGCAATATCCAAGGCATCTTCAAACGCTTGTCGTATCGAGGCGGCGGAATATACAAACACACCAGCGAGTCCGGCTTCTTCAGCCAGATCGGTGATCAAGCCGGCGCCGACCACTGCTTTAATTCCGGCGGACTTCATTTCATTTATTTGGGCGCGCGCATCTTCAACCGTGACGTAAGTTCGCTGCATGATGGGCAGATCAAAGGTCTGTTGAAATTCTTCCAGTTCCGCTAAAGGGTCTTGGTAATTGATTAGCCCAATCTCGGGGGTGATGCGGCGCGCTCTTGCCAGTGCTCGCATCACATCGAAACCGCTCGCTTTAGCGATCACGACCGGAATCGATAGTCGGCTCTTCAAGTAGGCCGCATTCGAGCCTGCCGAGATCACCGCGTCGCAGCGCTCGCTGAGTAGTCGTTCGCGGATATGCGCGACCGCTTCTTCAAATCCAAGTTGTATTGGCTCAATCGTGGCCTGCTGGTCGAACTCAAGCGTAATGTCGCGGAACAGGTCAAACAGCCGCGAGATAGAGACGGTCCAGAAGACGGGTTTAGTGGCGAGTTCGCGCGGTAGTGGAGGGCGGCTCATGTTTCAGGGATGTTAATTGTTTCAATCAAAGTGAAACATTGAAACACATATTGAAACATTTTTCCAATTGTCAGCTTGCTAACTCCTTGGATGTCTCTGGCAAGCCCCTGTTTTACCTAGGGATTTTTTAATGTGCGTTATCGCATACAGAGTGCGGCTAGATGGCACAGCGATTGCAATCAAACACTCGTCTTTAAACCTTCACTATCCACCCTTACATTTTTACTTTTACAACAGGACTCACATGAGCAAGCTCACACCCGGCGCGCGTTTTCGCCTAGCCATCAAGGAAGAATCACCGCTGCAAGTCATCGGCGCTATTAACGCTAATCATGCGCTGCTGGCCAAACGCGCTGGCTTTCGTGCTATCTACCTCTCCGGTGGCGGTGTTGCAGCGGGTTCGCTCGGTTTGCCTGATTTAGGTATTTCGAATTTAGATGACGTGTTAACTGATGTCCGCAGAATTACAGATGTATGCGATCTGCCCCTGCTGGTCGATGTTGATACTGGTTTTGGTTCATCCGCGTTTAATGTCGCGCGTACCGTGAAATCCATGATTAAGTTTGGCGCGGCAGGCATTCATATTGAAGATCAGGTGGGTGCTAAGCGTTGCGGTCATCGTCCGAATAAAGAAATCGTCACCAAACAAGAAATGGTCGATCGCATTAAAGCCGCCGTTGATGCGCGAACCGATGATCAGTTTGTGATTATGGCGCGTACTGATGCACTCGCGGTTGAGGGCTTGGATTCAGCACTCGAGCGCGCTGTTGCTTGCGTTGAAGCAGGTGCAGACATGATTTTTCCAGAAGCGATTACTGAGCTGTCTATGTACAAAAAGTTTGCTGCTGCAGTGAAGGTGCCGGTGCTAGCGAACATTACTGAATTTGGCGCAACCCCTTTGTTTACCGTTGACGAATTGCGTGGAGCCGACGTAGGTATCGTGCTCTATCCTTTGTCTGCATTCCGCGCGATGAACAAAGCCGCAGAAAACGTTTATCTCGCCGTGCGACGCGATGGGACACAAAAAAATGTCGTCGATACCATGCAAACGCGTATGGAACTCTACGATCGAATTGGCTATCACGATTTTGAACAAAAACTTGATGCGTTATTCGCGCAGCAAAAGTCTAAATAATAAGTAAATCACTTGGGAGAAAACATGAGCGATCAACAAACACCTGGTTTTAAACCAAAAAAATCTGTTGCATTATCTGGCGTCACTGCAGGTAACACCGCATTGTGCACAGTAGGCAAAACAGGTAACGATCTGCATTACCGTGGTTACGATATTTTGGATGTGGCTGATGCGTGCGAATTTGAAGAAATTGCTCACTTGCTGGTACACGGCAAATTACCGACTGCCGCTGAACTGAAAGCGTACAAGCAAAAGCTTAAAGCATTACGTGGCTTACCTGCGAATGTGAAAGCAGTACTTGAGTGGCTACCTGCATCCTCGCATCCTATGGATGTGATGCGCTCAGGCGTTTCCGCATTAGGTTGCGTGCTACCAGAAAAAGATGATCACAACACCCCGGGCGCGCGTGATATCGCTGATCGCTTGATGGCGTCGTTAGGCTCCATGCTGCTGTACTGGTATCACTACAGCCACAATGGCAAGCGCATCGAAGTTGAAACCGATGATGATTCCATCGGCGGTCATTTCCTGCATTTGCTGCACGGCGAAGAGCCTTCAGAGCTATGGGTAAAAGCGATGCACACTTCGCTGATTCTCTATGCCGAGCATGAATTCAATGCATCTACCTTTGCAGGTCGTGTGATCGCTGGCACAGGTTCCGATATGTTCTCTGCGATCACAGGAGCGATCGGCGCATTACGCGGCCCTAAGCATGGTGGTGCGAATGAAGTGGCTTTTGAAATTCAAAAGCGCTACGACAATCCGGATGAAGCCGAGGCAGATATTCGTCGTCGTGTAGAAAACAAAGAAGTCATTATTGGTTTTGGTCATCCTGTGTATACGATTTCTGATCCGCGCAACAAAGTCATTAAAGAAGTGGCGCGTAATCTGTCCAAGAATGCTGGCTCGACCAAAATGTTTGATATTGCTGAGCGTTTAGAAACCGTGATGTGGGACGTGAAAAAAATGTTCCCTAACCTGGATTGGTTCTCGGCGGTGTCTTATCACATGATGGGCGTGCCAACAGCGATGTTTACTCCGCTGTTCGTTATTTCGCGTACATCGGGTTGGGCAGCACACATTATTGAGCAACGCATCGATAACAAAATTATTCGCCCCAGTGCAAATTACGTCGGGCCGGAAGATTTGAAATTCGTGCCTATCGCAAAACGCAAGTAACTGCAGAACTTCGACAGGGAATACGACGTAAAACGTATTCCCTGATTTTTTACTCTTTTTGTCTTTGCCTCAACTCATGAATACTGCACACCGAAAGTCCCTGCCGGGCACCGCACTGGATTACTTTGATGTTCGCGCAGCGGTGGATGCCATTGCGCCAGGCGCTTTTGAACAGCTACCGTATACCTCGCGTGTGCTGGCGGAAAATCTCCTGCGTCGCTGTGAGCCCTCGGCGCTCACAGCATCGCTTAAACAGCTAATCGAACGTAAGCGCGATTTAGATTTTCCGTGGTATCCGGCACGCGTGGTGTGTCACGATATTTTGGGTCAAACGGCGTTGGTTGATTTGGCAGGCTTGCGTGATGCGATTGCCGATCAAGGGGGTGATCCGGCTAAGGTGAATCCGGTCGTGCCTGTGCAGCTGATTGTTGATCATTCGCTGGCAGTGGAGTGTGGTGGTTTTGATCCTGAGGCATTTACTAAAAATCGTGCAATTGAAGATAGACGTAATGAGGATCGTTTTCATTTCATCGATTGGACAAAACACGCATTCAAAAACGTAGACGTTATCCCACCGGGCAACGGCATCATGCATCAAATTAATCTTGAGCGTATGTCACCGGTGATTCAGGTGCAAGAGGGTGTGGCCTATCCCGATACTTGTGTCGGTACGGATAGTCATACACCGCATGTCGATGCACTGGGTGTGATCGCTATTGGTGTCGGTGGTTTGGAAGCAGAGAACGTGATGTTGGGTCGTGCATCATGGATGCGTCTGCCCGATATTATTGGCGTTGAATTATCGGGTAAACCACAACCGGGTATAACAGCCACTGACATCGTGCTGGCACTCACAGAATTTTTACGTAAATCAAAAGTTGTTGGTGCGTACCTGGAATTTTATGGCACAGGCTCACGAGCGCTGACCTTAGGAGATCGCGCCACGATCTCCAACATGGCACCGGAATACGGTGCTACCGCAGCGATGTTTGCGATTGATGAGCAAACGATCAGCTATCTCAAACTTACTGGTCGCACGGATGAGCAAGTGAAGTTAGTGGAGACCTACGCCAAGCAAGCGGGTCTGTGGGCAGACACCTTGCAAAAAGTTGAGTATGAACGCGTGCTGACTTTTGATTTGTCTAGCGTGGTGCGCAATATGGCTGGCCCATCAAATCCTCATGCGCGTGTAGCGACATCTGAGTTGGCAGCCAAAGGGATTGCAGGTAAATGGGAAGACGTACCAGGTCAGATGCCCGATGGTGCGGTCATCATCGCAGCGATTACGAGCTGCACCAACACTTCGAATCCACGTAACGTGATTGCTGCAGCACTGTTAGCACGCAATGCCAACAAGCTGGGGCTAGTGCGTAAGCCTTGGGTGAAATCATCACTGGCACCGGGATCGAAAGCGGTGACTATGTATCTGGAAGAAGCTGGCTTGATGGGCGATTTAGAAAAGCTGGGTTTTGGTGTGGTGGCTTACGCATGCACATCCTGTAATGGCATGTCAGGTGCGTTGGATCCGGTGATTCAAAAAGAAATCATCGATCGAGATTTATATGCGACCGCTGTGTTGTCGGGTAACCGCAATTTTGATGGTCGTATTCATCCGTATGCCAAACAGGCATTTTTAGCATCGCCACCGTTAGTCGTAGCGTATGCGATTGCAGGTACGATTCGTTTTGATATTGAAAAAGATGTGCTAACGGTCGTTGATGGCAAAGAAATTCGCCTCAAAGATATTTGGCCAACGGATGAAGAGATTGATGCCATCGTTAAATCCAGCGTCAAGCCAGAACAATTTCGCAAGGTGTATGAACCGATGTTTGCGATTCAGGCCGATGCAGGTACCAAAGTCAGCCCCTTGTATGAGTGGCGTGGTCAATCAACCTACATTCGTCGCCCGCCGTATTGGGAAGGTGCGCTGGCAGGTGAGCGCGGCTTAAAAGGTTTGCGTGCGTTGGCGGTTTTAGGTGACAACATTACTACCGATCATTTATCTCCATCAAATGCGATCTTGCTCGATAGCGCAGCCGGTGAGTACCTCGCCAAAATGGGCTTACCGGAAGAAGATTTCAATTCGTATGCAACGCATCGTGGTGATCACTTAACTGCGCAGCGTGCCACCTTTGCGAATCCGACGCTGATCAATGAAATGGCTGTTGTCGATGGAAAAATCCAAAAAGGATCATTAGCGCGTATCGAACCTGAAGGAAAAGTCACGCGTATGTGGGAAGCGATTGAAACCTACATGGAACGCAAACAGCCTTTGATCATTATTGCCGGTGCCGATTATGGTCAGGGTTCCTCACGTGACTGGGCTGCCAAGGGCGTGCGTTTGGCTGGCGTGGAATCTATTGTTGCTGAGGGCTTTGAGCGTATCCACCGCACCAACTTGATTGGTATGGGTGTGTTGCCGCTCGAATTTAAAGCGGGGGTCGATAGAAAAAAACTTGGCATCGATGGAACTGAAACCTACGATGTGGTTGGCGAGCGCAAACCGCGCGCTGATCTGACACTCATCATTCACCGTAAAAATGGTGAACGCGTTGAGGTTCCCGTTACCTGTCGCTTAGATACTGCCGAAGAAGTGTCGATTTATGAAGCAGGTGGTGTGCTGCAACGCTTCGCGCAAGATTTTCTGGCTTCGACAAAGGCGGCTTGATCATGGCATACGCTCCTCAAATTAAAGTCGCCGCCACCTATATGCGCGGTGGTACCAGTAAAGGTGTTTTTTTTCGTCAGCAAGATTTACCTGAAAGTGCACAAAAACCCGGAGCAGCGCGTGACAAATTATTGTTACGCGTTATTGGTAGCCCTGATCCTTATGGTAAACAAATTGACGGTATGGGTGGTGCTACGTCGAGTACCAGTAAGTCGGTGATTCTTTCAAAAAGCACACGGCCTGATCACGATGTTGATTATTTATTTGGTCAAGTATCGATTGATAAAGCCTTTGTTGATTGGAGTGGTAATTGCGGCAATCTGTCAGCCGCGGTAGGTCCATTTGCGATCAGTAATGGGTTAGTAGATGCGAGTCGTGTACCGAAAGACGGTGTCGCCATCGTTCGTATCTGGCAAGCCAACATCAGCAAAACCATCATTGCGCATGTGCCTGTGGTGAAGGGTGTTGTACAAGAGACCGGTGATTTTGAACTCGATGGTGTGACATTCCCTGCAGCAGAAGTACAACTAGAATTTATGGATCCGGCAGCTGATGAAGATGGTGCTGGTGGTGCGATGTTTCCTACCGGTCGGGTTGTTGATCAACTTGAGGTACCCGGCGTGGGTACGTTGACTGCGACGATGATTAACGCAGGCATTCCTACTATTTTCGTCAATGCACAGGAAATTGGCTATACCGGTACAGAGCTGCAAGAAGCGATTAACAGCGATCCTAAAGCGTTAGCGATGTTTGAATTGATTCGTTCGCATGGAGCGCTACGCATGGGTTTGATAAAAACTTTAGAGGAAGCAGCGCAGCGTCAACACACCCCCAAGGTAGCGTTCGTCGCTCAATCTGCGGATTACATTTCGTCGAGCGGAAAACAGGTGAAAGCAGGGGAGATCGATCTGCTGGTGCGCGCGCTTTCAATGGGCAAGCTACATCATGCGATGATGGGTACCGCAGCGGTCGCCATCGGTACCGCCGCAGCCATACCAGGTACGCTTGTAAATGCTGCCGCCGGCGGTGGAGCACGTAGCGCAGTTCGTTTTGGTCATCCTTCAGGAACGTTGCGTGTGGGTGCTGAAGCAGTCAACAGTAACGGCGACTGGAGCGTGACTAAAGCTATTATGAGTCGAAGTGCACGCGTGTTGATGGAAGGTTGGGTCAGGGTGCCTGGTGATAGTTTTTGAAGTGGGTAGATAAGCAGTTAGCAGTCGATACATAAAAAAATAAGGTGGGGCGCGGCATGGATTACAACGAGTTTTATCAACAATCAATCGATGATCCTGAAACGTTTTGGGGCACACAAGCAAAACGTATTGAGTGGCATACGCCGCATTCCCGTGTGCTGGATTATTCCAAGCCACCTTTTTCTAAATGGTTCGTCGGCGGTGAAACGAATCTTTGCCACAACGCGATTGATCGTTGGGTCGATAAGCAAGGTGATCAAACCGCGCTGATCGCTATTTCAACCGAAACCCCCGATGAAGCGCCCGTAGAAAAAATCTGGAGCTATCGCGAGTTGCAACGCGAAGTCGAGCGTACCGCTGCCATCATGCAATCGCTGGGAGTCGGCAAGGGCGACATGGTGTTGATTTACATGCCCATGATTGCTGAAGCTACGTTTGCGATGCTCGCCTGTGCTCGTATCGGTGCGATTCACTCCGTGGTGTTTGGTGGTTTTGCCGCGCATAGTTTGGCAACGCGCATTGATGATGCTAAACCTAAATTAATCGTTTCAGCGGATGCCGGTTCACGTGTCGGGAAAGTCGTTCCCTACAAGCCCTTGCTGGATGAAGCGATTCGTTTGGCATCACACAAGCCCGCCCATGTTCTTTTAGTCGATCGCCATCTTTCACCCATGGAGCATGTGGCAGGTCGTGATGTGGATTACGCCGAGTTGCGTCATCAATTCATGGATGCAAAGGTACCCGTTACCTGGCTGCAATCCGACCATATCTCGTATATTTTGTATACGTCGGGAACGACGGGTAAACCTAAAGGTGTGCAGCGCGATGTTGGTGGTTATACGGTGGCTCTGGCTACCTCGATGGATTACATCTTTTGCGGCAAGCCCGGTGAAACATATTTTTGTACATCGGATATTGGTTGGGTAGTTGGTCACTCGTATATCGTTTACGGCCCGCTGATCGCCGGCATGGCCACTATATTGTATGAAGGTGTACCGGTTCGACCTGATGCCAGTATCTGGTGGCAGATCGTTGAAAAACACAAAGTGTCTCGTATGTTTTCTGCACCGACCGCGGTACGAGTTCTTAAAAAACATCCGCCTGAACTCATGCGTAAGCATGATCTCTCATCACTCAAAGCTTTGTACCTCGCCGGTGAGCCTTTAGATGAGCCGACCTCGGATTGGATTGCGGGTGAGCTCGGTGTACCTATCATTGATAACTACTGGCAGACCGAAACCGGTTGGCCTGTGCTCTCAATTGCTAAAGGTGTTCAAGATAAACCCACGCGCTTGGGTAGCCCCGGTGTACCTATGCCGGGTTACAAAATGAAGCTATTGAATGAATCCACCGGTGAGCTGTGTGGTGACAATGAAAAAGGGGTGTTGGTTATTGAAGGACCGTTACCACCGGGTTGTATGCAAACGGTGTACGGTGATGATCAGCGTTTTGTAAACACCTACTGGTCAAATTTTAGTAACGAGCAGGTGTATTCCACTTTTGATTGGGGCATACGCGATGATGATGGTTATTACTTCATCCTAGGTCGAACTGATGATGTGATTAATGTCGCGGGTCATCGTTTGGGCACACGTGAGATCGAAGAGAGTATTTCTAGTCATCCGAATGTATCCGAGGTCGCTGTAGTGGGCGTAGAAGATAAACTCAAAGGCCAGGTTGCTGTGGCCTTCGTCGTTCCGAAACAAGCTGACACAGCGGCAGATCCTAAGGCACGCTTGGCCTTGGAAGCCGAAGTCTGGGGATTGGTCGATAAGCAGTTAGGCGCAGTTGCACGTCCAGCGCGAGTTCATTGTGTGAACTTATTACCCAAGACACGCTCAGGTAAATTGCTGCGCCGTTTGATTCAGGCGATTTGCGAAGGCCGTGATCCGGGCGATACCACCACCATTGAAGATCCTACTTCGTTGGATCAAATTAGAAATGCACTGAAGGGCTGATTAATCACTCAGCTGAGCGTAGCAATCACGGGGGTGTGATCTGAAGGTTGCTCCCATTTTCTGGGCAGCTTGTCGATCTCACACGCCGTACAACGTGCTGCGAGTGACGAAGAGAGTAAAACATGGTCGATACGTACGCCCATGTTGCGTCTGAAAGCCATCTGGCGATAATCCCACCAGCTATAAAGCTTCTCAGCTTGAGGGAACATTCTGAATGAATCGATTAGAGGCAGCGCGCACAGCCGTTGGAAGGCGGCGCGTTCCTCATCAGAACATAAAACTTGATCTTTCCATGCTACCGGGTCATGTACATCAGCGTCGGCAGGCGCAATGTTGTAATCGCCAAGTATCGCCAAATTCGGGTACTCCTTCAACTCAGATTCCAGCCAGCGTGCCAGTGCGTCCAGCCATTTGAGTTTGTAGGCGTACTTGTCGGTACCTACTGCCTGTCCATTCGGGACATAGGCACAAATCACGCGCATGTCATTCAAACTGGCGCTGATAATTCGTTGCTGCTCATCGTCAAACAGCGGATTATTTTTAACCACATCCGTCATCGCATGGCGCGACAGTATGGCGACACCGTTATAAGTTTTTTGACCGGTAAACGCAACGTGATAACCCAGTGCCTCGATGTCTGCCTGAGGAAATTTATCATCCGTCATCTTGGTTTCTTGCAAGCAGAGCACATCGACGGGATTGTTTTCCAGCCATTGCGCCACATGCGGCAAGCGAACCTTGAGGGAGTTGACGTTCCAGGTAGCGAGTTTCATAAAAGGGGGAGCTTTTACAGCGTGAGTAGCGTGAGTTGTCTGCGGTTCAAAATGAAGCCTCGATCCGCAGACAAGGTATTTCTTACTGATTAGCCTTCTGCGCGGTCAATCAGAAAGGTGGTGAGCATGGGTATCGGTCTGCCCGTCGATCCTTTAGCACCGCCACTCTTCCATGCAGTGCCCGCGATATCTAAATGCGCCCACGTGTATTTTCGAGTGTAACGTTCAAGGAAACACGCTGCTGTAATACTGCCTGCGGGTGAGCCACCAATATTAGCCATATCAGCAAAATTCGATTTCAACTGTTCGTTGTAAGCTTCTTCGATCGGCATGCGCCATGCCGTGTCGTTGGCATATTTACCAGCGGCGAGTAATTCATCGGCCAATGCATCGTGCGCTTCATCGTGACGCGTGAACAAACCGGTATTGTGATGTCCCAAAGCGGTAATGCAGGCGCCGGTAAGCGTTGCAATATCCACTACGCAAGCGGGCTTAAAGCGTTCAACATAGGTTAAGGCGTCGCAGAGTATCAGTCGACCTTCAGCATCCGTGTTCAAAATTTCTATGGTCTGGCCTGACATGGAGGTAACGATGTCACCTGGGCGAGTAGCAGTTCCCGAGGGCATGTTTTCACAGGCTGGTATAACGCCAATCACATTCAGCGGCAGTTCCATTTCACCCACTGCTTGCATCGTACCCAGCACCGATGCCGCACCACACATGTCGTATTTCATTTCATCCATGCCGCCACCGGGCTTGAGTGAAATACCGCCGGTATCGAAGGTGATGCCTTTACCGACTAACACCACGGGCGCATCTTTCGCTTTGCCACCCATGTGTTTAAGTACGATGAATTTCGGTGGCTGTACGCTGCCGTTGGTCACCGACAAAAAGCTACCCATCTTGAGGGCTTCGAGTTGCTTGCGATCGAGTACTTCCACGCCCAAGCCCACTTCACGCGCCATCTGTTTAGCACTGGTGGCAAGATAGGTCGGCGTACAGATATTCGGTGGCAAGTTGCCCAAGGTTTTAGCAAAGTCCATACCGTTGGCCACGGCTACCGCTTGTTTTAGCGTGTGTTTAGTTGCTGCATCAGCCGCGTCGACGAGCAGAGTGATTTTGCGAACGCCGGATTGAGTTTCATCTTTTTTGCTTTTCAGGCTATCCGCACGGAATACGCTTTCACGCAAAGCGTGTACTTGTATGCGGAGTGCCCAGTGCGCATCGCGACCTTTGATGCCGTCCAGTGGCAGCGCCAGCAGGGCGTCATTGGCGCCAAGCTGGGAGAACACGCGCGTAACCGACTGAATGGCAGATATGAAATTACGGTCGGATACCGCATCCTGAGCGCCTAAACCCACGAGTAGCACGCGTTTAGCCGGGCCACTACTGCGATGAACCAATAGGGTGGTTCCCGCTTTGCCGGTGATATCACCGCTTTTGACAGCCGCGGTGAGTGAACCCTTGAGATCCAGTGCTTTGGCAGCGGCGCTGAGTTTGCCGCCTTCGTACACTCCGACCGCTATGCACGATGATTTGTGCTCAGCGATTGCGTTTTTTGTATTAAAAGCTTTTATGCTAAAGTCCATGAGCGCTCCTTTTATCCAGGTAATTATAGTCTCCGAATGATTTTTCAGCGCGCAATCCGCCGCGAACTGCGTAATACGGTCGGCGCGGTCTTCACTACCCTGTTCACCATCGTCATCACCGTGATGCTTATACGGATACTTGGCGATGCAGCGGGCGGCCGAGTTGCCTCTGGCGATGTGGTCGCTTTGCTAGGCTTTGCGGCGCTCATTTATCTGCCCGTCATTCTTTCACTAACGGCCTTTGTCTCAGTGTTGTTGGTGGTGGCGCGTAGTTATCAAGATTCAGAAATGATCGTCTGGTTTGCTTCAGGATTATCCCTGATGCGTTGGATACGGCCGGTGATGTCGATAGGCATACCCCTAGTTTTACTTACCGCTTCATTGTCTTTATGGCTGACTCCTTGGGCCAGCCGTCTTTCAGCAGAGTACAAAGAGACATTTAAAAATCGTGAGGATATTTCACGGATTTCACCCGGAAAATTCCAAGAATCAGCCTCGGGCGATAGAATTTTTTTCGTTGAAGGACTCTCATCCGATACCCGCAACGTAGAAAATGTTTTTGTCAGTCAGTCGCGCGATAAAAATAATACGGTGGTGGTGGCTCAGGTTGGTTCGGTCAGTGTCGACGCGCGTGGCGATAAATTGCTCGAGTTGCGCAATGGCCATCGCTATGACGGCACGCCTGGCGCTCCCGATTTTCAAACGATGGACTTTGGTCGTTACGTGATCGCGATATCGGGGAGCCACCGCGAGCTGGAAGATAACAAGTCGTCGCGCGTATTGCCAACGGCTGCACTGATTGCATCACCTAATCCATCTAATATGTCAGAGCTGCTCTGGCGCATCTCTCTACCTATCATGTGTTTGCTGCAGATGTTGCTAGCTATACCTTTAGGCTTCGTTAATCCGCGTCGTGGACGAACACTTAACCTGATGATTGCCTTGGTGCTAGCTATTTCTTACTTAAACTCTCTTGGCATCGTGCAGGCTGCTGTCGGGCAAGGTCGGATTTCGTTTAGCGCTGCTTGGTGGCCATTACATTTTGCGGCTTTCCTAATCATCACACTCTTATTTTTCTGGCGGAATAATACGAATAGCCGCTGGCACCCTATGGCATTACTGATACTCGCAAGGCAGCTAGTCGCACGCAAAAGGACGGTCGCATCATGAGTGTGTTGCGCCGCTACTTTTCGACTGAAATTTATCGAGCCGTATTTTTTGTGTTGATCGCGTTTTTGTCTTTGTTCGCCTTCTTTGACATGATGGGCGAAATTCGATCCGTAGGTCGAGGTGCTTGGAATATTGAATATGCCTTCATCTATGTCACCTTAGGTTTGCCCGCGTATGCCTATGAACTGATGCCAATTGCGGCGCTGATCGGGACCATTTACGTGATGGCGCAACTGGCGGCGCGATCTGAATTTACCGTGATGCGTGCATCGTCCTTATCGATGGGCGGCGTCATTCGTTTGCTTTTACCCATCGCCATCGTGCTGGTGATATTTACCTTTGCACTGGGCGAATTTATTGCGCCTAAATGTTCTGATTTTGCACAAAATTTTAAGCGACGCATGATGGGTGCCACTATTTCTTCTGAGTTTCGTACAGGCTTGTGGGCTAAAGATGTGATTCGTGGATCGGATGGCAAGACTGTCGCTGGTTCACGCTTTTTAAATGCACGTAAAGCCGAACCCGATGGCGTACTGCGTACCGTAAAAATCTATGAATTTGATCGCGAGATGCATATGCTGGCGATGATGTCTGCTAGCGAGGCGCGTTTCATGGGTGATGGACGCTGGCAATTGAGCAACGTAGAAGAGTTACGCTTTGCGCCCGATCGCTCACCCGTTGATACGCGGCAGCCCGCCTTAGTGCTGAGTCGAAAATTTGCCACCACCATTCTTCAATCTGAAATTACGCCTGAAATTATGGCTGTACTGATGGCCGAGCCAAACAAGATGTCGGCCGCAGACCTCGCTCAATTCAGCCGGCATTTAGAAGATAACAAACAGCGAAGCGAGCGCTATGAGATTGCCTTGTGGACCAAGCTTTTATATCCCCTAGCTGTGTTTGTCATGATGGCCTTAGCGCTTCCATTCGCCTATTTGCAAAGCCGCAGTGGTGGTGTCTCGTTAAAGATTTTTGTTGGCATCATGATAGGTGTAGCGTTTCACTTATTGAATAATCTTTTCTCGCACATAGGCTTGCTGAATACCTGGCCGCCGTTGGCGACAGCGATGGCGCCGAGCGCATTTTTTCTTTTGGCAGCCATATCCGCACTTTGGTGGGTGGAGCGACACTGATGAACAAGAAGCAGGCCCTTATTTTATTTGCGCACGGCGCACGCGACCCACGATGGGCGATTCCGTTCGAGCGATTAGCCGATCGTGCGCGTATCAAGCGGCCCGATGTCAGCATTTCTTTAGCTTTTCTGGAATTGATGGAGCCGCGCTTGACTGCGGTGGTGACTGAGCTAGTGCAAAGCGGTCATGAAAAATTCAGCATCGTGCCAGTTTTTCTCGGGCAGGGCGGTCATGTGTTGCGTGATTTGCCGCCATTGATAACGGAGTTACGCGAGAGATTCCCGCAGATTGAAATAACACTGTCCCATGCGGTAGGCGAAGATGAATCCGTGCAAGAGAGTATTGCGGATTATTGTTTGCGTACTATCGCTGATTAATAGTTGGCACCGAGTTAATCAGAGTTTTTTGTTTCGCTCGCGTAGCGCCTCACCGATCATTACCAGTACCGGGCCAGCGCATTCAGGTAATCCTTCGGCCATCTGTGCCAGTGTCATGCGCATCACACGCTGGTTAGCTCGACTCACATTTTCAATCGCGATGACGGTTGTATCGGAGGGTTTGCCTGCTGCCACTAAACGTTTAGCAGTAGATATCGCTTCTTGACCGCCCATGTACTGAATCAAGGTGTCGCAACTGGGTAAGGCCGGTTCATCGGTTTCACCCTGCGCGGTGGTGGAAGTAAAAAATGCTACATTGCGAGCCACACCACGTTTTGTCAGTGGCTGACGCAGCGCAGCGGCAGCGGCAAATGCCGTCGTAATGCCCGGCACAATCTCGTAATCGATATTCGCTGATTCCAGCGCCGTTAGTTCTTCATCAGCGCGACCAAACAACATGGGATCACCACCTTTAAGGCGAACCACACGCTCGAAGCGGCATGCACAGGCGATCAGTTGTTCGTTAATCACGGTTTGCGCAGTTGAGCGCTGGCCACTTCGCTTGCCGACTGAAACTAATATCGCTTGTGAACAGAGTTGAAGTATTTCAGGAGTGACGAGCGCGTCGTATAGAACGACCTCGGCTTGTTTAAGTAGCGCCGCGCCGCGAACGGTAATCAAATCGACCGCACCGGGGCCAGCGCCTATTAGCCAGACCATGCCCGGTTGCGGCCGAGCAGGTCGGGTAAGAATATCCTGCATGAGTACCAATCAGTAGAGCTGTATTACGCCTATCGTATCAGGCCAGCCGTATCAAGCCAGCCGAATCAAGCTAGCCGTATCATGCCAGCTGCCACCGTTTGATGAGAGATTTCATCGATCAAGATGAAGCTACCAGTTGAACGCATCGCATCATAGGAATCAGCCGCTAAAGGCTGTTGCACCGTCAACTGAATGCGCGCAATGCCATTCAACTTGAGCTCGGTACCAGCTTCCGCTTGCTGTGTGTTGATGTTAAGTAGCGAATCTATGCCGGTAACCTTAGCGGCCACTTGACGCGTGGTGTGCTTGAGCCAGTATTTTCTGCCCAGATCGAGTGGTTCTTCCGATAGCCAGCACACATCAGCGCTAAAATTTTTCAGCAGGCTAGCAGGAGCTTCAGCAGAAGCCAGCATGTCGCCGCGCGAAATATCCAAATACTCTTCAAGTAGCAAAGTAATAGATTTGCCGGCAGAGGCGCTATCAAGCGAGCCATCCAACGTCAAAATATCTTTAACCGTCGCACGTTGCCCCGAAGGTTGCACAGTCAGCACATCACCTTTATGTACCGTACCCGCTTCTACGCGACCCATGTAACCACGGAAGTCATTCGCTTCATGGCCATTGTGGCGCGCCACTAGTTGCACTGGAAAGCGGAAGGCCGCTTTGTGTTCGTCGTCATAGACAGACAATGATTCCAGTAATTCAATCAGCGTCGGACCTTGATACCAACTCAATTTTTCACCGCGCGTAACGACGTTGTCACCTGCTAGTGCGGAGAGTGGAATAGGGTGTATACCCTTGAGTCCTAATTGCTCAGCAAATTTTTGGTACGACGCTACGATCTGGTTATAGATGGTTTGATCATAATTAATCAAATCCATTTTATTGACAGCCACAATCACGTGCTGAATCTGCAGCAGCTTAGCAATGGTCGAATGGCGTTTTGTTTGAATCAATAGCTCAGCTTGACCATCAGCTGAGATAGTCACTTTAGACACATCAATCAAAATGATTACTGCATCCGCAGTTGATGCGCCCGTCACCATGTTGCGGGTGTACTGCTCATGACCCGGTGCATCGGCAATGATGAATTTTCGTTTGGGTGTGGCGAAGTAGCGGTAAGCTACATCGATGGTGATGCCTTGTTCGCGTTCAGCTTCAAGACCATCTGTCAGCAGTGATAGATCAACCATGTCGCCGACGGTGCGCTTATGACGCGCACGTGAAATGGCATCGAGTTGATCAGCGAAGATACCTTTGCTGTCAAAGAGTAGTCTGCCGATTAGTGTACTTTTTCCATCATCCACCGAGCCAGCGGTAATGAAGCGCAGCATACCGCGCTCCAGAGATTGCGCATCATTGTGCAGCTTGTTTTTATCAACGACGGCATTCATTAGAAATATCCTTCCTTCTTACGTTTTTCCATTGATGCTTCTGAGGTCTGGTCATCCATACGCGTCGCACCACGTTCAGTAATTTGGGTGACAGCCGTCTCGGCAATAATGTCATTCACGGTAGATGCTGTGGACGCCACTGGGCAAGTACACGAAATATCACCAACCGTACGGAAACGCACAATTCGTTTTTCGACTTTTTCACCTTCATGTGCTGGCGTGAGTGGGGTCAGCGGTACTAATAACCCATTACGCGGAATGACCTCGCGTTCGTGGGCGTAATAAATAGTGGGTAATTCCAGCTTTTCGCGCGCGATGTATTGCCACACATCGAGCTCAGTCCAATTCGAAATGGGGAATACCCGCATGTTCTCACCCGCATGAACGCGAGTGTTATACAAATCCCATAGCTCAGGACGTTGCGCTTTCGGATTCCACTGACCAAAGTCATCGCGGAAAGAAAAGATACGTTCTTTAGCACGTGCTTTTTCTTCATCACGACGAGCGCCGCCGATACATGCATCAAATTTATACTGCGCTATCGTTTCAAGTAAGGTGACGGCTTGTGCCGCATTACGAGAATCTGTTTGAGGATTGCGCAGACGAACCGTGCCACGCTTAATCGAATCTTCGACAGAGCCAACAATCAGCCGCTCACCGAGCTCTGCTACACGGTGGTCACGAAATTGAATCACTTCTTCAAAGTTATGACCGGTATCGATATGCACTAAAGGGAAAGGAAATTTCCCCGGGCGAAAAGCTTTTTCGGCAATGCGAAGCAAAACAACGGAATCTTTACCACCTGAAAAAAGTAACGCAGGATTAGTACACTCAGCAGCCACTTCACGCATGATGTGAATGGCTTCAGATTCTAGCCAATCCAGATGGCGATTACTGGCAGCATCAATGACGATTTTTTCAACGGGGGTATTCATGGTGTAGTTGTCTCGTTTGTAGCAGGTTTGATTCTGATGAGTTTGCCGTCAACCACGTGCAATCCACATTCTTTGGTGTCAGGCGATTCCCACCACCAGCGACCAGCGCGTATATCTTCGCCTGGTTGAATGGCGCGCGTGCAAGGCTCGCAGCCTATCGAGGGATAGCCTTTGTCATGCAGGGGGTTGTATGGAACTTCGTTACTCCGGATGTAGTGCCAGACGTGTTCTTCAGTCCAATCAGTGAGCGGATTAAATTTTTGCATCGCATGTGCCGCATCATCTTCTTGCACCGCCAGTTCGCTACGTGTGCTCGATTGCGCACGGCGTTGTCCCGTGATCCAGGCTTTGTTTCCTGCCAGTGCGCGATTGAGTGGTTCAACTTTACGAATACGGCAGCATTCTTTGCGCATCTCTACGCTGTCATAAAAGGCATTCAAGCCATTTTCACGCACGTATGTCGCGATAGCGGTGGGTTCTGGTTTGTAAAGTGCAAGGTCGGTACCGTAGGTGCTACGTATCGCGTCGAGTACACCCAATGTTTCAGCGTGCAGGCGACCAGTCTCTAGCGTGAAAATTTTTATCGGCAGCTTAGCTTTCAAAATAAGATCAGTGAGCACCATGTCTTCGGCGGCCAGACTGGATGCAAAAACAGCCGGTGCAAAGTCAGTAGCGATACGCTCAAGCGTTGCGCGAGTCGCTGACAGAGCCTGATCGAAATTTACCGTGCTCATAGCGATTCCTCAGCCGCTGGGCGCGGTACACGGCGAAACAAAGGGGTTTTTTGATCCCACGATGTTTGGTAGGTATCAGAGAAATCCGTTAAGCCCTTCAGTGCGTCATCGATGCTTCTGTCAGGTCGTGTAGCGAATGCATTAAAGCCAACGCGCTGCATATAAAACAATTGATCACGCAATACATCACCAATAGCGCGAAGCTCGCCTTCAAAGCCTTGGCGGGCACGTAGCTGATAGGCGATTGAGTAACCACGACCATCGGAGAAGCTAGGAAAATCAATGGCAATCAGCGGCAGCGACGCTACTGCATCGCCTAATACTTCAGCACGTTCATCACTGGCGATCCATACGCCGATATCGCTACGAGTTTTTAATGTTGTTGTTTGCGCTAACCAGACGGCGAGAGGAACAATCTGTTTACCTGTGGGCACATTCACCGCCTCGGCTGATTCACCTTCAGCTAATTTCAGTAGCATCCAGTCGTCGTTGACGATCGCTTTGTCCTTAATAATTTTAGGCATGTGCGTCTTCTCCCGCTGCAAAAGCACCGTGTTTAATCGGTGTTGCGTACACATGATCTTTGAATGGATCAATGCCAAGTCGATTAACGGTATCAATGAAACGTTCTTCTTCTATGCGATCGCGCACATAGACTTCAAGCAGGCGACCGATCACTTCAGGCATTTGTCCGGAGGCGAACGACGGACCAATGATTTTGCCGATAGAACTGTGATTACCTTGTGCGCCACCGATCGATACTTGATACCACTCCGATCCATCTTTATCCACGCCGAGAATACCAATCGTACCTACGTGATGGTGACCGCAAGCGTTAATGCAGCCAGAGATATTAAGTTCGATTTCACCGATGTCATGCTGAAAATCCAGGCTATCAAAACGCTCTGCGATCGCTTGAGCAATCGGAATCGATTTAGCATTGGCGAGTGAGCAGAAATCACCACCCGGGCAGCAAATAATATCGGTCAGCAGGCCGATATTCGGTGTGGCTAGACCATGCGCTTTGAGTTCTTCCCACAGCTTGAATAAGTCTGATTGCTTCACATCGGCGAGCACGAGGTTTTGCTCATGCGTGACACGTAATTCACCAAAGCTGAAGCGATCAGCGAGGTTAGCGACGAAATCAATTTGATCCGCGGTCGCATCACCCGGTGGAACGCCGGTTTTTTTCAGTGACAGTGTGGCGATCGCATAACCATTTACTTTGTGCGGACGAACATTGCGCTGCACCCAATTAGAGAATGCTTTATTGGATGAGCGTAGCGTTTGCAATGCGCTTTCGTCAGTGGGTAAATTTTCGTAAGCAGGTGGCGCGAAGTAGCTGCTAGCGCGCTTGAATTCTTCTTGCGTGATCGTGCTGGGGCTGTCTTTTACGTGCAGCCATTCAGCTTCGACCTGACGCGTAAATTCTTCTACGCCTAAAGCTTTGAGCAGTATTTTTATACGTGCTTTGTACTTGTTATCGCGACGACCGTATTGGTTATAGACCCGCATTACTGCCTCGATGTAGGTCAGCAGATGTTCCCATGGCAGAAATTCACGAACCACGCTGCCAATAATCGGAGTACGTCCTAGGCCACCACCCACCAGCACTTGGAATCCGAGTTCGCCGGATGCGTTTTTAATCAGGTTAAGACCAATGTCATGAACCTGCACCGCAGCGCGATCTTCCGTTGCCGCGTTAACGGCAATTTTAAATTTGCGCGGCAGGTAAGCGAACTCAGGATGGAAGGTGCTCCACTGACGCAGAATTTCTATGTATGGCCGTGGATCGGCTAATTCATCGGCAGCGACACCGCAAAATTGATCTGCAGTGATATTGCGTATGCAGTTGCCAGAGGTTTGAATGGCGTGCATTTCAACGGTAGCCAACTCAGCCAGAATTTCGGGCGTTTGCTCGAGCTCTATCCAGTTGTATTGAATATTTTGGCGCGTGGTGAAGTGCCCATAGCCGCGATCATAAGCGCGTGCAATATGACCGAGCTTACGCATTTGTGTCGATGACAGTAATCCATAAGGAACCGCCACGCGTAGCATGTAAGCATGACGCTGCAAATAGAGGCCGTTTTGTAATCGGAGAGGGCGGAATTCGTCTTCGCTTAATTCACCACTCAGGCGACGTTCAACCTGACTTTTGAATTGGGCGACGCGTTCCTTAACGATCTGATGGTCGTATTGGTCGTAGCGGTACATGAGGTAGTCCTTGGGTTAATCCGTTTACAGCACCAACTTAGCGGCTACACCGGTGAGCGTAGCGGCAAGCAGGCCGCGTAAAAATTTTTCAGGTACAGAGCGTGAAACAAGTGAACCTAAAGTGATGCCGGGTACAGAGCCGAGTAACAGGGTGACTAACAGCTCCCAATTGATAGAGCCCAGCCACCAGTGTCCGAAAGCGGCAATCGCTGTTAGTGGCACGGCATACGCGATATCCGTTCCAGCGACTTCAGAGGGTTTTAGATTGGGATAGAGAAGAACCAAAATCGTCGCACCGACCGCACCGGCGCCGATGGAGGAAATAGTCACCAGCGCACCAATGGTTGCGCCAGCGATGATGGTGGCGATCGCTTGTTTGCGGCCATGCAGTTGGCGTTCAGGGTGAGCATTAATCCATGCCAGCATGCGACCACGACCAAGGATAGCCAGCACCGTCAGGACGACTGAGAACGCGATCACATAGCGAATGATTTGGCCGATGTGTTTGTCGAGTGCGCCGAAATATTTCAGAGCAAGCGTGGTTACGATAGCGGCGGGTAGTGCACCCAGGCACAGTCGAACAACAATATCCCAATGAACATTGTCACGGATGCGGTGGGCAATAGTCCCAGCCGATTTGGTGATGGACGCGAAGGCGAGGTCGGTACCCACCGCGACGGCTGGATTGATGCCAAACAAAAGGGTGAGCAAGGGCGTCATCAGCGATCCGCCGCCCACGCCGGTCAAGCCGACCAATAAGCCGACGGCAAATCCAGAAACTACATAAGACAAAGTCATAAAGCCTCGCGCGAAGAAGCCGAAATGCTAATAAACTTCGTCTATATTCCAAACGACAGAGAATTTATTTGCTTATATGATTTGTGGATATAAAGAGTTTTGGCGGTATAGAAGTTTTATAAATGACATCAAATATTATAAAAAATCATTTAAATCAATAAGTTAAGTTAATTTATTTTCTGGATCTGACCGGAGTCCCTCTATGAATCTCCATCAATTTCGTTTTGTCCGCGAGGCAGTTAGACAAAATTTCAACCTTACCGATGCCGCCAAGGCGCTGTTCACATCGCAGCCGGGCGTCTCGAAAGCCATTATTGAGCTGGAAGAAGAGCTAGGTATCGATATCTTCAGTCGCCACGGCAAGCGCATACGCGGCTTGACCGAGCCGGGTCGGCAAGTCCTTAAATCGGTGGAATTAATACTGCAAGAAGTCGAGGGTCTGAAACGTATAGGCAAGGAATTCGCTGCGCAGGATTCAGGCAGCTTAACGATCGCCACCACGCACACGCAAGCGCGCTACTCGCTGCCAGCAGTCGTGCAGCAGTTCTCGCAAAAATTTCCTAAGGTGAGACTGTCGCTTTTGCAGGGCAACCCTAAGCAAGTGGCAGAGATGGTGATTAATAATCTGGCCGACGTGGCGATTGCTACTGAAGCGATTGCGGAAGTCGATGGTTTGGTGTCATTACCCTGTTTTCAATGGGAGCACATGGTTATCACTCCCACTGATCATCCGCTACTAAAACTTAAATCAATGACCTTAGAAGATATCGCTGCTTATCCGCTGATTACTTACGATGCGGCGTTCGCCGGTCGAAATAAAATTGATCAAGCGTTTGCGCGTCGTGCACTGAAGCCAGATGTCGTGCTTGAAGCGATTGATGCGGATGTGATTAAGACCTATGTCGAGCTTGGTATTGGTATAGGCATCATTGCGGGGCTGGCGTATAACCCGACGCGTGATGTCAATCTCAAGGCGATTCCAGCGGGCCATTTATTCGGTATGAATTTATCGCGGGTCGCTTTAAAAGAGGGCGCTTATTTGCGTAGCTATGTGTTTACCTTCATTGAATTGCTCGCTCCTAGCTTGACGCGCAAGATGGTTGAGAATGCCTTGTCGGGAGGCCATGACAGTTATGAGCTATAAATTTTTTTATGACTCTCTTTTTAAAAAAGCTTTTTGTCAGACAGGTACCGACAGGACTAAGTGCGATCAACCGACAAAATAAACCGATTCACACCGCTTCCCACAAGCAACTCTTCATCGCAAAATAGTCTTTGAAACACATTGTTTCAGTTTGTCTATAGCGAAGGAAGTCGTGTGAAAAATAATGAAATTCTGACGGAGATTCGAGACGCCAATCTAAATTATCTGATGCTGGCACGTCAGATGATTCGAGCTGATCGTGCAAGTGCCATTTTTCGTTTGGGTTTGCCGGGTGGGTTAGTGGATGTGCTCGATAGCTTATCCAGTGCTCAGGTCATTAGGCTAGCCTCCAGCAACATGATGTTGGCTAGGCTGCGTTTTGAAGACGAAGCCATTATTGAAATACTCGCCAGTCAAGGACGAGATATTTCGCTTGCGACCACTCACGCTGCGCTGCTGATGGCGGTGCAGCCTGTCGAGGGTAAGCAATGATCTCTCTACTAGTGGATAGTCGATATGGCGAGTAAAAGCGTGGTATCGGATGGCGAGCAAATTGTTATCGCCTCTCAGTTGATCGAATTAGGAGCACGGTTACAAGTGCTAGAAACTGAAACTAGCTTGTCTAGGGAGCGTCTTATAAAGTTGTATAAAGAGATACGTGGCGTATCACCACCCAAAGGCATGTTGCCTTTTTCAACCGACTGGTTTGTTAACTGGCAGCCCAATATTCATGCTTCCATGTTTATCAATATTCATCGTTATCTACTGCAGCATGCGCACATGAGTGGTATCTCTGCCGTGATCAAAAGCTATCAGTTGTATTTAGAGCAGATTCCCTTGGAGCTTAATAAGGCCCCCGTGTTATCGCTGACACGGGCGTGGACCTTACTACGTTTTTTTGAAAGCAAGATGTTGACACTAGTGGAGTGTAAAAAGTGTAAGGGCAATTTCGTCACACACGCCTTCGATTTGAATCATGCGTACCACTGTGGTTTATGTAACCCGCCCGCTCGTGCGAGCAAGCGGCTTCATTGTGAAGTCGCTGGATAACGTGAAATGACTTGCGTGCTGAATACTATCTATTAACGGCGACGAATAAAAAACTCGCGCGCCGCGTTAATCAAGCTGTCAGCAATACGCGCCGCGTCAATCTGGTAGCTACCATCAGCGATTTTCTGCCGTATTTCAGCAATTCGGCTGGCATTCACAGTACGACCCGATGAGCCTGGGCTGCTCAGATGCGCTGGCCTGGAATGACTCACCCGAGTTTTTGAGCCATGCGCGGACTGTTTCCCGCCATGGATAGGCAGGGGTGCTGGCCTTTCCGCAGAAAGATCAGCGGGTGTCTCATGCACCGCCAAAGGATTGATTTTCATGATTTTTTCCTGTGCTGGCTGGGATTAACCCCGCCGTTAACTTTGTATAAGCCTATTAACGACATTTCAACCCGCATCTTGAGGCGGCGTCGCTATCAAGAGTGCAAACACTGTTTATACATAATGGCGTGACGGTTTTATTTAAGGCAAATCAGGTACGAGTTGATGACGTAAAGCGTAGTGCGTCAATTCAGCGTTATTGCGTAAACTCATTTTTAGTAGCAAACGGGATCGGTACATGCTGATAGTTTTGACTGATAGTGATAAACGCTCAGCAATTTCTGTCACCGTTTGACCAGCACCTATCATGATGAGTGTTTGGTATTCACGATTGGATAAAGCCGCGTGGAGATCGTCGAATTTGTTTTTGGTCAAACTCTGTGCCAATTCCTGAGCGACTGATGAAGTTATGTATTTCAAGCCGGTCACCGCCGTTCTCATCGCTTCCAGCAATTCATCTGATGTACATTTTTTATTTAAATATCCTGCAGCACCCGCCCTCAGGGCGCGTATAGCGTAGTGGCTTTCCGGGTGCAAACTTAGCATGAGTACGGGCAGGTAAGGGAATTCTTTTTTTACTTGCTGTACTACTTCTATGCCGTCCTTGTCGGGTAGGGAAATATCGAGCAAGACTACATCAAACTCGGTGTCACGAATGCGTTGAATAGCGATCAAGCCACTATCGGCTTCTGCCGTTACGATAAATTCATTGCTGTGGCCGATAATTTTTTTTAAACCCTCGCGCAGTATAGTGTGGTCATCAACAAGTAAAACATTCAAAAGGGCAGCTGGCGTTGAACCCGATTGCATGGTGTTCACTAGCTCGAAATAAACATTAGATAGTCACTTGAGAAAAATAAGGCACGCACACAGAAAGTAATGTGCCTTTCCCTGCGCCCGTGGCGATCAATAGTCGACCACCAAATTCAGCGCTGCGTTCGCGCATACTTTGCAAACCGAAGGATTGTGCGCTATAGCGTTGGTGCTCGGGTATGCCACATCCATTGTCGATAATTTCAAGTTGCAATTCACCGTCTGAGCCGTATAAGTGCATTTCTACCGCACTGGCTTGCGCATGTTTGCGTATATTGGTCAGTGCTTCTTGAGTAATCCTAAAAAGTAGAATGGCGATGTTTTTATCGACATTCACCGAGTTGAGGTTGCAGTGAAATTTGCAGGGTATGGTCGTTTGATGAGTAAATTCAGTTCCTAAAGAAGTCAGTGCTGAGGGAAGTCCCGCTTCAAGTGCATTGGGTAAAAGATTGGATGAGATTTTATGAATCGACTCGATGCAGGTATCGACGAGTTGATCCAAATAGAGATATTGCTCGTTCAGATAGGGCGTGTCTGGTAACTTTTTCCATACATGGCTAAGCAGCATCTTTAGAGCACTGAGATTGCCTCCCACGTCATCGTGCAAATCAAGGGCGATGCGTTTGCGTTCCAGGCGCTGTATTTCATCGGTGTGAATGGCCAACGCAGCGTCGTGATCGTGCGGAGCAGGTGCTGGCTGATGCAGATGATCGGTTGGGTGAGTGCGATTGACTTCCTGCAGTTCCTTGATCCATGCTTCATCGATCATGAGCTTTCCTTCTGTCCGTTTGCAATACAGTGAATGTGAAGTGTTGACGTGTGGCCACATTTGATTTTGTGCAAACTTTTGTCTTGTTCCATAGAGGCAAGCAAATACTAGGCAAATCGATTTTATCGATCTTAAAAATCAACTTAGGAACGCGCACTGTGAATTCAGGCGCGGCATTTTTGAGCAGGCTAGTATTCGACCATCAGAAAGCTACAGTGTTCCGCAAAAATGCACGCTTAATTGTGGACGGTCAGAGATTTGTCGCGGTTTGGCTGAAGATGGTGGAGAGTTGCGCGGGAATGGTCACGAACTGCGTTTGATGGAGAGTGATAGCGGGATAGACCAGCGACAGGGTATTTTGGTAAGAGCTATCAGTGATAGCAAGACATGAGTAGCTTGAGTCCACTATGGGAGGGCAGTATGGAATGGGTAATCGTAGGAATGGAAGTGGGCGTTGCTCTGGTGATAGCCGTTGCAGTCTACATCACCATGAAAAAGTGAATTTATTCGTTTCAGACAAACTCGGGGCAAAACAAATCCGTTTTAGCCCCGTCTAAACTAGCGTTGCGCTATTAGAGTAGTCCAGATTTTTTGACCGCTTGTATCAAGCATCGAGAGAGTTTATCAAAATGCGTTAATGCCGCTGGGGTGAGTTCTAATTGCTTACGGCGCGCATCTTCAGTTTCTTCCAGTCTGATCCAACCTTTTTCACGCATGGATTTCAACCGGCCGTGCAGCATGGCGGGTGAGCCAAGTTCACGTTTCCCCATTAAATCTTTAACTGACAGTCGCTCTTTTTTCTGGCGCGCATACGCGACGAGTTCAAGGATACGTTCTTCGAGCGGTTCAAGAGGAGGCAGTGCTGGCAGGCCTCGAACGGTTTCTGTCAATTGCAGGAATCGGAGGTATACGTCTGCAGGGCGTGGACGCTTAGTCACTTTGAAATTTCCTTATGAATGTAATCAGGATGAATTGTTTAGATAAATACAATTCAACGAGCCATACTATACATTAGATGCTTCAATTTATTGACCTAGTTCTGTATGTAGTTAAATCGATTCGAGAATAAATAAACTTTGGTGTAACACTTAATCATATCTAGCTAATCTGTTAGTTGTAATTTACAACCACAAGTCATTTTTTGTTGCTGATTTGCACCGTCACAGTGAGCGCTTTGTGAAATAAAAAACGGTGCTTTAAAAAAAACTAAGGGTTAACTTACAACATCGACCGACAACAATAAACAAGCACGCATGCGAATCATTTTGTTAAAAAAGAGATTCTTCGGGGCTGTATAGTGCACCAGGCTCGAATGTTCAAAGGTTCAATCAAAAAGCTACTGAAACATAGATCCCGACTCAAGCGCATGTGCTGCAGTATGAAAAAAGGCGTCGAAACTACGGCCAGATAATGTGGCGATGGGGCTACGTACTGATCACTAGTTGGGGGCGGGGTCTAGTGAGCAGGTCTGCAATAGGTCAGACCGTAAGTTACCGTATGACTCAGTAAAAGCTATTAATTTCAGTGACTTGGGCGCGAGTTTCCCCTGCTTAATGACTGCCGGATGCACGCCGCTTGACCCGTGGCGCTCCTGCCATTACATTCCGCGATGTTCGCGCCACCCCCGAGGGCGCCTGATTGTCCCCCCATGAAAACAGATTTCCCGATTGCGATGGATGCGCCGCCTGAAGACAGCGCTTCGGAATTTATGTTGCGCGCACGCGCAGCTGAACGACCCGCTGACCCGTTGATTACCTGCTTGCTGCCCGCCTTTAATGAAGAGGGCAATATTCTTCCCATGCTCGATACGCTGCATACCTTGATGACCGATCTCGGTTTGAGGCATGAATTAATTGTGGTCGATGATGGCAGTCGTGATGCTACGGTAGAGCGAGTGATGAGCGTGATGGATGATTTACCTGTTACGTTGGTGCAGCTGTCACGAAATTTTGGTAAAGAAATAGCACTCACTGCCGGTATTGCTGAGGCCAAGGGTGACTTGGCCGTATTGATTGATAGCGATTTTCAGCATCCACCCGAATTAATTCCAGCGTTTATAGAGCAGTGGCGTCGTGGCTACGACATGGTGTTTGCAGTTCGATCTGATCGCAATGATGAATCCTGGCTCAAGCGCGCATTCACGCATGTGTTTTATGGATTGCTCAATTTTGGTGAGCGCAACAAGATTCCTGAGAATACGCAAGATTTTCGTGTGCTAGATCGCGCATTGCTTGATGCGTTGAATAGTATGCCGGAACGAAACCGCTTCATGAAAGGCCTCTACAACTGGGTGGGTTTCACTAGTCTGGGTATCCAAGTTCGAACTGATCCACGTCGGCATGGTGCAAGTAGCTTTAATTTTATGAGCTTGCTGCGATTAGCTGCGACGGGTTTGACGGCCTTTTCAAATGTGCCACTGCGATTATGGACGGTGGTGGGTGGGGTCATTTCATTTGCGTCAATCGCCTATGCAATCTACGTCGTCATCGAGACCCTATTATTTGGGAATGACTCGAGTGGATGGCCAACCCTGGTGGTAGCGATCACCTTTCTCGGTGGCGTGCAATTATTATCGATTGGTATATTAGGCGAATACATAGGCCGAATTTTTAACGAAGTTAAGCAGCGCCCGGCCTATTTTGTTAGTCGTGTCGTGCGCAGCGCACAGCACCCAACTAAGCCACAAAAATAGTAATGACGCGTCAGCTTTTTTGGTTTGGTGTGGTGGGTGTGACGGCCATGCTGGTTCATCTTGGCAGCGTCGCACTGATTTTGGTGCCTCTGGGCCTGACGCCATTGCTGGCTAATATCATAGGATTTTTAGTGGCTTTTCAGGTCAGCCATAGCGGCCATCGGTACTTCACTTTTCGAGATCAGGAAACTCCCGCGGCTAGTTCGCGCGGACGCTTCTTTTTAGTTGCTTTGTTGAGCTTTGCTGTGAATGAAGTTTTGTATTGGCTGCTGCTTCGTTACACCGCGCTGGACTATCGCGTTGCGCTGGCGATAGTGTTAGTGGCTGTAGCGGTGCTGACGTTTGTGTTGGCGCGCTATTGGGCGTTTGCTTCTGGAGAGACTGCATGATGGCCAAGCCACGTAATCTGACCTTGTGTGCCGATGATTTCGGTCAGTCGAAAAGTATTTCTGAGGGCATTCTCGATCTAATCGCTTGTCGACGATTGACAGCCACCTCAGTATTGACCGAAGGCCCTTACTGGCCCGAAGGTGCGCAGCGTTTGCGTGACATGCAAGATCGTACTGATGTGGGTGTTCATCTCAATCTCACGCATGCCTTTCCTACTACCAGCGGCAGCCGTTCCTTAATTCACTGGCTGATTGCCACGCAAACCGGGCGGGTGGCGGCCGATAAAATCAAAGAGCGCTTTCTGCGCCAAATTGATCTCTTTGCCCAGCATTTTCGACGCTTGCCAGATTTTATCGATGGTCATCAGCACGTCCATGCCTTTCCCGTGATTCGTCAGGCGATGATGGAGGCAATTGAATTACGCTGGTCTGAACAAAAGGGGCGACCTTGGGTGCGTACACCCGATCGATTAATCGATGACAGCGGCAGTCAACTGAAGTCCTTGGTGTTACGTTATGCCTGTCGTGGATTTTCAAATTTTGTTGAGCAGCACGGATTAAAATTTACCCAGCACTTTGGCGGTTTGTATGCGCTCAGTGCCAATGCAAATTTTGAAGGTCGTATGCGTGGATGGTTAGAGCAAACACCGAACGGCACACTGCTGATGTGTCATCCAGGGCGTCCAGCCAATGATTACGCTGATCCGATTGCAGGTGCGCGATCAGTGGAATTTAGTTATCTGGTTAGCCCGCGCTTTCATGATGATTGTCAGCGCTATGGCATTAGGTTGGTGCGTTTCTCCGATCATTAACGTGTCCTAGCCGTATCGCGCGCTCTTTGCGGATGGCTTCTGCCGCTTGTGTGCGTTCAATTCCCAAGGTTTCCAACACATAGGCGGATAGTTGCAGCCCAGCTTCCAAGGCTTCGGGGGTGACCCAGGTCGCGCCAGCGCGGAGCAGTGTTTTGGCGTGTTGTTCGTCATGCGCGCGCGCCAGTAGTGCAACGTGCGGAAATTCTTTATGAATCGCGCAGGTGGCGTTCAGCGTAGCATCCGGATGATCCATCGTTAGAACGATAGCGCGTGCTGTGCTGGCATGCACCCGATGTAATAATTTAGGTCGGCTCACATCACCCAAATACACGGGCTGACCTAAGCTATGTTTTTGGGTGGATCGCATCATGTCGATGTCGATCGCTACATAATGAATTTTTTGTGATGTCAGTACTTCAGCTAACAATTGGCCCATGCGTCCAAAGCCAACGATGATGACGTGATTCTCAAGCGTTGCTACTTCGGCACATTCCAATCGTGCTTCCAGCGGATGGTGATGGTGATCCCACCAGCGGCCAATGACATGACCCATGCGCGCTACCACAGGTGCTGCAAACATCGACAGACTAACGATCAGTAACACCTGATGCGCAAGCTCAGCAGAGAACAATCCTTTGGCGGTTGCATCAGCTGCCACCACAAATGCAAATTCTCCTCCTTGGCTCATCATCAGACTGCTTTCTATGGCATGTCCCCAGCTCAGGCCGCCCATTTTAAGAATGGGTGTGAGTACCAAGGCTTTGATGACGAAGAGTCCAGTGACTAATAAAGGAATCATCCAAGGAGAATCGATCATTAATCGCATATCGGTTTGCATACCGACGGCCATGAAAAACAAACCGAGTAGCAAATTTTTGAAGGGTTCTATGGTGACTTCAATTTCATGCCGAAACTCAGTTTCAGCGAGTACTAGCCCTGCCAAAAATGCGCCTAATGCCATAGATAACCCCGCCCACTCAGTCAGACCCGCCACTCCCAATGTCGATAACAACACCAGCGCAACAAATGTCGAGGGTTGATGTTCACGCGCCAATGCTTTAAAACAAGGACGAAACAGTCGACGACCCACAAGATAAATCAGCAAAATTGCCGCTACTGATTTGACTAGCACCATTGACATCAAGCCTAGCCAATTCGTTGTGGCGCCATGGGCCAGCAATCCCGTCATGATGAGTATGGGAACAACAGCGAGATCTTGAAACATCAAGATAGAAAAACTCGCCATGCCATGAGGTTGACTCAGCAGATGATGATCAGTCATCCATTGAATGACGACCGCAGTCGAAGAGAGTGAAAATAACAAGCCCAGAAGTATCGCTACTTCGGGTGGTTGATCAAGCAGTACCGCCACCGCACCTAGCAAAGAAGCAGATAACAAAACCTGCGCTGCGCCCGCTCCAAAAACCCAATGCCGCAATCCCCATAGTCGTTCTGCAGATAGTTCAAGCCCTATGCTGAACATCAGAAACAAAACACCTAAGTGGCCCAGCTCTACCACACCTTCAACCCGCACGAAGGTGAAGTTTTGTAGCCAGGGTAAATGACCTACCCATAACCACAAACCAAACGGCCCGAGCAATACGCCGGTGGCAAGAAAGCCCAGCATTTTATTTACGCGATAGCGCTGCAAAAGTGGAATGAGCACGCCAGCTAGCGCCAGAAAAATTAAAATCTCGCGCAGATACGGCAGTGCTTCATGAGGTGCTGGTATTTCATACCTTCTGCAGCATGCATTGGCGTCCAAATCATTGTAGTGCGTATCAGCGCGAGATGACATCGCTCGCACGTATAATCTTTTTATTTAACGCTTAGAAATAAATCCTCTAGGTACAACGTTATTATTGATTTTGGAGCGATCATGCAATTAGTCACACGACTTTTGCTAAGACTAGGCTTGGTTGGTTTGCTGATGCTTATCCTTGCCTTTGTGTTGACACTTTTTTCTGCGCGACAGGATATTGCAGATGAAATTCAAGGTAGTCAGCGTGTTGGTCAATTGATGACCGTGCTCTCAGCATTACAAGATGGCGCAACGCTTGAACAGCATGCATTACGGATAGATCAACTCAATCGTAGTGAAACGCTGCGGCATTTTCATGTGGCGCTGTTAGATAACCAAGGCCAACGTCTGACCCAGATTGCTGTGCCACTTCCGCCAACGTCACTGCCTTGGTTGAATCGTTTTATGGCAGGTGACGCAGGTTTATCGGCCTATACCTTACCCGTACAGCGACCGAATGGTGAACTCGTCACCGTGATGCTCGAGCCGAATCCACAACCTGAAATTTCTGAGGCAATTAACAGCGCCTGGCTGCAAGTAACCTTATTTAGTCTGATGGTATTGGTGTTGGTAATGGCATTAGCGTTTAGCGTACGTCATGCGCTTTCACCGCTGAACAACATTCTGAATGGTATTGCGCGTATTGAAGGCGGCGACTATGGTCATCCTATTCCTACTTGCGCCACGCGCGAGCTCAATCAAATCGGGCAGGCACTCAATCATTTATCGGCTGCATTGACTGAGCAGTTAGCTAAGCAGCGCGATTTACTGCATAGACTGCAAGATGTGCAAGAAGATGAACGTCGCCAGTTAGCGCATGATTTGCATGATGAATTTGGTCAATTACTCACCGCGATACAAGTAGATGCCTCTTATCTCGTCAAACAATCGAATGGTCAATCCGCGTTGCAAGATTGCGCCCGTGCGATGTATGACAACAGCAGCAGTATTTTGTCGCAACTAAAAAGCCTCTTAGTGCAGCTTAGACCGTATGGTTTGCAGGGTGATGAAGAACACCATATTGCGCTTGAGCAGGCCTTGCGTGAATTAATTCGGCAACGTCAAGCGCGCGGCGATACTGAGCTTAGCTATCAATTACAAGTTGAATTAAAGGGAGCCGAGTTGCCACAACGCTTGTCGGTGGCGGCCTATCGAATCATTCAAGAGGCGTTGACCAATGTGCTGCGACACGCGCAAGCCAGTCAGGTCGTGATTGATGTGTGGGTTGATGCGCAGGAGCAGTTACTGCTATTACGCATTGCTGATAACGGTAAGGGGCTGCCGCAGCCGGGGTCGTCGAAATCAACCGGTCAGGGGTTAGGGCTGATTGGAATCAAAGAGCGCGTACTGGCTAACCGGGGTAGTTTGGCTATGGATCGGGGCCAGCCATCAGGCTTGGAGATTAAGGTCAGTTTTCCGCTTTGTTAGAATGAGACCTTTTCCGCCATTCATGACCTGAGAACAATTCAGGATCCACCATTTCATTTCGGAGTACGAGTCATGTCAGCACCTGTGACCTTGGAGATTGACCGAGGATTGGCAGTTCTTACGTTTAACAACCCTACACGTGGCAATGCTTTAGATATGGCAATGGCAAGTGCCTTTGCCGCCTCGATTGAACAGATTGCCGAAGACAGCAGCGTTCGTGCCTTACTCATTACGGCGAACGGCAAACAATTTTGTGTGGGTGGTGATGTGCACAGCATGGCTGATACGTCGCGTCCGTTAACCGACACCTTGCGTGCCTTACTCGAGCCTGTGCATGCAGCGATGAATCTTTTATCCATGTTTACGTTTCCCGTAGTTTGCGCCATTAACGGTGCGGTGGGCGGCGGCGGCATAGGGTTGGCATTGTGTGGCGATCTGGTGTTGGCGGCCGAGTCCGTTAAATTGCGGGGTGGTTATTCAGCGTTAGGCCTAACCCCCGATGTCGGCGGCTCATGGTTTGTGACGCGACGCGCAGGCGCTTCGCGTGCGATGGATATTTTTCTGACCAACCGACCGGTGTCATCCCACGAGTGTTTGCAACTGGGTTTGTTTGATGCGGTTCATCCCGATGCTGAATTAGCCGAGACAGCGAGGCAATTAGCTCGTAAATTAGCGGACGGGCCAGCACACGCTCAGGCACGCATCAAATCACTCATTAATCATGCACAGCAAAATTCTTTGGCGCAGCATCTCTCAGCTGAGCGCGAATCTATGTATGCATCCGGTGATAGCGATGATGGTCGTGAAGGCGTGCGTGCTTTTATTGAAAAGCGAGCGCCTAAGTTTCACTAAGAATGAGTTACTAGTACTACCCCAACCATTAATTACAACAAAAACACACGAGGAACATCATGAAAGCGGTCGTTTGCAAAGCTTGGGGTCTGCCCGAAACACTACTAATTGAAGAACTGCCCGATGTGGTTCCCAAGGCCGGCGAAGTCATGATTGATATTTTTGCAGCTGGCGTTAATTTTCCGGACGTACTGATTATCCAAAACAAATACCAATTCAAACCTGAATTACCTTTCACACCTGGAAACGAGCTTGCCGGAGTGGTGCGCGCTACAGGCGACGGAGTTACAAAATTTAAGCGTGGTGATCGTGTGTTTGCTTTCGTGCCGCAAGGCGCGTTTGCACAGCAAATAGCAGTGGCTGAATCGGCTGTCTTTTTAATGACAGATCAGATGGAATTTGAAGCTGCCGCAGCATTGACGTTAACGTATGGCACGTCGTATCACGCAGTCGCGGATAGAGCAGAATTAAAAGCCGGTGAAACCATGTTGGTACTGGGTGCCGCTGGTGGTGTGGGTATCGCTGCGATTGAAATTGGTAAAGCGTTGGGCGCAAAGGTGATTGCAGCGGCATCAACTGATGAAAAGCTCGCGATCTGCAAACTTCATGGCGCCGATGTATTAATCAATTACACCAGCGAAGATTTACGTGAAGCGATTAAGAAAGCGACTAACGGCAAAGGACCGGATGTGATTTATGACCCGGTCGGTGGTGGTTACACTGAACCCGCATTTCGTTCAATCGCATGGCGCGGTCGTTATTTAGTGATTGGTTTTGCGAATGGCGAAATCCCTAAACTGCCACTGAATTTACCGCTACTAAAAGGCGCATCGGTGGTCGGTGTGTTCTGGGGTGATTATGCGCGCCGTGAACCTGAGCATCACATGGCGGCAATGCACAAGTTACTCGAATGGCAAGCGGCGGGAAAAATTCGTCCGCACGTTTCAGCGACCTATGCGTTAGAAGAAACATCGCAGGCATTGATCGATATGGCGTCACGCAAAGTGACGGGCAAAATCGTCATTCAGCCACGCCGCTGATCGGAGCCCAGCTTGGCTAAGGTGTATTCGATTGAAGGTGTGGTGCCGGTCATTGATCCGACGGCGTTTGTGCACCCAACCGCCGTTTTGATTGGTGATGTCATCATTGGCCCACGGTGTTACGTGGGTCCATTGGCGTGTCTGCGTGGTGATTTTGGTCGCTTGATTATGGAAGAGGGCGCCAACCTGCAAGATACCTGCGTCGTTCATGGTTTTCCTGGCAGCGATACGGTGATTGAAGTGGATGGCCACATTGGTCACGGCGCAGTTATCCACGGTGCGCGCATAGGGCGTAATGCCTTGGTTGGAATGAATGCGGTCGTTATGGATAATGCAGTGATCGGCGAAGCATCGATTGTGGCGGCGATGTCGTTTGTCAAAGCCGGCATGGTGGTTCCACCCCGTAGCATGGTCATGGGAACGCCCGCCAAAGTCACTCGCACCTTAACGGATGATGAAATCGCCTGGAAGCATCGCGGCACTGTTGAGTATCAGCAGTTGGCCATTCGTTGCATGCAGAGCATGCACGAAGTTGAGCCACTTACTCAGGTTGAGGTCAATCGCAAACGCTTGCGTTTAGATGATCCAACTAATTTGCTCAAACCAAAAACGTCAAACTCACGCTGACGTTTTTTTGTAATGCCCTTCCTTCACGCTTGGAGACGCCCATGTCTTTTCAGACGATAGAAATCGATCATCAAGGCTTAGTTGCCACCGTTTGGTTAAATCGTCCTGATGTGCGCAATGCTTTTAATGAACAAGCCATCGCAGAAATAACCTTGGCGTTTCGTCGTCTGGATAAAGATCAACAGGTGAGGGTGATTGTGTTGGCAGCACGCGGCACGGCATTTTGTGCCGGTGCTGATCTGAATTGGATGAAAAAAATGGCTTCGCACACCGATGAAGAAAATTTATCGGATGCGGCTGCTTTAGCTGAAATGCTACGTGTTATTTATTCCAGCACCAAACCCGTCGTGGCGCGAGTACAGGGCGATTGCTATGCTGGTGGTATCGGGTTGGTGGCTGCGTGCGATATGGTGGTGGCGAGCGCCTCAGCAGGTTTTTGTTTGTCTGAAGTCAGGTTGGGTTTGATACCAGCAACGATTTCACCCTACGTGATTCGTGCCATGGGTGAGCGTCAAGCGCGGCGTTATTTTTTAACTGCTGAGCGGTTCGATGCGCATGAAGCCAAACGTATAGGTTTGGTGCACGAAGTGGCCGATGACACTCAACTCGACCATGAAGTAGAAAAATTCACTCACGCCTTACTTTCCTGCAGCCCGCACGCGATGGATGAAGCTAAACGTTTGATACGCGATGTTTCTTACGCACCTATCGATCACGAATTAATCGCTGATACGGTGCGTCGCATTGCAGACATTCGTAGTTCTGTGCAGGGCAAAGAAGGTGTT
>Ga0164294_10000472_pt1 | contig 38415 bp, 37 predicted proteins | sample GEODES005metaG_FD_111479 | JGI IMG/M metagenome (GOLD analysis project Ga0164294, IMG submission 111479) | Oligotrophic lake water microbial communities from Sparkling Lake, Wisconsin, USA - GEODES005 metaG | ecosystem: Environmental > Aquatic > Freshwater > Lake | place: USA: Sparkling Lake... | reverse complement strand
TACATAAGCATTATTCAATAAATCACCGTTATTACTAATTAGAGGAACAGTTTTTTGAGATCCTCCATTGATTGTTATAAAAGGTGTTCCTGGTAAAGTTGACATACATATACTATATAAAATAGAATAATATTATATGTGTAAAATAATAAAATATAGATTTACATTATGAAAACAGAAAAACAAAATAAACAAAATAACAACAAAACACGTAAATTGCACCAATGTAAATTTTTTCAATCCAATTTAACATCTTTTGAAAAAGAATTAGAAAAAACTATTAATATAGAAAAATATAATTTAGAGAAAAGAACACTAAAAGATTTAAAAAAGGCCATAAGTCCTTCAAATATAAAACCACAAGACGATTTTTATTCATATATTAATGAACGTTGGTTAAAATCATTTAAACCTGAATTGAATCAAAATTATATAGTTCAATTTGATGATTTTAGATTGATACAAGATAAAGTTTATAGAGATTTACTTGAAATTATTAATAAATACGTTAGAACTCATAATAATAGTAAAACCCCTTTTGATATTTCTTTCCATAATTTTTATAAATCAACAACAAAAAAATACAATAAAAAAGAATTTTTTATCAAACATACTAAAAAACTTGAAAATATAATAGACTCGTTAATTAACAAGAATAATATGTGGGATTTATTAGCATATATTAATAGAAATGAAGTTATAAATTGGGGGTCTCCATTGATTTGGACCTTAAATCCAGATGATAAAGAACCATCTATTTTCAGATCTTATATTGGTGGGCCAACTTTATCATTAATTGATATGAATGTTTATTTTGATCCAACAAACGATGAAAATAGAAAATACAAAGCAAAATATTTAAAAAATATAAATGAAATTTTTGAATTTTTCTATGGTAAGAATCATTCTTTCAATGTAGAGGACATTTTTAATGTAGAAGCAAAAATAGCAAATGCGTTTTCATGTAATGTTTTAAATAAAAAAGATGATCTAACGACATACCATAAAATTACATCCAAAGAAGCATTGGAAAGATTTAATTTTAATTGGGTTGAATACTCAAAAGCACTAGGTTTTAAAACTACACCAGATTTTTTTATTACCTCTGATTTAAATTATTTATTATGTATAGTTCATTTACTTTTAAAAGAATGGAATACATCAGAATGGAGAACATATTGGATCTATATTTATATGAGAATGATAATTCGCTTTCACAAAGATGGTTATGAAATTTATTTCAAATTTCATGGTAATTATGAAAAAGGAATGTTGAACAAAACGCCTTTTGATATTTATAAAATTTTCTCATTGGGATATGCTTTTAACACATTTTTATCAAAAGAATATATCAAAACATACAAAAATGAAGCAATTATAGAATATGTAAAAACTATGGCAGAAGATTTAAAAAAAGTATTCATAAGAATTGTTAATAGAAATACTTGGTTACAACCAAAAACAAAGGAAAAGGCTTTACAAAAATTACACAAATTGAAATTACAAATAGGGTCTCCCAATAAATTATTACCCGATCCTATATTAAATTATATAGATGATGATATTTTGGAAAATTTAAAACTAATTTCTGAATGGCGACATTACAAAGCAGTATCATTAGAAGGTAAACATGTAGAAAATTTTCCTGTTTTAGATTGGTCTCAATTACCACCCAAATTCATATCAACTCAATCTTATGTTGTTAATGCTTCCTACACACCTTCTAGTAACAGTATTTATATACCATTAGGGTATTTACAAAAACCATTTATTGATTTGGATGAAAGAGGAATTGAATACAATTTAGCTCATATAGGATTTACTTTATCACATGAAATGTCTCATGCTTTAGACGATTGGGGCAGTCAATATGATGAATACGGTAGACTAAACAACTGGTGGACACCAACTGACCAAAAAAGATTCAAAAAAATACAGGAAGATGTAGTCAAACAATATGAAACATTCGCTTTATACGATGGTATTAAATTCGATGCTTGGCCTAGCATAGGAGAAGATTTAGCCGATATTTCTGGATTAACAATATGTCGTGAATATTTAAGAGATTTTCAAATCAAAAATAAAGATATTCTACCTATTAAAGATTTATCTTTTAAAATGTTTTTCACATTCTTTGCTTTTCAACAAAAACAAAAAATTAGTAAACAAGCTATTTCAGCACAATTGAAAACTAATCCACATCCTTTAGATAAATATAGATGTAATGTCCCACTCTCTCGATTAACTATGTTTAGGACAATATACAATGTTAAAAAGGGAGATAAAATGTGGTGGCATTCAACAAATAAAATTTGGACAGATTAAACATAATTTTAAAATTAACATTTAGCAAATTTTTTATTCTTCGTTAATTTTTTTTTGTTGAATATATATATAAATGGCTCAATCCCGTAAACGTTCAATGATGCGTAGTCGCGCTGCTTCTCGCTCAATGGCTCGTGGTCGTGCTCGCGCTGCTGCTCGCGGTGCTTCTGCTGCTGCTTCCCGCGCTGCTTCTGCTGCTCGTGCTGCTTCAGCATCAGCTTCCCGTGCTGCTTCTGCTTCAAGATCAATGTCTGCTTCCAGATCCGCATCTGCTGCTCGTGGTGCTTCCGCTGCCGCTTCCCGTGCTGCTGCTGCTTCCCGCGCTGCTGCTGCCGCTGCTGCTCGTGCCGCTGCTGCTTCAAGATCCCGTGCTTAAACTATTTTGACTTAATTTTTATTACGTATACAATATTTGATAAAATTATAGTTTAATTATTTTTATAAATAAAATAATTAAATGTTTAGTTATTTATATGAAAGCAACAATACATAAAAAATATAAAAATATATCAAAGAATAAAACGAAAAAAAATAATATGAAAAAAAATAAAAAAGAAAAATGGGAAACTGCTATTCAAGTAGCTCGTAAAACATTGAAACAAACTGGATCGTTAGAGAAAGCAAAAATAGCTCTTAATAAACAAGCATTAATCAATGCTCGTAAATTATTCGGTTCGGTAGTACACACATAACCAAAAAATATAATTGCGAAAACACATTTATATTTGATTATTTCAAACTTTATAAAATATTAAATATTTATATATTTTATAAAGAGAATTTATATGAATTTTAATGGTATAGATGAATATCTAAATCAAGAATGCTTAATAAAATTTAATAATAATGACTTTTCATTAAGTGACAGAAATTGTTTAGAACAATTACAAAATTTTGTCAATGACAGATTAAATGAACTTAATAGAGAATTAGAACAATATAAACAAAAGAATGGTACAACTAATCAGGATATACAAAATGAAATGGACAAATTTGATGCTTTGTTTAGAGAATTAGAAGAAAAAATTTACGAATCAGTAATGTATGAAAATGGAAGTGATGGAATGTATGATTTTGTGAAAAATGAACAATTTAAACTGGAAAATTTAAAAAAAGAAAGTATTATAAACAAAGGAGGTAAAAGAACGCGTAGAAAAACTAGAAAACACACAAAAATGCGACGTCATAAAACAAATAAAAATAAAACAAAAATGAAAAATAAAAACCGACGAAAAACTCTGAAAAAATCAAAAAAATGAATAATAAAACAGTTGTTATAATTATAAACAAAAAATATAAAAATTGAGATGATTTATATAATACAATTTGATTGTATTATATAATAAAATGTCGAGAATGGAATTTTCAAACTTAGAAATTGCGTTTATGTTATTGCTAACGTTGTCAGTTTTGCCGTGTATTCATCAAATAATTGTAATATTTATATTTCAATGCTGTAGTAATGATAAACATAATAAAAAATTACACCACAAAAAATAGAAATTACACAGTAAAATCCTTCTTTGTTTCCGCAATAATTGAATTCGCTTTTTTTTCCAAATTTTCAATTTGTTTTTTTGTTGTCTCCAATATTTTGGATTCAACAATTGCTTCATATATTTTAATACCATTAACATAATCCAATTCACATTTAACATACAATTCTATTATTATCTCTCTTGTTTTTTCTACAATTTTTTGTAGCGAATTTTCATTTAATTTTGGATTTACTCTTATTTTCTTTTTATCAGAATATGGATCATCAACAAAAATAAATAATTCATTTATAACGGTCAATAATTTTTGTTGATTGTTTGATGCTGTTTGTATCATGTCGCGTATATTATTAGCATACTCAATATATAATTTATCATTTTTGGATAAAATAAAATTTTTCTTGAAAAGAGGATTTTCACCTTGACAACTATTATTTTTACTGTAATCTCTCAATTTGATATCACTAAACGTTTTAATATCTGGTGGCATATTGTCATTCCCTGTAAAAGCTGTATAAAAAGTATGAAGATCTTTTTGAAATTGTTGTTTCGTTGACTCTGACATACCTGTGAATGTTCCATTTGAATAATCATAATTATCATCTAAATATAATTGATTTAACTCGATAATTCCCGGTTCATCTCTTAAATTTTTAATATTACCATTTTTATCTAAATTAAAGTTACAAAAATTAGGATGTATATTGACTTCATTTTTACTATCATCTACATCAACCTTTCTTAATTTTCGAATTCTGTTATCACAAATATTTAATTTATACAAATTCCGTTGTACATTTTTGGGAATTTTGTCTTTTTCCAATAATCCATTTTTAACAGTATTTCCATTTTCATCTTTGTATACATAAATAGGGTTTATTGTTTTTACTATAGCAGCAAATACATGAGCTATTTTAACATAAAATTTAGCTATGCCAATACAAATACGTTTTTTTTTAATAGATTTTTGAGTATCATTATTAACGTCTAAACTTTCCAATTGATCTTTATTAACAAATATTTCATTTTCTTTAGACAATTCATTCACTTCTTCTCCATTTTTTATTCTTTGTGCTAAGTAAGTAATTTCTAAATCATTAAAGTAATTTTGAATTATATCACTTGTAATAATTACCAATTCATCACAATATTCTTTACTGGATAAATTTGATAAACTCTTGAAATCCATGGTTAAAATATAATAGGTTGCTATGTAATCAATAATTTGATAAAAACTTGAAAATTCTTTCTCATTTACTTTTTTATTTATTGAAGGGGTATTTCCCATTATATCATAAATAAATAAAATAAAATTGAATTAAAAATTTTTTATATTATAAAAAGAATAATAAACTAATGATTAAAGGAACAAGTAAACGGAAAAAGAAAAATATTAACAAAAAAGAATTATGGAGCATTTTTGATTCCGAAATTAATAATAACAATAATAATAGCATTTTAGAATGTATTTATAGAGAATGTGGTACAAGAGAATTTTGCGATTATTGTGAATCGAATTTAGCATTTTCAGATGAAGGATTTCTCACGTGTACCAACAAAACATGTGGAATTATATATAAAGATATTGTTGATCATTCAGCAGAATGGAGATATTATGGCGCTGATGATAATCAAAATTCTGATCCTACACGTTGTGGAATGCCAATCAACCCTTTATTAGAAGAATCATCTTATGGATGTAAAGTACTATGTAACGGAGGTATGAGTTATGAAATGAGAAAAATAAGACGATATACTGAGTGGCAATCGATGCCTTATAAAGAAAAATCTCAATATGACGAATTTCAACTAATTACTATTATGGCACATAATGCTGGAATTCCAAAAATGATTATTGATGATGCTATACGATATCACAAAAAAATATCAGAGTTTGATTTAACATTTCGTGGAGATAATAGAGACGGTATATTAGCAGCTTCTATTTATATTTCTTGTAGAATAAACAATTTTCCGAGAACAGCTAAAGAAATCGCAAATATATTTCACCTAGATGTAACAAGTGCTACAAAAGGTTGTAAAAATGCTTTATCTATTATTAATAATATTGAGAAAGATATGGATAATAAAGAAAAAACAAATTTCGGTAAAACAAAACCAGAAGCTTTCATAGAACGTTTTTGTAGTAAATTAAATATTAATAATGAACTCACCAAACTATGTCAATTCATATCCATGAAAATTGAAAAATCCAATTTAATGTCGGAAAACACACCGCATTCTATTGCTGCTGGAATCGTATATTTCATTTCTCAATTTTGTAATTTGAATATTAGTAAACACGATGTTAAAAATATTAGTGAAATTAGTGAAGTTACAATAAACAAATGTTTTAAAAAATTAGAGAATATGAAGGAGATTCTTATTCCTGATGTTATATTGAAAAAGTATTCGTAAATATTATATATTTCACCAATCATTATCATTTCTAATATAGTTATAATATTCATTGATCATTTTTTTAATATCATCATCTAACTTTTTTTCAACATATTTTTTTGAAGGTTTCGTAGTATTATTTTCTAGAAAGTCTGTAACATTTTTACTACTTTGAATAATGTTGTACGTCGTCTCATCATCCATACTTTTCAATTCATAGAATAACCCCGTATCACTACATAAATATTCATTTCTTCTACAATGATCTGCGAATTCATAAATCATTTTTTCATTTCCGGCTTTATCCGAAATTTTAGTACCGAATATTTTACATACTCCAAAACCATCAAGTAAATTGTTTTTATAAGGAATAAAATTTTTACAATTTTTACATAATTTGATTTCTCCATAAATAGAAACCTGACAATAAATATATAAGTACAAGATTAAGTGTATTATTTGTGATATCGCCATAGTAATAAAGTTTATATTCATTATTTTAATTTCATTATTTTGAATTCATTTTTTTATTTATTTAGTAATCCGTCTATTTTTGTAAAATAAAAACCATATGAATGTATAAAATGAGTTTAATAAGTAAAAATGATCAACAAATACCGAAACGTGTTTTCATTGTACCTTATCGAAATCGTATTCAACATAAATTTTTTTTCAGTAAATATATGAGTTTTTTACTAGAAGACAAAAAAGATTATGAGATTTATTTCTCTCATCAATGTGATGCTAGAACTTTCAATAGAGGAGCCATCAAAAATATAGGTTTTATTGCTATTAAAAATAAATATCCTGATCATTACAAAAATATTACTTTTATATTCAACGATGTAGATACGATGCCGTTTCATAAGATTTTTGACTATGAAACAAAACCTGGTGTCGTTAAACATTATTATGGTTTTAAATATGCGTTAGGCGGGATAGTGGTAATGAAGGGGTGCGACTTTGAAAGAATAAATGGGTTTCCATGTTATTGGGGTTGGGGAATGGAGGATAATACATTACAAAAAAGGTGTGAAGGACATAGATTGATCATTGACAGAAGTGATTTTTATGAAATAGGAAAACCGCAGATACTTCAATTATTCGATGGAATATCAAGAATAATAAGTAAAAAAGATCCATGGCGCAATGAACAAGACGATGGTATTGACGGTTTACAAACAATTTCGAAATTGAATTATACAATTGATTCAATTTCAGATAATCCGAATGATAATATATATAATTATGAAGATTCTAGAATTTATTATATCAATATTAAAACATTTTTAACATATATACCTTATGAAAATGACGATTATTTTAATTATGATTTGAGAGAACCTAAAAGAAAAATAATTCATCCAAATAATCTTAAACAAGCAAAACAACCCGTCGTGTCTACCGATGATTGGTCAAATATACCTTATTATCCTACGTCCAAAGAGAGAAGGGAACAAACAGTAAATTTTTTAATTAGGAGTGGTAAACAAGTTCCTATCAATTTATTAAAACAAGTACAAAAAGATAAAGAAGAAACTTTACAACAACAGCATGATGAATATAGCATTGAAGAATCATTGCATTGTGATCATGATTATAGTGACTATAAAAATAATTATACATATTATACACATCATACTCATCATTCACAAAATAATATGATAAATCATATACAACATCAACAGAGACAACAAAACATACATCAACAATTACAACAAAGGATAAAACAAATTAACAAATTTTCACCTGAATACGCAAGTGCTATTGGGGTAAAATCAAAAGCTACTTCTAGCGCTAGAATTAGATTGGGAGGTGTTTTCTAGATAATTTATTTATTTTAATTTAATAAATATAATTTTATTGAATATTATATAAAGTATACTTAAATATAATATTTATATTATATGGATTCAATTGAAGATATAAAACACGCTGTATATATTAACTTGGATACTAGACCTGATAGAAAAGAACATGTCGAACAACAAATGAAAATCATAGGTGTAAATGCTGAACGGTTTAATGCTATTCGATTAGAAAATGGTGCTATCGGTTGTAGTATGAGCCATTTGAAATGTATCGAAATTGCAAAGGAAAATAATTGGGACCATTTAATGATTGTCGAAGATGATATTCTTTTTTTAAATCCAGATTTGTTTAGAAACCAACTCAATAGATTCTTACAAAAACACAAAGATTTTGACGTTTTATTGATTGCGGGTAATAATGTTCCTCCTTATCAAAAAATTGATGATTCTTGCGTTAAGGTATATAGGTGCCAAACAACTACTGGTTATATTGTTAAAAAACATTATTATGACACATTAATATCAAATATGAGAGAAGGTATCAAACTTTTAGTAACAAATCCAACTCAACATGTTTTGTATGCGGTAGATAAATATTGGTTTAAATTACAAGAAAAAGACAATTGGTATTTGATTACACCTTTAAGTGTTACACAGAGAGAAGATTATAGTGACATAGAAAAACGCCAAACAAATTATACTCGTGTAATGATTGATTTGGATAAAGAATGGTTTTTTAAACAACAACAACAACAACAACAACAACAACACTTTCAACAATTTATCGCGAATTTGAAGTAACTTAACAATCATGGGTATAACCTTAATTTTGAGGATAGTCTTGAAAATCTTGAAAATAATTCTCCGTTTTTAAATCCATCATATTGTTTTTAATTAGCGGATCTAAATTGAAACCAATAGCATAATCTTCTAAAAATTCATCCATTATTTTTTCTTTCTTTGACAATAAGTCCAAAACGGCGGTTTTAGAGAGAAAATAGAACCGACCATTACAATATTTTGTTTGATAAACCGGAAGATGTTTCGGTAATTCAGGGTGGATCCTGTAATATTGTGATAAATACGCAAATGGAACGTCTACAATATGACCTCCATAATGTATTTGTGGGGTTTTTACAGTTAAAATATTAATGATCGTATCAAAGAACTTGGAATTTACCATATTTTGGTCATCGTCTGTTTTGAAAATATATTTATAATCGAATGTTTCGTTAATAGCGTGACACGCTGCTATTACTTTTTTGGGAAGTGAGTTATAATCATCGCGTGTTTTTACCCATAATATTCTCTCTTCATTGTCAAATAGGAAGTCTTTTTCAAGGACAGGATCTCCGATGACATGATAATAAATCAATTTTGATGTAATTGATTTCAACCAAGTATTCTTTTGATGATTGGCTTTGTAACGATAGTTTTGACAATTCATAATAAGAAGAATAAAATCTTGTTTTGGTTTCATTTATGTATACAATCATCTGTTAAAAACTATTTAATTTATAATTTTTATAAATAACAATTTATTTACAAAAATCAACTATTTTCTTGAATAATTTGATTAGACATACCTTCTAATTGAAATAAATATTTAATACTATGATAATATTCCATTTTATTATTATAATCTTCCTCTGTAACAGATTGTAACATGGATTCCAGATTATTAATTTCTGATATATGAATACTAATACATAATTTTTTATAATCAATAACATCTTTGAAAGGGAGCCACTCTATATCATTCCAAATATAAATGGGTATAGTTCCTAATTGAAAACATTCAAAAAATCGGAAGGAACCACGACCATAACCTCTTGGCGCAAGAGCAAATTTAGAATCAACTGTAGTATGAACAAATATTTGTTGAAGATCTTGATTTACACTAGGCGTCCAACCTCCAGAATTTATCATCTTGAAATTTGAATTATTTGAAAAAGTATCAAACATGATTTGTCTTACATTCGGTTGAACATGATTTGAAGTTATATTTCCGATAAAAGAACATAATATTGATTTTTCTTGGAAAGATTTTTTAGGAAAACTTTCTAGTGTATTATTAACATCTTGATAAATTAGAGGAATTGGAATGTCGCCTGAACAAGCCCCGTATACAATTGTATTATGCGGTAATTGTAATAACGGTCCGTCGTCATATTGCGCAATAGTAAAATACCCGTTTTCACTAGGATTATTTTGTAACCATTCATTCAAACTTTGCTGTATTTCATGTTTTTTATCTTGAAACCAATACTCTATTTGAAAATTTGTCCATAATGCTGGTATATATTTTCTCTTCAATGTAGGTTCTTCGTTTCGTATCTTATTTAAAAAATATTCTTCTAAATAGAATCCATTTTTAAATGGTGGATAATTATCTTTGTTTGGACAATAAAAGAAGGAATTGTTTATCATTCACGAATAGTAGTAAATATATAGCGGTATTATATTTATATGTTTATTTTAACAAAAAATAAACGTCTTTTAATATAAGTACTATCTGATGAAAGAAAATATTTTTTATTTAGAAGATCGCGGCGGTATGTGGATCTATCATTTTTTTGTTTTAAATTTAGGTGGTTTATATTTTATATTAAATGAAAATTATAATGTCAGGGGTTCACCTAATACAAGTAAACTTTTAGAGAGTAATAAAATTGTAAATGAACCTAGTAATAAAAAAATTCAGTTTCCTATAAAAATTTACATGATAAATATTTTACCGTTTCAAAGAGAAGCATTTGAAATGATAAAAGATAAATTTGAATTAGTCGAAGACTTGTCTAAAATACCAGATTATGAAATCGTATCTATTTATGGCGAAACTTGTGAAACAACCCCTTATGGTGATCATCCAACATTAATTTTTCCATTTTTGCGAAATTTATTTTTAGAAAAAATGAATTTTGATATTATTCCTAGCAAAAGAATTTATATTACAAGAAAACAATCTGAAACACAACACAATGGTTGTTTAAAACGTAGTATACTAAATGAAAAAGATCTCTATGAGAAATTATCAAAATATGGATTTGAATATATACAACTCGAAAATTATAATACGCATGATAAAATTAAGTTATTTATGGAAAGCGAAGTAATCATTTCATCTCATAGTTCTGCTTTAACCTTATTATTGTTTGCTAATAAAAATACTAAAATCATTGAAATTTTGAATAAAGGCGAACTTGGTTTTCCAAATAATCACTATCAAAATATTTCGTCACATTTAGGATTAAATTATAATCGATTTAGTGATATAAGTGAAGACATATATGGAAATTTTAATTTAGATTGTAATAAATTTGAAGAATATTTGTTGAAATTTTTATAATCATTTTGTTGGTAATAAGTATTTTTACAAGATAATATTCGTTAAAAGAGTAAAAATATTATAATTGTAATATATTATATGAGTTTTGATCCATTTTACACGGAGTTAATTCAAATTTATAAAAATGGCGGACCGAATAATTCGCCTGGAGGTTGGGCTCAATTTTATTACGGTATATTTGAAAAAGTTATAAAAGATAATGACTTTAAAGTGGTAGCAGAAGTTGGAATTGGTTATGGTTTTCACGCTAAATCAATATTAGATAATACAAACGTCGACAAGTTGTTTTTGATTGACCCTATGCAATTCTATCCAAATGATGCTTTTGCTACGGATGTAATTCAATATGGTGGTTTTGAGTTATTAGTAAAAAACATTAAAACTAATTTAGATGAACATCAATCAAGATATACCTGGTTTAGACAACCAAGTATTACAATAAATGATCAACAAATACCAGATGAAAGTTTGGATGCCGTCTTTGTTGACGCTGACCATAGTTATGAAGCCGTATCAAAAGACCTCCCTTTTTGGTTTAAAAAACTTAAAAAAGGTGGTTGGTTATTGGGTGATGATTATAATTCATGTCATCCAGGAACAACAAAAGCAGTTGATGAATTTGCGGTTAATAACAATTTACAATTAGAATTTTTATATAAACCAGATAATAATTATCCAATTTACAAATTTGTTAAACCAACTATATAGAATTATTCATTGAATTTTTTATAATTACTTTTATTATATAGGTGTCTTTATGAAATCCGCATTATTGATAAGTGGCTATTTAAGATGCTTTAAAGAAAATGTTGACAATATTAAAAAATATATTATAGATGAAAACAATGTTGATATTTACATTCATTTAACTATGGGTAAAGAAAAGAAATATATCAATAAAGAAATTAAAATAGATGAAGTGTATAATTGGTTACATCCCAAATTTATGTTTATATCTAATAATATTCACTTTGATGATGACGTAAACATTAACAATTTGTTAAATCAAAATTACAAACTACTATTATTAAATGACAAAATGAAAGAAATTGAAGCATTGGAAAAAATAAAATATAATAATATTATCAAAATAAGACCTGATGTTTGTATACAAGAAAAGATCGACCTTAACGTAGTATATAATAAAATTATTGTTCCAAAAGACGCTAAAATCGATGTAAGTAAATTAAAAAACCAAAATGATAAATTTATTTGTGATATAATAGCTTACGGAAACGCGAATTCCATGGACAAATATTTAAATTATTATAAATATTTACCAGAATTAATCCAAAAACATGGACATGTAAATGAGACACTTTTATATTATTACTTGAATAACAATGATATTTTGTATGAAGAAATAGAAATAAATTTTCACGTAGTATTATCATTATGTAATACAATTGCGATAACAGGGGATTCTGGTTCAGGAAAAACCACAATTTCAAATATTATTAAAAATATCTTTAACGATTCTTTTATTTTAGAGTGCGACCGATATCACAAATGGGAAAGAAACGATACAAAATGGAATGAATTTACACATCTAAACCCAAGTTCCAATTATTTAACAAAAATGAAAAAAGACGCATTTGATTTAATAATTGGTAATAACATTTATCAAGTTGACTATGATCATAAAACTGGTAAATTCACTGATAAACAATTAATTGAAAGTAAAGAAAATATAATTATATGTGGATTACATTCATTGTATATCGAAGAAAATATAATCAATTTAAAAATTTATATAGATACAGATGAAAATGTAAGAATACCATGGAAAATAAATAGAGATATTAAAAAACGTGGTTATTCTATTGAAAAAATAATGGAACAAATAAATAACAGAAAGGACGATTTTAACAAATATATTTTACCTCAAAAAAGTAAGGCTGATATAATAATCAATTTTTATACTGATAAGGTGTTTACTATAAATAATTTTATTCCTCATGAAAAAATAGACGTATTTTTACGAATTGGAATATCAGATATTTTTAATATAAATAATATTATTACATCATTAAATGTAAGTAAAATCGTTCATGAAAATAAATATATGTATTTGTACTTTGATTATGATTATCATTATGAGACCATTATAAAAAATATTATTATTAATATAAAATAAAAATATAAATGTTATAACGCTATAATATTTATGTTTTATAAAGGGGTTATTTTCGATTTAGACAATACTATTTATAGTTATGAAGTTTGCCATAACAACGCTTTGGACGCTGTAATATTATTTTTACAAAATAATTATGGAATCAGCAAAACGTATCATGAAATCAAGGATTTATATGAAAATATTTCGAAAAAACTAAAGTTTGAATTGAAATCAACTGCTTCTTCTCACAACAAAAGTATATATTTTAAACAATTATCTGAATTGTTAAAATTACATTATTCAAATACGCAAATTTTAAATGATTTGTATTGGAAAGTTTTTTTTGATCACATGGTTTGTTTTGAAGGGGTCCAAGATTTTATTGCGTGGAATAAAAATTTGGGAGTACAAATTGGTATTCTCACAGACTACAAAACCGAGCATCAAATCCAAAAATTAGAAAAATTAGGGATAATAGATTATGTAGACGTTTTGGTGACAAGCGAAGAAGTTGGAATTGAAAAACCAAGTTGTCAAATGTTTCAAACAATTTTAAGAAAAATGAAGTTAAGTTCAGACGATGTTATAATGATTGGTGATGATTTTAATAAAGACATCAAGGGAGCATTGAACATGAATATACTTCCTTATTGGTTTACTACCACAAACTCTATTGTTACTAGTAACTCTGATACAAAATACATTGAATTTAATAGTTTTCGAGTGTTGTATAACGAATTTAATGATATTCAACATAGTTTAAATAAATTGAAACAAATATCCAAATATTGTGGTGAAAGATTTGATTTGGTACAAGCTGGAGGAGGAAACACTTCGGTGAAACAACAAAATTTGATGTTTATTAAAGCTTCGGGTTATAATTTATCAAATATAGATGAAAACGTTGGATACGTTACAATAGATAATACAATATTATTGGAAGATATTAAAAACAAGCAGATAAAAGAGGTCACTGAATATAATTTTATAGGAAACAAACGAGGCTCTATTGAAACATTTATGCATTCTATTCTAAAAAAATATACAATTCATTTACATCCTATACAGATCAACCGTATTTTAGTAGCTAAAGAAGCGAAAACAATAATTAATGAAATATATCCGAATTCATTAGTAATAGACTATTTTACTCCTGGAATAAAAGTGTGTAATGAGATTAAAGAAAAATACAATGACGAAAACGTTATATTTTTAATAAATCACGGTATAATTATTACATGTGACAAGTATGACGAAATATATAATTTATTAGAAGAAGTTTTGGAAAAATTTGAATCATATCAACATTTAGATTTTAGTAAATACAAAAATACAAATAAGATTAGTGCTATTGTGAATGATATATTTACACCGTTGAAGAATTCAAATGGGACACCATTTGATTCTTTAAGTAAGTTACCAGTGACGAATTCAAATGACGCTCCACGGGAGCGTCCCATTTTAAATCTTCGCGGGTATAAAACAAATAATGTTTCTTATTTATGCGAAGACACTACAATAAAATATTATTTAAATAATAAATTAGAACTATTTAAAGAATCAATAACATTTCCCGATTTTTTAATATATTGTGGTTTAGAAACCCTTTTTGATTTAAGCCATATGGAAGAATATAAAAATAAATATAATGAACCACCAAAAATAATAATTGAAAACGGAAATATTTATATTAATGGTATTTCATTATCAAAATGCAAAGAAATTGAAGAGGTTTTGAAATCAAATTTAATGATATTGGATACAGAATTAGATAAAAATGTGTTGTCGTTTGAAGAAATTTGTTTTTTAAACAATTGGGACGCAGAAAAATATAGGAAAATGTTATAATTTCTTTGCTAAAATCCAACATTGACAAACATTTCTTTCTTCATTTGTTACTACATTATTGTTATTCAATTTGTCGTAACCAGGCCATTCATGCGTTCCCCATAATTTTGTTATATAATCATGATTACCCCATTGTCCTATTTCGATTATTTCAAAATTAGCTGTTTTGAATAACATTGCGAGCCCCATTGGAGTAAATCCATTAAAATGTATAGGTGTCATATGAGGAATGTTAATTGTGGGGACAGAAGTAAAAACATAACCGCCTGGTTTTACTATTTCATAAATTTGTTTTATTGATTCAAAAGGATTATATAAGTGTTCAATTGTTTGGTTAAATATAAAAAAATCAAACTCATTTTTAAAATGGTTTGAAATAGTATGTAAATCATATTCGGGATATGGAACACATGTTTTTTTATTAAATTTTATAAATTCTAATTCCGGATCTGTTTCACATGTACAACCAAAATTTTCAACGTCGCAAAGGTTATGTTTTTTGGTCCATTCAATAAAATCTAAAATACACCAATTTCTAGGAAAATCGTGATAACTCCAACTATAATTAAATGATTTTACAGGACACATTGGTAATACCTCGTGTTTTTTGAAATATGATTCTGGTAATTTAACCTTAGATGAGTAGACATAATTTATGTCTTCTTCTGTAAACATAATTATAATATATAATTATTATTATATTTAAATTGTTTATATTATTTGGTTATATTATTAAAGCATAAACTAATTTTGCCATATTTTTATACACAAAATTCAATAAAAATATTTGTTTATAATTTATATATTAATAACTGCGATAAAAAAATATAATTAACGACCTGAAGTGTAAATGTGCAAAGGTATAATTTTTAATAATTATTGTTCACTTGTACTTTCAATAAACTTGTTTCATCAACATCATTAATATCGAGGTAATCCATCGTAGAAGAAATATTAACCTTACGACTGTCTTTTGTTTCTTCCCAATTATCAAATCTTCTCCTATTTACATCAAGTGAATAATTTATATTATCTATTCTTACGATATTAATATTTTTTTCTATACAATTATCAGTTACATTTGATTCATAATGACAAATATAATTATTGTCTATTTTTGATTGTTCAATTATAAAATTGTATGTTTCTAAATATAATTTCATAATATCTTTCTTTGCAAAAACCCAATCAACGGATATTATAGGAATTTTGTGAATACCAAAACTAATAAAATGACACGGCTGCTTCGTGGAATATAACACATTTTCTTCTACCTTTTCAAATAATGGTATTTTATCAATAATTATATCACTACGAAATGTCATAAAAAAATCATATTTAATATTATTTTGTGTTTCATATTCACATGCCATTTCAAACGCATTTTTATAATTAAACCACATTGACAAAAGATACAATGGAACATATTTATTATTGACCAGTTGTTTTGCACTATGTATGTGGGTTGACGTATTTATAAAATCATCTGGAACGATATACTCATTTATATATAAATCTCTTAAATAGGGAGAAAGTTCTTTTTTCATTAATGAAAAATATTTACAATTAGGACTATTACTATTTAATGACATAAATAAATCAATATCGTAATCTGTGGTGTTTTTCAAAACTGATAATAAACAATTTTCCCAACAAGTTGCTCTTCCTGAAATTAAAAGGGCGATTTTTGGTTTCATTAGTTATATTATATTAAAACATATTTTCCATTGGCTATTCAACCCATTATCCAATTTCTCAACGTCTTCCATATTCAATTCTATTTGTTTATATTCATTTTGTGCGTTCCATCCTGTATTTGACCCATCTGTATATGATACCAATAATTTATTATCATATATTTTTTCTATTTCACCAACAATATTTCCTTCTTTTGTTTTCACCCTCATATAAGTTTTAAATTCTGTTTTTTCAAAATGTTCTGTATTAAAATTGTAATATACGTCAACACAATCTAAACTATATTTAAATCGAGTATTTACATCTAAAAAAGTGGGTGAAACAAGCGCTTCTAATTTTGTTGTCTTTGGCGAGAACAAAACGTTAGATATACCTCCACCAATAGCACCCACTACATGAGTCGCATTTGAAAAATATAGAATCTTTTCAATGGTAGTTAGTGTTTCAGTGAAAACCTCTTCATATCCCTGAGTCTTCAGTTTTTCAACTAATTCATCTTCATTAACGAGTTTTCTTCGTGTAGTATAGTTTGTACCTATATTGCTGAAATCATTGTGTAACCACGTTCTCCTAGAAACATATAATTTTTTAGCTGTATTCAGGGTTGGAATAGCGTAGTTTTCATTGATACTTTTTACTATGTCTTGATAAAAGTCATATATTTCTTTTCTCGGAGGTAAATTCGAATCAATATCATGTGTATAGGATGTAGAAACATATATTTCTTTGTATTGCGTATAATCATCAAGCAATATAATGTCAGTTTTTGTGATATTTAAAATCTCTAAAAATTCTACTACAAAAGGATACATCTCCCTTTTTTGTTCATTTGGATATTGCATGAACAATTTTAATTCAGGTATTTCTTTTTTTAAATTCAAAAATGAAATCAAATATGGCAACGAATCATAAATAAAATGAAAATAATTATCAGTGTTGTAAATAAAAAAAAATACTGGATCATCGCAAATAGTTTTTATGGGTTTTTCACAATAATTAAAATTCATGTTTTCTTTTTCATAAATAGTGCTACTTTTAAGAGACATGGTTCTCTCTAATAAAGGCAGTACAAGGTTGTTTTCTGTTTTTAATAATACATTTGGATAATAAAGATTGTTACCTGTAATTATGATATTAGTTAATTTGTACGCATTGATTTCACGGTTGTTCTCATCGATAGGAAATATATTTTTGTATATTTCTAGAGTATTAAATAATTGTATTTTCATTTTAGTATAAATATACAATACAATAATGTTTTTAGATAATATTTTACGTACAAATATAAAAATAAAAATTTATTATAAATTATAATGTTATTTTCTTGTCATCGCATTAACACAATTGAACAATTAAAAGAGATATCATCCCATTATGGCATTGAAGTTGATCTACGTGATAATTTAAATGGAGAAATACATTTGAGCCATGATCCATTTCAAGAAGGCGAGTTGTTCTCTCAATTTTTAGAATACTACAGTCATTCTTTCATAATATTGAATATCAAAAGCGAACGAATCGAATACAAAGTATTAGAATTAATAAAAAAACACAACATAACAAACTATTTTTTTCTGGATTCATCGTTTCCAATGATTTATAAATTGAGTAACGAAGGTGAAAGGAACATTGCTATTCGGTTTTCAGAATTTGAAGGTTTAGACACAGTATTAAATATGAAAGGCATGGTAGATTGGGTATGGGTTGATTGTTTTTCAAAAGTTCCATTAAATAGTGAAATTTATAACATTTTAAAAGATGCTGGATTCAAACTATGTTTTGTCTCTCCTGAATTACAAAATCAACCTGAAAAAATTAAAGAATATAAAGAGTATTTCAATAAAGAAAATATAATAATGGGTATGATTTGTACGAAATCTTATAATATTGAACAATGGGAAAATAGAAGAGATGTTCAAATAATTATTCCAATGTCTGGACTAGGTCAACGCTTCGTAGAAGCTGGATATGTCGATCCAAAACCACTTATAGAAGTTGATGGAAAACCTATAATCGAACATGTTGTAAATTTGTTTCCAGGAGAGAAAAATATCACTTTTATATGTAATGATCAACATTTAAAAGAAACAAATATGAAGCAAATTTTAAACAATATATGTCCTAGTGGGAAAATATATGAAGTACCTGTTGAAGGGAGAGAAGGCCCGGTTCACGCTGTATCCCTGATATTTGATAATATCGATGATAACAAAGAAGTAATCGTCAGTTATTGTGATTACGGAACCCATTGGAATTATGAAGAATTTTTAAGAGATACCCGATCTAGAAATGCTGATGGAGCAATTGCTTGTTATAAAGGTTTTCATCCACACATGTTAGGAACTGATAATTATGCGTTTTTAAAAGAGACTGAAAATGGTTCCAGATGGATGGAAGCGATACAAGAAAAAATGCCATTTACTGACGATCGTATGTCTGAATATGCTTCCAATGGAACCTATTATTTTAAATCTGGCGCAATAATGAAAAAATATTTTCAACTTTTGATGGATAAAAAAATGAAGATAAAAAATGAATATTATGTTAGTATGGTATACAATTTATTAGTAGAAGATAGTTTAAAAGTGAATATATTTGAAATAGAACATATGTTACAATGGGGAACACCATATGATTTGGAAATTTATAAAGATTGGTCAAACTATTTTAATAATATAATACAACAACAGAATGAATTTGTTGATAATAACAATACTACTTTGATATTGCCAATGGCTGGGGCTGGTAGTAGATTTTCAGCGAAAGGATACAACAATCCAAAACCGTTGTTAGATGTGTGCGGTAAATACATGATTGTCCAAGCTGTAAATTGTTTACCTAAGACGAGCAATCAGGTCTTCATATGTTTACAACAACATATTGATGATTATGATATTAAGAAAATATTAGAAAATGAATATACTAATTGTAAAGTATTTTCAATTGATAAAATAACCGAAGGACAAGCTTGTACAAGTGAAATAGGGATTGACAAATCAAATCTGGATTTAAACGAATCCATTTTGATAAGTGCTTGTGATAATGGAGTATATTACGACATAGATAAATATCAACAATTAGTAGATGATGAAAGTGTTGATATAATTGTTTGGAGTTTTAGAAATAATCCGACTAGTAAGAATAATCCAAACATGTATGCTTGGATGGAAGTCGATGAAAATGATTATATAAAAAATGTGTCATGTAAAAAATTCGATGAAAATAAACATGATCTTGAAAAAAGTCATGTTATAATTGGAACAATGTTTTTTAGAAAAGCAGAATATTTTATAAATGGTTTAGATCAGAATTATATAGACAATCTAAGAACAAATGGCGAATTTTATGTTGACGATGTTATTAATCAAAATATTAAACAAGGTCTGAGTGTGAAAGTTTTTGAAGTAGAAAATTATATTTGCTGGGGAACGCCAGATGATTATGAAACATATAATTATTGGCAAACATTTTTTGATAAATGTAATTGGCATAATTATGAAAAAATAAAGGACATAAGTTACAAATAAATCGTAAAAAGATATAAATAATATTATTTACTATTATTATATACCATGTTTACTCTATGTATTCCGACAATGAATAGGTTTGATAAATTTTTGGTAAGATATTTGCCCGATTATTTGGAAAACGAATATATTGATGAAATTGTTATAACAGATGAAACTGGTCATGATATAGAAAAAATTAAACAATATTTTCCAAATAACGAAAAATTGGTTTTAGTTAAAAATGATCAAGTATTAGGACCTTTTTTAAACAAACATAAAGCTTGTTTGATTGCTAAAAATGAATGGATTGCTTTAATAGATTCTGATAATTTTGCCGATAAAAATTATTTTATGCTTGCTAAAAATTATATTAATGATCATATTAGACCGAGTGGAAAGAATAATGTAATACTATCACCTAGTAAAGGCGCTCCGGTTTTTGATTTTTCTCATTTATCAGGAACTGTTTTTATGAAAGGAAATTTTGAAGAAAATAGACAGAAAGAACAACTTCTTATGAAACCAAATAATGTGAGCAGTGAGACACTTTTTAATTTAGGTAATTACATAATTAACAAATGGTTGATTAATAATTTAGATATTGATAGCGAAATAATTAATATTCAAAAGTCTTCAGCTTGTGATGTTATGTATTTTAACGTGTTATTATTTGAAAAATTAGATTTACAATTCCATGTTGTTCCGAATCTTGAATATGACCACGTAGTACACAATGAAAGTATTTTCATATTGACTAGATATAATCATCAAGATATAATGAACAATGTGAAAGAAAGATTTTATAGTATTAAATAATTTTAGTAAAAACTTAAAGTATCAAAAATAATATAATTAGTAAAAAAATAATATAAAAATAATATACAATTTACTTCTATATATGAGTCATTATAACGAAGATTATTTTAATTGGCAAAAAGAAATAGGATATATTGGCGGATTCTTGAACAAATTCAAATTTGAAAAATATGTTAAAGATGAAGATATTTTAATGGATTTTGGTTGTGGTGGTGGGTTTTTATTAAGTAATTTTAATAATAAAAATAAATTTGGTTTTGAAATAAATCCATCTGCAATTAATGAATGTGAAAAAAAAAATATACGTGTTTTCAATAATTTTGATGATATAGAGAATGATACAATTGATACTATCATATCAAATCATGCTATGGAGCACGTCCAATACCCTCTAGAAAGTTTTAAACAATTGTATTTAAAACTTAAATATGGAGGTAAAATTATAATAGTCATACCTTGTGAACAACCAAGTGAAGAAAGTTTTTATTATAAACCAAATGATGTAAATCAACATTTACATACTTGGTCTCCAATGGCATTTGGAAATTTAGCAACGTTAGCAGGATTTAATGTGCTAGAATGTTTTACATTTCAGCATCAATGGATACCTAATTATCAAAATGAATATAAAAACCCTGATATTCATGAAAAATGTAAAGAGTATGCAAAAAAAAATGGTAATATACAAATTTGTTTAGTAGCAACAAAATAAGTTATTATTTTATATTTTTAATGTATTTGGTATAAATACTATATTATATAATAATTATATAATATAGAATAATATGTGTGGAATAATAGTGTCAAGTTTAGATGTACCTGAAAATTCTTATAATTTAATTCAAAAAAGAGGACCGGACAACACAAGCAAAATAACATATAATAATATACATTTCATACATTTTTTATTACATTTAACAGGTGAAAAAACGATACAACCAATTATTGATAATGATAATGATATAATATGTTTATTCAACGGTGAAATTTACAATTATAAAGAAATTTTACCGAATGCAAAATCGGATGTTTATAGTATAGTTGAAGCTTATAAAAAATATGGCAATAATTTTGTCAAATATTTAGATGGCGAGTTTGTAATTGTTTTATTTGATTTTAGAAAAAATATATTATTTATATGTTCTGACATTTTTAAAACGAAACCATTATTTTATAATATAGGTAAAGATATTGTAATTGCTAGTTATGAAAGCACTTGTAAAAGTATTAATCAGAATAACTACTATCAAATAGAACCAAATAAAGTTTTGATATTTGATTTAAATGAAAGGATTTTAATTGATTCATATACTATTTATGATTTTGATTTATTACAGAATAAAAATAGTTACGATGATTTTTATGTTGCTTTAGAAAAAGCAATCCTTAAAAGATATCCTGAAAATTCGAAACCCCTGGTTTGTTTGAGTAGTGGTAGCGATAGTGGTATAATTGCATGTTGTTTGAACAAATATAAAAAAGACGCTTTATACTTATCTTTTTCAAAAAATGAAAATCTAGATGTTATATTGCAACGAAAAAATATATTAGGAGATTCTCATATATTGTTGAATTTAGAAGACAATGAAAAGGAAAATTGGTTTCAATATTTATATAGGTCTTGCGAACCTTTCAATTGGGATTGGACCTATCATCCAAAACTAAATTCAATAGTTAATGGTTTTAATATGAGTTCAATGTTAGGGAAATGTAAAATTATTGATGTTGCTAAACAAATTGACGGTAATACAAAAGTTTTATATTCTGGTATTGGTGCAGACGAAGTCATGGCACACAATAAATATTATGCGCTTGGGTATGGAAACGTAGATTTATTTCCTGAAAATTTAAATGATGTTTTTCCGTGGCCTAATTTTTTTGAAGGTACTATGAAAAATTATTTGAAAGGAGATGAGTATGTAGGCGGTTCATTTAGTTATGAAACAAGATATCCTTTTTGTGATAAAGATTTAATACAGGAGTTTTTATGGTTGAAACCAAATCTTAAAAATGATTTTAAGGGTTCGAATTATAAACCAGCTCTAACATCCTATTTAGATAAAGAACAATTCCCTTATCATTTAAAAAAATGCGGTTTTAACGTTTAATACAAAATTGTATTGTATATTGGACTTTTACATGTCATCGTATATGGTTGATCTATATTGTAATCAGGGAAATAACAGGTTTGAATTTTGTCTGAAAAAAAAGCAGCGCACCACGAAAGTGTGCTTTTAGAGCAAATTAAAATTTCGGCTTCTTTCATAATATAATAATCAGTTAAAACATCATTGCTTTCAAATATACTATTAATATTTTTTTCTCTTAAAAAATCTTGTATATAATTAATATAAGACAACTCAAAATCAGTTTCTGGTTTGCTACAAACAATATATACGTCATTATCAATATTGATTCGGTTCAATAAATCGACAATTCTCTCTTTTTTAATATATAAATTATGTGTTACAAAATCTTCTAACCTCAAATGAATTACATATTTAAATCTTTTACTAAAGTTTGTCGGGGTCATGAGAATGTCAATCATAAAAAATTGTTGAGTATTCAAATCGCCAGCGGTAACACCATCTGTTAAAACATAATGAGATGGATGGTTTTTTATAAAATCAATAATAGACTCTTTATAATGATTATAAATACTGTCGTGTTGATAATAACCAACCATGTTTACAGAAGACAATTTTTGATTTTTGTGAGACTTTGAAATAAAAATATTATAAAAATCATTATCTGTTAATTTTTCACATTGATTTTTTTTAACAACATAATTACCATTGTATAACATACAAACTATACTTGACGCCATATATCTATAAATAGCATTACCCAATCTCCCCAATATTACAAAATTTACCTCCATATTCTGTTTTATATAATTTGTAAATAATTATTTAACTTAATATAAACTTAAATATAAATACATGATTAAATTTATATAGATGTTAATTTTAGATGTTCCATCAAAATTTAAACCAGAATACGTAAGCGATTATCCAAGTTATAGTAGTGGAAAAAATATGGAGGAATTATATTACGAATATTTTTTAACTCACAAAGATAATATAATTAGTGATTATATTTATTTACCTGTTTTTTGGAGTTCGTATTATGTTAGGAATAATTATGCTAATAATATTGACGAACTTTATGATTGGCTAGAAACTTTGGATAAAACTAAAAAGTACTTTACTATAGTTCAATACGCATCTGGCATTTTTGTTAGAAATTTTGATCTAGATATTTTAGTATTTAGTGGGGGTGGTGGTGGTTTAAATATTAAAAATGATGATACATCTCGGGAAGTATCATTTTATGGTATTAATAGACACATTTTTTTTGGTAATAAAGCTAATTATGACATACCGTTATTATGTTTACCATTATTTCCAACTATAGACATCGAAAAAGATATTTTTTGCTCATTTATGGGAAGATTGGATACACATAAATGTAGATTTGACATGAAAATACTCTTGGGAAATAATGCTGATTTTCAATTTTTCGATTCAGAAAATTTTGAGCAATATAAAACAATTATAAATAGAAGTATTTTTACTTTAGCTCCAAGAGGTTATGGATATACATCTTTTAGAATATATGAAGCAATAATGGGAAATAGTATTCCAATTTACATATGGGAAGATAAAAAATTATTACCTTTTTCGGATATAATTAATTGGGATGATTTTTCTGTTATTATTAATTCAAGTGAAATAGAACAATTACCAAACATATTAAAAAATGTTGATGTACATAAAAAATTAAATAATCTTTTAAAGGTTAAGGAAATGTTTACAATCAATTATACATATGAATATATTAAAACCAAAATTCAAGAACAACGATTTATTTCAGTTGCTATACCTCATTATAACAATAGTAATTATATTTGTGATGCTATAGACCCACTTATAAACGATTCAAGAATAAATGAAATTATTATATGTGATGATAAATCTAGAGATTTTGAAGCATTGGAACAAATAGTATTAAATTATAATAATCCGAAGATTAAATTGTTCAAAAATGAAACCAATATGGGTTGTTATCATAATAAAATAAATACAGTATTAAAATGTAGTAATGATTGGTCCATATTATTAGATTCTGACAATATTTATGATAAAACATGTATTGACACTATTTATGGAATACCAAATTGGGATAAAAATACAATTTATCTACCATCATGGGCTGTAACATTTCCAGGTACACCATCGCCAATGTTAAATTATACAAAATTCAATAATCAATTTATTTCAAAATCTCTTTATATAAATGAATTTAATGAACCAATATTTCAATGTTTAATAAATACATGTAATTATTTTTTACCAGTAAAAAATTTTATTCAATGTATGGATCGCGTCCAACATAATTATAAACGTGAAGTTATTGATTCATTAGATTCAGCAGTTTTATTTACTGATTGGTTATTGTCTAATAATATTTTTGTAGTGGAATCATTACGTTACAAGCATCGTTTACATGATCAATCAAATTATATGTTATCGAAATCTCATTCATATAGCAGGATTGTATTAGATATGTTATTAAATAAAATTACTAATTCCTCAAATTTATAAATATTTATAAAAAAAACATTTAAAATAATATTATTTATAATATATATAAGGGTATATATGTTAATTTCATTACATGAATTAGTCCAAAAATATAATATCATTTTTAAAGGTATTTTACATGTAGGTGCACATGAGTGCGAAGAAATAAAAGATTATGATATATATATTTCAAGAGATAAAGTATTATGGGTGGAAGCTATGGAAGATAAAGTGAAACTATGTAAGGATAAATTCGCCGGAATTAATATTGAACAAGCGGTTGTATCAGACAAAGTAGAAACTGTTTCATTCAATATATCTAATAATGGTCAATCATCTTCAATTTTAGATTTTGGTTTACATTCAACCCATCATCCTGACGTTGTTTTTGTAAATAAAACGGAAGTAGAAACAAAGATGTTGAAAGATATTATTTGTAACTATGATATTGATTATAATTTTATAAATTTAGATATTCAAGGCGTAGAGCTTAAAGCTTTAAAAAGTATGGAAGAATATTTACGTAAAGTAGATTATATTTATACAGAAGTAAATTCAGATTATGTTTATAAAGATTGTTGTTTAATCACTGAGCTAGATGATTATTTAAAACAATTTGGGTTTAATAGAGTTGAAACTAAATGGGCTGGTGAATGTCGATGGGGTGACGCTTTTTATATGAAAGTATAAATGAAAAAACTATTTTCTAATGTATAAAACATAGCACTTATAGCTCAATTGGTTAGAGCATTGGTCTTATGAGCCAAAGGTTTTGGGTTCGATTCCCAATTAGTGCACTTTTCACAAAATTTATATTGAATTATTTTCAATATAAATAATATTTTGTATAAATTATGTATATTCGCTTATAATAAATGTCCATTACATTTTCTAGTTGTTTTTATATTATAAAATCGAAGTTTCCCCCTGAAACATATATTCAATGGATGAATAATTTTATTTCCATCGTCAATCATTTTAATTTAGTAATTTATACAGATGAAAATAGTATAAAATACATTAATACGAGAGAAAATCCACGGATAAAAGTAATCATAAAACCAATGGAACACTTCTATCATTATAAATACAAAGAATATTGGATTACAAATCATGACAAAAATGAATTATTAAATTCCAAAGTATTATGGCAGGTAAATATGCTTTGGAGTGAAAAAATATGGTTTGTTAAAGATACAATAACAAACAACTACTTTGAAACAGAATATTATGGATGGTGTGATATAGGATATTTTCGTAATAGCCATGGTACAATTCACACTGAACATCTCTCTAATTGGGCTAATGAAGATAAAATTGTGCGATTGGATAAAGAAAAAATATATTATGCTTGTGTAAACAATGATGATGGATTTATACAATTATTGAATAACACCGTAAACAATAAAAATGACATAGGATTACCTATAGAACCTATTCCTCCATATCAAAATTCAATAGCAGGAGGGTTTTTTATTTTACATAAAAATAAAATAGAATGGTGGTCTGAAATATATGAAGCAAAACTGAAAACATATTTTGTAAATAATTATTTAGTAAAAGATGATCAAATTATTTTGGTAGATTGTATTTTATCTAACGACACCAAGTCTCATTTTAATATTCTACGAGAGAATGATGATAGGTTTGATAATTGGTTTTTATTCCAACGATTTTTATTTTAGGGATAATAGAGATAATAACAATATAAATAATATCTATATATTTTATATTATTAGTATGATAAGTATTTTATTACCAATTTATAATGGCATTGAATTTCTAGATGAATCTATATCATCTATTATAAATCAAGAATTTACTGAATGGGAATTATTAATTGGTATTAACGGTCATCCGCCAAATTCAGACGTTTATAAAATAGCCAAAAAATATGAAGAAGATTCAAACGAATATGGGGTTTATGGTAAAATTAAAGTCTTTGATTTTTCTCATTTACGTGGAAAGTCTGATACATTAAATTTATTAATCTCTTTTTGTAATTATGATTGGATATCTTTAATGGATGTAGACGATATTTGGGAAAAAAATAAATTACAATGCCAAGTACAATTTATGAATGACTATGATGTTATAGGAACAAGAGCTATTTATTTTGGCGATTATTTGAATGGCGTATTACCAGCAATTCCCTATGGTGATATTACTAATCACGATTTCCATGTTGGTAATCCTATTATTAATTCTAGTTGTTTAATCAGGAAAGAATATAGTTTTTGGAATAAAGAAAACGATGGAGTTGAGGATTACGAACTATGGTTGAAATTACGAAGTGAAGGTAAACGTTTTTATAATTGCGAACAAATTGCGGTTAAACATCGTTTACATTTTAATTCATCTTTTAATACTAAAAATCATGATGATAAATTGGAAAGAATTAAAAATACATACCACTAAAATATACCATAAAATTAATTTTCATTTATTTTAATCCATTCTGGAGGGAATAAATCGCATGTATCATGATTCGTCATACCTGGACCAAACCATTTTGAAGGATGACATACAATTTTATTTTCATGTGAATTAAAATAAGCACCCCACCAACTAAATGAGCTATTCGCAATTATATTATGATTACAGCAACTCATTAGTAATAATTGCTGCCAATCATCTAATTTATTAGATGCTCTTTTAAATATCAAGTCTGGAAAATCGTTCATTAATTTTTTAATGGTTTCATTCACACTTTCAACATCTTCATCTTCACAAAAATATAAAACATTAGGTATATATGTAATGTTGGTTGTAATGTGTTGTAATGATTTTTTATAGTATTCGTATGACATTATTGGATGATACATGGGTAATTTTTTATAATCCCCTAATCTAAAATGTAATGAGATAGTATTATCTAACAAATCTGTATTATACAGGTGTTTATTAGTACAATATTTTAATACTTCTTGTTGTTTTTCGTAAATATCTAAAATGAGACTAATCAATTTATAATTCTCATGAAAATATTTATAACTTTGGAAATATCCAAATACCATTATATTTGTATTTTCTTGAAATAAATGATTGGGTATATTTTGATATGTAAAACTTTCTTCTCTAAAAACAACATCACATTCTGGATATTGTTTAAACAATGATCGAGATAATTTTGAAAGAAACGAATCCCAATAAGTAGGTCGTACAGTGGTACTTCCTTCACCTAATTTTTCGGTATTTATGAATTGAAAATCGTGTTTATTATTGATCGCACAAGATAATACAGCGAATATTTGAAATAATTGATTTCCCAAACCACCCATTAAATTACAAGTAAGCATGTTTGTATATAAATTTATTGAATTATTTTTAAATAAAAATGATTTTATATTAATTTTATTATAATAGTTAGTATTATAATAAAATGTTTACAGATAAGTATAAACCGCAAAATTTTCAAAATTTTGTAGGAAATACATCAAAAATTAGCCTTCTTCAGAATTGGCTTGATGATTGGAAATTACATCAAAAACAAAAAACAAATAAATGTGCTTTAATATCCGGACAAAATGGAATTGGTAAAACATTATGTGTTGAATTATTTATTAAAAAAAATAATTTAAATCCCATTTTCATTAGTCCTGATGAAAAAGCAGATAAAGAATATTTTCAAGAAAAAATAATTCCTATCATTCAAATTGAAAAATCAATAACTTCAAAAAGAAATGTTGTTATTGTTCATGATATTGATTGTTATGATGATTATGGGTTTATAACAAATATTGTACATTGTATGAAAGAAAGTAAAATTCCAATTATCGCTACGTGTATTAACAGATATGATCAGTCTTTGAAACCTATTATATCATATTGTTTAGATGTTAAATTTTTAAAACCTAATAGTATTGAAGTAATGAAATTTATTACACCAATTATCAAAACCGAACGTTTATCCATACCTGAATATTCTATAAAAAATATGATTGAAGATTCAAATTGCGATATACGTAATATTTTAGTGAATTTACAAATGGGAAAATCATCGGCTACAAATTACATAAAGGATAAAAATATAACTGAAACAAGTATATTTGATTTAACCAAATCATTCATGTCACAAAACATAGACATTAAAGAAAAATATACTCTATTTTGGTTGAACCATGATTTATTGCCATTGATGATACATGAAAATTATCCATTGAATAATATTAAAATGAAAGATGATATTAAATACTTACAAAATATTTCAGATTCTGTACATTGTTTAAGTGATATTGATTTAATTGATCATGAAATTAGGTCTAATGCTTCTAATTGGGAATTATTACCTTATATAGCATGGAATTCAATAAAATCTGTATCGAATTGTCATGCTAAAACGCAAATTAAATTCACCGAGTTTTTAGGTAAGATTGCTTCTAGAAATAAAAATAAGAATAGGGATAAAAATGATTATAGTATGATAAATATAAAAGAGACTCTTAAACCAAAATCACCGAAAGTAACAAAAGTGAAAGAACCGAAAGTAACAAAAGTGAAAGAACCGAAAACACTGAAAGTGAAAGAAGCGAAACCACCGAAAGTGAAAGAACCGAAACCACCGAAAGTGAAAGAATCGAAACCACCGAAAACACCAAAAGTAAAAGCTGTGAAAGAGTTAAATATACCAGAACTACCAGTTTCACAACCATCGTTAGATTCACTAGAAACACTAGAAACACCTATTTCGTCACTCAAAAAAACACGACAACCTAGAAAGCCTAAAACAAAAATTCTTATTATAGAGGATTGATCCTAAAAATCTTCGTTAAACTCAAACACATTTTCATCTTTATTTTTATTTGCTAAAGCATAAGAATCATTCAATCTTTCAAAAAAATTTACTTTTCCTTCCAAACTAATCAATTCCATAAAATCAAATGGATTTAAAACATTATAAATTTTTTCATATCCTAATTGTACACATAAACGATCAGCACAAAATTGTATATATTGATTCATTAACATTGAGTTCATACCAATTAATCTACAAGGCAATGCTTCACAAATAAATTCATTCTCTATTTCAACCGCTTCTTTAATAATTTCATGAACCCTTGATTTTTTTACTTTATTTATCATTTTACTATATAATAATACCGCAAATTCACAGTGAAGTGCTTCATCTCTCGATATTAATTCATTTGAAAATGTCAACCCTGGCATTAATCCTCTTTTTTTTAACCAATAAATACTACAAAAAGCACCACTGAAAAAAATTCCTTCTACGCAAGCAAAAGCGATCAATCTTGTAGCAAATCCACTTCTATTGTCTTTTATCCATTTTTGAGCCCAATCTGATTTTTTCTTAATACATGGAAAATTTTCAATAGCATTAAAAAGACGATTCTTTTCTTCTTTATCTTTAATATATGTTTCTATTAATAAACTATATGTTTCGCTATGAATATTTTCCATAGCAATTTGAAACCCATAAAATGCTCTTGCTTCTGAATTTTGAACATCTCCCATAAATCGCAAAGCCAAATTTTCTAAAACAATTCCATCGCTCGCAGCAAAAAATGCTAAAATCATTGAAACGAAATATTTTTCATCACGATTTAGGGTTTCCCAATGGTCAATATCTTTACTTAAATCAATTTCTTCTGCTCTCCAGAAACAATCTACTTGTTTTTTATACATTTTCCATATATCTTCATGTTTTATTGGAAACATTACATATCTATTATCGTCTGGAGTGAGCAATGGTTCAATTACACTTTTTGACATCCTAAATAATATATACAAAAGATTTTAAATTTATTTATAAAATATTAAAATAAAACATTAATTTAAGAATATAATTTTGAAAATGGATTTATTAACTGTAAAAAGAGATATAGAAATAAATGAAGATCAATTTTTACATTTACAAAATGTAATTAAAATAAAAAGAAATATGTTGATCCAAAAACAGAAGAAGCTTAAACAATTAATTAAGCAAAATAATTTTTTAAAAGATGTTAGAAATGATTATGTTTCATATAATAATTATATTGTTAAACAAAAAGAAGATCAAATAATTGCTCTTCAATTATTAAAAAAATATATACATGATCTTACTATTTCTGGTAATTTAAGTGAAAATAATTTAAAAGATGCTTTGTATGAACAAAATAAAATAAAAAAGGAGTTAAAATCCATAAAATTAGGGCTAGATAATATTATGAATGAAATTCACTGATTTCAACAATTTATTATATGAGATGATACATGATTTAGTAAAATTTATATGTATATATTATTTTATATATTATATACATATATAATATATAATACATGGATGTTATACCTAATCGAAATAATGATTTTTTAGCAAAATTTCAAGAAAGTTTGAATAAATTGAATCAAATGAATGATACTATAAAAAAAAATTCATTAAATAAACAAGAATTTAATTCTTTCGTTATAAATAAATTACAAGAAATAAATAGTCGAATTAAAGATATTGTCGAAAAAATAAAGAAATTAAAAAATGATTTAGATAAATTACAACAACAAGTTGATCAAAATAATAGTGGTATTCAAAATAATCAAGCCGAAATTAATAATTTAATACAACAACGCAATGATTTGTCGAGAGAAAAAGACATATTAAACAATAAAATACAAGATTTAGTTAAAAATAATGAAGAAAACACTAAAAAATTACAACTACAAATTGATGAAAGAGAGAACCAAATTAGACAATTAACAGAACAAAATTTACTATTGGAAAATGAGAAAAATGCGTTAAGAGGTGAATTAACTGATAAGAATGGTATTGCAACAAACAATGCTAATGAAATACAGCGTTTAACCAACGAAAATAAGGAAATATTAGAAAGACAACAGCAAGAAAATGAGAGAAAAATTCAAGAATTACAAAATATTATTAATGAAAAAGATACAAAAATAGCTAGTTATGAAAATATTATTAACAATACTCAACAAGCACACCAACAAACCAGCGCAGAAGTTGAAAACTTGAATAATAAAATCATAGAACTTACAAATGAACAAAAATTATTACGTGAAGAAACTAATAATTATATTCAACAAATTATAGATGCTACTGATAAAATTAATAATTTTATGCAACAATTAGAAGAATTAACAAATGATAATTTAAATAATGAAAATATGAATCAAATTAATATGTTTATTAGTGAAATTGAACAATCATTGCAAGAAATTAGTAATACCATCCAAGGGCAAAATAGGACGAATATACAACAACTGTCTTCACAAACGCTACAAAATAAATTAAATAAATTAATTAAAATAAATGGGAAAAACATAACAATAAACAATTTATTACAATTACTTCAAAGTAAAGGGTCGAGCTTGCCATCTGATCAAAATAATCCATATTTGAATGCTTACAATTTCATAAATTTTAATTTAAATACAACGCAAGACGACGAAATACAAATAATGATAAATACTGCTTTAACTCAGAATGGCGTCACATTTGATAATGATGGCAATATCAAAGGTGGTTATACAAAATTCATTAAAAACAAGAAAACAAAGAAAGTTGGAGGAAAAAGATTTATTCAAAAAAATAGAAAATTTACACAAAAAGGCGGTTTTTTGATATTCAAAAAAAATAAAAAAATAAATACTAATAAAAGTACATCCACTATATCATATTCACCTAAAACAAATTCTATAAAAACAACTTCTAATAGTACTACAAAATCACGTCTAAAAATGTATAAAAAAAAATGAGTTTGTTGCTATAAATATATTTTTCTGTTTTGTAATAAAACGTTACTAGTTTACTAAGCAAGTAGTCCTCTAATAGAAGGCATATATTGATAATCATCAGGCCATTTACCAGTAGCTTGTCTATACATCATTGAATCAGGTCGATGCCTTTTTTTAATAATTTGTTGTCTAATTTTATATACTTTTTTCCATGCGCGTTGTATAATTTTTAACCAAAACGTTTTTAATATACAAACACATTCATCTCCTCGTAAATAATGAATTTCTCCTATTTCCATATTTAAATAATTTGAACTTGTAATTATATTTTTATAATTTCTTATCAAATCATGAGATAATGAAATATAATTTGTTTTATAATAATTTTTATAGAATTTACAAATATTAATACAATTTTTTGGTATTTTATTAAAAACGTGTAGTACAATAAAATGACCATTAATATTTGGTTCAGATTCATATGTAAACCCGTGAATTTTATTGTTATATAATTCTGGTACCAAAAGTTTATATTTAGTAGAATTAATTATAATATTGTTATTGTCTTTACTTCGTATAGATTCAAAACTTTCAATTGTATCCAATGAATCACTACTATATCTAGATAATGAAAGTGTATTACTATTATCCATTTTTATAATTTTAATATTTATCACATTAGTTAATATTTGACGATATTTGTCATTTTTTTTTAAAAATATATTTAATATATATATAAAATCATGAAGTATAATTTTAAAATTCAAAAGTTACTTTCTAATAAAAAAGTGTTAAATGTTGTTGCTATTGTTGCTTTTTTAAACATTATAGCATTCACAATGTTCAATAATATACACGCAATCATCTATTTTATGATTATTGGTCTAATAACATATTTTTTTAGCAAAAATATGATAATTGTATTAGGAATTCCATTAATTTTAGTTAATTTGTTAATTGCTATTTCTAGTATGTCTTCTAATACTTTATTTTATAAAGAAGGTATGGAAAATAACGATGATTCAGAAAATAACGATGATTCAGAAAATAATGATACTTCTAGTAGTGATGAAAAAAATAATAAAAACAAATCATCATCCCACATGAAAGTTTCGGATAAAAATGATCACAAAAAACAAAATAAACCATCCCATTCAACGAGTCAAGGATTAATAATGGCACCTTTAGATCACACAGAAACAACTGGTGTTGACAAAGTTGATGTTACAAAGAATGAATCATTTGAAGTTGGACGTAGTAAGAAAAATAGTAACGGGTACAACATTGATTACGCTTCAACTGTAGAAGATGCTTATGATGAATTAAATAAAATATTAGGTAGTGATGGTATTAAACGTTTAACAAGTGATACACAAAATCTAATGAAACAGCAACTTCAATTAGCAGAATCTATGAAAAATATGCAACCACTTATAGCAGGAATGACTCCAATGATGTCACAAGCTAAAGATCTATTAAGCAGTTTGGGGGATAGCGGAAATATGGGGGATTTAGCAAACATTGCTAAAAAATTTTCATCTGGTTTAGGCGCTAAGAATTAAACCTTTTGTAAAGAATTCAAATGTATATTCTAAATTTATTATAGTGTTATAGTAATACATTATAATGAATAATTATATGGAATTTTTGGAAATAAATGATTTGAATGATTTTCATAACAAATGGAGCAATACAATAGATTTTTCAAAAGAAACAAATAATGATATTATTTTAGCAAAATGGGAAGCAATTCATGTTTTATTCTTTAATTATACAGATATAATTAGTAAAAACAAAAATGGATTATTCAATGAAATAAGAGAAATTGGTTTGTATAATTTATTTTTCACAGATCCAACTTATTTTACCGAATCTTTTACATATAATCGTACTATATTAGATCAACTACAAAATTTACAACATGAATGGATCGGAATTATTTTAGAATGTGCTGATCAGGTATGTGATGGTGATAATAATTATGAGCTTTTATCATTAGTTAAAAAAGGCGGTCAAACAACATCTCATGATTTTGAGTTAAATATACGCCACAATGGGGTTGATAAAATAGTCAAGATTGAATTCAAATTTTCATCAAGTTCAAAAGATAAAATAACACAATTGGCCGAATTTGCAGCAATCAATACTGAAAGTGCGTCAGGACTAATGTTATTCGGTAGTTCTTATTTAGATTTTTTCTGGCCATCTTCTCTCGATGATAAAGATGAAAGAAATTTTTTACAAGAAATGTGTAACGCGATAAATATAGAACAACCAAGAGAGAGAGAGAATTGGAAAACAACAGCTAAATCTGTAGCTGTTCCTAAAAAAGGACCCACTCGAGATTTTCATTTACGTTTACGTGAAAGTGATGTTATGAAAAATGAGAATAAAAAGAATATTGTCAATGAATCATTTGATTTTTTTATTAATCAAAAAATTGATTTTATTCGCAGTAATCTTTCTGAAATATCCAGTATTTTCAATGTTAAACAAGAAAATAAATTTTTTTGTATTTTTAGTAATGGATCATTCAAAAAGGATATATTTCCATTGATTCAACTAACCGATGTGGTTAAAATGGGAGAACATACTTTTGACTTAATTACAACAAGTGACAATAATATTCGGTGTGATATGTCATGGGGTAATGGAGGCGCTGGAAATCAGAACCCTCGAGTGTTATTCAAATTATCTCCAAAACCTAGTAGAGGAGGTAAGAAAGCAATTTCTAAAAGACGAAAATATGGTTATATGAAAGGTGGGTTAGAAAGCGTTGAAGATGACGATTTTGATTGGTTTGACACACATGAAGAATTAGCAATTGATGACATTTCTGGAATAAATGAGCTTGAAGAAATTCAAGGTGACATGGATGAATTAATCGAAATTAAGGATATGGAAAAACCTCAACAAGAAATATTGAGTACAATGAAATTACGTAGTGGTAAAATGTATAATATACCCGCTGTATTATACAAAAAAGGAGGAAATAGTCGCCTCACAAAAAAGTTGAAGAAAAATACAAAAATTAAGAAAACAATGAAAAATAAAAAAACAAAGAATAAAAGAAAACAATGAAAAATAATAATATAACATTCATCATCAAAATTACAAAAATATATATTATTTAATATTTTGATATATTATATAATATGAAAAAATGTCCTCCTGGAGTCATATGTATTGAAAATGTAACTATATTTTTTATAATTATTGTTTTAATAGTAGTTTATTATTTATATTATACACATCTTCGCAATATGTCATCATTACATGAAAATAATTTACAATCAAATAAAAATAATAATGGGAGAAAAATAATGAATAATGAACAAATATTTATTTCACAAACTCCTAATTTTCCATATACTAATTTGCCACAAATTTCACCTTTTTTGCCTCCACCAGTTCCAGGTGACGTTTTGTTAGATCCATATGTACCGCCTTTACGAGATGAACGATATTTAATACCACAAATTAATTTTATTCCACCAGGTACTGTTCCTATTAATGTTTCAACCAATATTGGCGCGGTTGATACAAGTTACAGACAAATGGGTATTTTAGAACCGATGAATTGTAAAAATAATAGTGAAAAAATATTACCTTTAATGGGTAGACCTGTTTTTACAAATAGAAATAAATGGCAATATTATACTATAAATAATCAATATAATAGTGTAAAATTACCTTTGATTGTTAAAGGAAGAAGTGCCACTAATGAATATGGAGTTGACGAATTAACTGGACGTGAAAGAGTTCGCATACAAGGTTTGAATGATGTGTATAAAGTTACGCTATATGATAATGATACAATAAAATATTTACCATTTATTTAGAGAGTTGAAAACGCTCACTTTAATTAAATATAGTTGAAACAAATTAAATATAATTTTAGTTACTATATAAATGAAGTATATTTCTATGAGTATATACCCTATTATTTTATCAACATTATCACCATTAACAGCAAATCAATTTAGACCAAAATTATGTATTGATTGTAAGTTTTACACAAAAGATTTTTTAACGTTTAGTGAATTTGGAAAATGTTCATTGTTTCCCAAAGAGGAAGACAATTCTTATTTTTTGGTGAATGGAAACAACAACTATAATAAAATAGAATACCATCATTGTGCTACAGCAAGGAAAATTGACCATATGTGTGGAAAAGAAGGCAAATTTTATGAAAAAAATGAATAGGACATTTCAAATATAAACTAGCATATCTTTATTTATTACTATAAGTTTCTGATTATCTACTATGTTGTTGATAATAATGACTGTTCTAAGGTTGTTTTGTGTTTACGTGACTTTCTAGTAAGATGAAATTTTTTACGTTTAGTTCCGCCTTCCATTCTAGATTCATTACTATTATCGCTTGTACTCATTGTTTCTGCGGCTTTATTGACGCTTTCAAAACCATCTTGATTAACATAACGATCATTTAAATTCATTTTAGAAGTGATTTCCGAAGCTATTTTTGAAGTTAAAAAATCGATCACTTCATTTATTGATTCAGATACGTTTTCGGGTAATTTATTGGTTGCTTCATTGGACGTTGAAACCAATGGATTTTCTTCTGATACTAATTGCGAATCATTTTCATTTTTCTCTCCTTCTCCTTCTTCTTGGTTTGTTTCATTGGATGTTGAAACCAATGGATTTTCTTCTGATACTAATTGCGAATCATTTTCATTTTTCTCTCCTTCTCCTTCTTCTTGGTTTGCTTCATTGGATGTTGAAACCAATGGATTTTCTTC
>Ga0164294_10000471_pt1 | contig 38450 bp, 33 predicted proteins | sample GEODES005metaG_FD_111479 | JGI IMG/M metagenome (GOLD analysis project Ga0164294, IMG submission 111479) | Oligotrophic lake water microbial communities from Sparkling Lake, Wisconsin, USA - GEODES005 metaG | ecosystem: Environmental > Aquatic > Freshwater > Lake | place: USA: Sparkling Lake... | reverse complement strand
TTGGCCTCACTTCCTCAATTTAGACTGGTGTTGGCCAATGAAATAATACAGTCACGTGTACCTGCCTTATATGAAAATGTAGTAAAATGGGGCGCTCCCCATGTTTTTATTTCAAACAATGATCCACGCGATTTTGAAAAATTGGGCGGATTATTTGATTTAGTTCTAGTTGATGCCCCTTGCAGCGGAAGTGGTTTGTTTAGAAAAGATGCAGATGCTGCCAGTTCTTGGACTCCAGATTTGGTTCGTTTTTGTGCATTACGTCAACAGAGAATCATTGGCGATGCGTTAAAAGTGTTGTCTGAAAATGGTATTTTGGTTTATTCCACTTGTTCATTTTCATCCGAAGAAAATGAATTAAATCTTGATAATTTCATTGCTGAGCATGAGCTAGAATCCGTTGCAATTGAAATTGATGCCTCTTGGGGGATTGTAACAACACAATCAACTGAAAAAAAAGCTTATGGTTATCGATTTTATCCCGACAAGCTTAAGGGCGAGGGATTTTTTTGTGCCTTCTTGAGAAAAAAAACAGCTGCATTACCTATTCCAGAGCCAAAGGTAAATAAAGGCAGATCGGTAGGTCCAATTTCCTCGGTAAGTAAATGGGTATCAGCTGAGTTGGAACTCGGATTTTTTTCACATGAAAAAGATGTATTTGCTTTTGAATTGATAAATTTAACAGAGTTAAATTTGTTTCAGGAGATCCTTAATTTAAGGAAGTCTGGAGTGCGGGTAGGGGCAATGATGAGGGATGAGATAATCCCAGATCATGAACTTGCAATGAGTACAATATATGCTAGCCACTTGCCAAAAGTGCCTGTAAATCTTGAACAGGCCATAAGTTACCTCAGAAAAGAAGATATGCGGTTAGATATTCCTCAAAAAGGATGGGTGATGCTTATTTTTAACAATGTTCCATTGGGATGGATTAAATCATTGCCAGGAAGGGTTAATAATTATTATCCAATGAACTGGAGGATTTCAATGAGGAAATAGCTGCATCCTTGTGTGGTTTTGTAGAGTAGAATTCTTGCATTTCTAAACTAAATGCTTTATTTTTAATGTAATTTGAAATTATGCACATCATCAAAATATTGATTTGTCTTTTATTTTCTTCAAGTGTAATTGCACAAACTGATATACTAGTTGCTAAACGTGCCGATAATAAAATATTTCTTGAGCATAAAGTAAGTCCAAAGGAAAACTGGTACAGTATTGGTAGAAAATATGAGATTAGTCCACGAGAGATAGCTCCATTTAACGGATTGTCAATTGAAAAAGGATTAGCCATAGGCCAGGTGTTGAAAATTCCATTAATCGCATCAAATTTCAACCAAGAAACAACCTCCAAAATCGGTGTACCTGTTTTTCATTTGATAGCACAAAAAGAAGGGTTGTTTAGGGTTTCAAATGACTTTGGCGTGACCATTGACCAGTTGAAAAAATGGAATAATCTTAATTCTGACCAAGTTAAATCTGGAAGTTACTTGATTATTGGGTTCTTAAAAGCAAATTCTACTCCCAAAATGGAAGCAACACAACCCAGTGTAATAGCTAATGCAAAGATAGAACAACCTGTAAAAGCTGAAGTTCAGCCCGAGCAAAAAAAACAAGTGGTTGTTCCTACACCAAAGGTTGAAAATAAATCAGAAGATAAAAGTCAGCCAGAATTGCCAAAAGAAATTCCAGAACAAGCCCCTAAGAAGGCAAAAAATACAGTTGTCGTTTCAACGGGTATTGGTTATTTTTCTGGACTTTTTAATGAGCAGTCTAAAGAGGGTTCAGAACAAAATTTAGAAGGCTTTATTTATGGTGTATTTAAAAGTACAAGTGGGTGGGAAGATGCAAAATATTATGTTTTATTGAACGAAGTAGTTCCTGGAACCATTGTGAAAATATCCTTGAAGGGTGCTGATAAGTCGGTATTCGCCAAGGTATTAGGATCTGTTCCAGTGGGTAAAGAAAGTGATGGGATGTCGATGCGCATGAGCAATGCAACTGCAGCAGCATTGGGGCTGACTGATACAACAAAAGATCTTATGTTGACATGGTATAAATAATTTTACAAAAAATGGAAACTAATCGGCAATTTCAAGCAACACCTTCACTCAGTCCTTATGTTGGAAAATGGGATGCAGAAATCGTAAAGCATTTGCTGAAGAGAACCTTATTTGGGGCTACAAGGGACGATGTGAAATATTTTCTAGGGCTGGGTTTTGCAGGTTCTATTCAAGCACTTTTGAATGATTCCACTCCATTACCATTGCCTCCCGTTAAGGATTATAATCCATCCACTGCCGGAGTACCTGATACTAATATTCTTGCAGGACAAACATGGGTATCAGACACCAACGGCGACGGAACTGTTGCTTCTCTTCGAAGGTCATCCTTTAAGAAATGGTGGATTGGGAACATGCTGCAACAAGAACGGAATTTAAGGGAAAAGATGACCATTTTTTGGCACAATCATTTTTCAACAGAAACAAATGATATCAGCAATGCTCAATATGTGTATAAGCACCACAACTTTTTGAGAGCCAATGCACTGGGGAACATTCGTACTTTGGTTCGTGGCATCACAACAGACCCTGGAATGTTGGTTTACTTAAATGGGCAGAACAACAATAAAACGGCGCCAGATGAGAACTATGGCCGCGAACTTCAAGAGTTGTTTGTGATTGGAAAGGGTGCCGGGGCAAATTTTACAGAATCAGATGTTAAGGCTGCCGCCAAAGTGCTCACAGGGTGGCGAAATAATGCAGCTAAAATTGATTCATTTTTCGATACTACCAGGCATGATATAACGAATAAACAATTTTCTGCTTTTTATAACAACAAGATAGTCGCAGGTAAGTCTGATATAAATGCCGGAAATACTGAGTTGAATGAAATGTTAGACATGTTGTTTTCAAACACTGAGGCAGCTCTTTTCTTATGCAGAAAGCTTTACATCTGGTTTGTTTATTATGAAATCACACCGGAAATTGAAGCCAATATCATTCAACCATTAGCTGTTATTATGAGGGCTAATAATTTTGATGTTAAGCCTGTCATTAAAGCATTGTTAAGCAGTCAGCATTTCTTCGATACAATGAATCGCGGGTGCCAGATTAAAAGCCCAGTTGATATGTTGATTGGTATGTTGCGTGAATTTGAAGTTAAGTTCCCAACCCCAGATCTTTACGCAACAAATTATGGCTTATGGAACTTCATTGTAAGTTATTTGAACAATTTACAACAAAACATCGGAGATCCTCCCGACGTAAGTGGTTGGAAGGCCTATTACCAAGAACCTTCGTTTTATGAATACTGGATTAATACCGATACATTGCCCAAAAGAATTCAGTATTTAGATTATTTCGTTGTGAGTGGATATACCTTCAGCGGATTTAAAATGGTAGTGGATGGACTTTCCTACGCAAAAAAGATGGCGGCACCAAGTGATCCAAACAAATTGATTGATGAATTGGTTGCCAATTTATTGTGTATTCCTTTGAGTGTTACACACAAAGCCCAAATAAAAAAAGATATTTTGTTGTCGGGCCAGAGTTCAGATTATTATTGGACATCTGCTTGGGATTTGTATATTTCTACCCCTTCAAATGCCGCCAATACCAAATACGTAACAACTGCAATAACAAATTTAATCAAATACATTGTTGATCTGCCAGAGTATCAACTTTGCTAATTCTTTACAATGAACAGAAGAAAATTTCTATACGGTAGTTTGCCAGCGGGGATGATGATTCCTTCATTTGTCAACGGATTGGGTTTTAAGGCATATCAATCAGGGCATACATTTCTGAATAACTTGTTGTTGCCTCCCGGCGATAATGACAGGGTTTTTGTGATTGTACAATTACAAGGTGGAAATGACGGATTGAACATGGTGATTCCATTGGAGAATTTTGACCGCTACGTTGGTGCTCGGAAAAATATTTTTATAGAAGAAGCGAAAGTGCTTCGATTGAATGGGAACAACAAGGTAGGTTTGCATCCTGCCATGACAGGTTTACAGCAAATGTACAACGAAGACAAGCTTCACATTGTGCAATCTGTGGGTTACCCTACACCAAATTTTTCTCACTTCCGTGCAACGGATATTTGGATGAGTGGTTCAAGTAGCAACCAGGTATTGAATACTGGTTGGATTGGGCGTTATCTTGATGAAATGTTCCCAGGGTTTCCTTCAAATTATCCCAATGCAACCATGCCAGACCCATTGGCCATCCAAATTGGTTCTGTTACTTCGTTAACATTGCAAGGCCCACTCCAGCCTATGGGCATGAGTATCTCAAACCCAAGCAGCTTTTATAATTTAGTAAGCAGTCAAAACGATCCAGTTCCTAACACCAATGCTGGAAAGGAATTGAATTTTATTCGTGAGATGACAAGACAAACCCAAAAGTTTGGGGATGTAATTAAAATTGCCAATGCGAAGGTTACTTCACAGTCGGTTTACCCAACGGGTAATTCATTGGCTGACCAGCTTAAGATTGTGGCGAGGTTGATTAAGGGAGGATTGAAAACAAAAATTTACATGGTTAACTATGGTGGATTTGACACCCATGCTAGCCAAGTTGTTACAGGCGATACTTCAAGCGGTAATCATGCCAACTTATTGCGAAATGTAAGCAATGCGATTAAGGCCTTTCAGGATGATTTGAAGTTTTTGGGCGTTGAAGATAGGGTTGTGGGCATGACTTTCTCAGAGTTTGGAAGAAGAATTTTAAGCAATGCATCTAGTGGTACCGATCATGGAGCAGCGGCTCCTTTGTTTGTTTTTGGTAAAAATGTACACACCGGGGTAAGCGGAACAACGCCTGCTATTCCACTTAATTCAACCGTAGGCGATAACGTGCCTTACCAGTATGATTTTAGAAGTGTATATGCCAGCATTCTTTCTAATTGGTTATGTGTAGATGCCACCACATTGAATAGGGTTATGTTGAAGAACTTCCAAGATTTACCTTTAACGAAGGTAGGAACATGTTCTACTGCGAGCCCCGTAGGAAATCCTGATAGCCTAGTAGTTGTTTATCCTAATCCATTTCATAAAACGGTTACCATTCAATTTAAAACTGGTGGAGGTCATACCTTGATTCAGATATTGGATGGAGCAGGCAGGATGGTTAAGATTCTGTTAGACAGAGAATTTAATCAAGGAACTTACAGGGTTGATTTTGATGGAGAGCATCTTCCCGCAGGTATCTATTATGTTCGTTTGCAGAATCAGGTGATCCAGCAAGTGAAATCAATGCTCAAGGTTTGATTCTGATTAGATATTTTTGTACTCAGTTTTTTTAATTAAATCAGCATGGGATTTTTATTTCAAGTTTACCGTATTGTAGTTCCTAAGCCAATTCGGACAAGTATTTTATTGAAGCAGTTAAGGAAAAAAATCCCAGCATATTTTTCTTCTTTTTCGTCAATTCAATTAAATGAGGATCAAAAAGAGGTAGTTCGATTTGTTGAAGATAACGGAGTAAAAATATTTCCATATCATTTTACAGAAAAATATGATGCATCAACCATTGAAGTGTTTGAAGATGCTTCTGTAGGATTGAAATATGTTTTACAGGATGGAAAAAAATTGTATTTCAAACGGAAATGGTCTGTTGCACGAATCCGAAAATCATTCCACGACTTATCCCTTGAACAAGATGTGGATAGTCCACATAGGTATTTAACAGCTGACTTCAATTTAGGGGAGCAGGATGTGTTGGCTGATTTTGGAGCTGCCGAAGGAAACTTTTCATTGGCAGTAATTGAGCGAGTAAAAAAAATTTATTTGTTTGAGGCCGATCAAGAGTGGATTGAAGCATTGAATTGCACATTCGCGCCTTGGAAAGATAAAGTTGAAATCATTCCGAAATTCATTTCTGATAGTAATGACCATAAAAATTGTTCGGGGGATGTTTTTTTTCATGACAAGGAAATCAGTTTCATGAAAATTGATGTAGATGGAGGTGAAAGGTCATTGCTTAAAGGCTTTCAAGAAATCATAAGAAACAGAGATTCTCTTAAAATTGCTTTGTGTACTTATCACCAGCATAACGATGAAAATGAATTTACTTCCTTGTTAGAAGGTGCTGGATTTGAAGTAACACCATCAAAAGGGTATATGATTTTTTATTATGATAAGAAGTTAAAGGAACCTTATTTAAGAAGGGCATTGATAAGAGGTGTAAAAAAGTAATGGATATGAATTGGAAATTGTTGAAGTCGGATTATTTGTTTAAAGACTTGTGGTTTACCGTTAGAAAAGACCAATGTGAGCGTGGTGATGGGAAAATCATTGATCCCTATTATGTCTATGAGTTTCCTAATTGGGTAACCGCGGTGGCGATTACAGAGGAAGGTGATTTTATTTTTGAAAAGCAATACAGGCATGCATTAGGATTAACCATGATGGAGATTCCGGGGGGATGTGTGGATCCCGAAGATGCTTCATTGGAAGAGGCGATTGCAAGGGAGTTGAAGGAAGAAACTGGTTATGTATTTACCTCATATCAATATATTGGAAAAACATCTGCAAATCCATCTACCCATAATAATTGGATGCATTTTTTTCTAGCTCAGGGTGGGAAAAAAGAATCAGAACTATCTCTTGATGAGTTTGAAGAAATAGAAGTCCATTTGTTAAAGCTTGCTGAGGTAAAAGAAATGTTAAGAAAGAATGAAATTATACAAAGCATGCATGCTACAGCACTTTTTTATGCATTAGAAAAGCTGGGGGAATTGAAATATTAATTAAATTTTTGTCTATCAATTTCTCCTACCACAAAAATGCTTCCGCAGACTATAATTAAGTCATCTACATTAGCTTTATGCAGCGCAGCTTCAATGGCAACATTAACATTTTCATGGGTGGTTCCTGTTAAATTCAATTTATGAGCATGTTCTTTTAGCGTGCCTACATTCAATGCCCTTGGGATATTTGCCTGCGTAAAATAATAGGTTGCTCCAACAGGAAGCAGTTTAAGCAAACTGTCAATGTCTTTGTCAGCCGAAAACCCAACAACAACATGAAGGGATTCAAATTTCGATATTTTTATTTGTTCAAGAAGCTTGCTTAACCCATCAATATTGTGTGCAACATCAGCAATTAGCAATGGATTTGATCTTATGATGTCCCAACGGCCAAGCAAACCTGTGTTCTTTTTGGCGAAACGAATACCGTTTTTTATGGCTTCGTCATTTAGCTCCCATCCTTTTTCTCGAAGTATATCTATAGAGGTTAATACTGTTTTTAGATTTTCTTGCTGATAGAGTCCGGGCAAATCAGCTTCGAATGTACTTACCCCTGTGTTGTCTTTATGCGTTAATTGGATTGAAATTATGTCTGGAGATAAGTATTGGGATGTGGATGAATATCGGTCTTCTGCAAAAAAGATATTGGATTGCGTTTCTTCAGCTTTTGATAAAAAAATTTTTCGGGTTGAAGAGTTCGCTTTTCCTATCACCACGGGTGTTTCATCTTTGATAATCCCAGCTTTTTCAGCAGCTATTAGTTCTATGGTATTTCCCAGAATATGGGTATGGTCTAACCCAATATTTGTGATGATGCTTATTTCTGGCTGGATGACATTCGTACTGTCTAACCTGCCACCTAACCCCGTTTCAATAATAGCAATGTCTACATTTTCTTTGCAGAAATAATCAAAAGCCATTCCCACGGTAACTTCGAAAAACGATGGTTCAATTTCGTTAATGAGGGGGGTGATTTTTTTTGTAAAAGCGATTACTTCATCTTCATTAATCATTTCTCCATTAATTCTAATCCTTTCCCTGAAATCGTAGAGGTGGGGTGAAGTGTATAATCCGGTTTTATAGCCGGCTGATTGAAAAATTGAAGCGATTATGTGGCTTACAGATCCTTTTCCATTGGTGCCTGCAATATGAACTGTTTTAAATTTCTTTTCAGGGTTGTTGAGAAAACGGCAAATTTCGAGGGTATTGGAAAGGTCGTTTTTATATGCAGCATGTCCAATTCTACTGAACATGGGTAGTTTTGAATAAAGAAAATTGATGCATTCAAAGTAATTCATCACACAAAGATATTGATAGAAAAAACTTCTTTAAAAAACATCTATAAATTCTTCAATTTCTTTTAATTGATAGGTATTGCTGCTTTAACTTCGTAGAATGATTAAGATATCGTGGTTGCCTGTTGCCTTACTTTCACTGGTAACCCTCATACAGCTTTATTATTATCTTAGGTATTTTGTATTGTTGGCTTTCTATCGTAAAAAAGCCCATGAAGTAAACAGAGAAAATGCCGTGAGCATAGTCATTTGTGCGCGTGATGAAGCAGATGAAATAGCACGAAATTTACCCGGAATTTTGGTTCAACAGTATAAGAGCAGTCATGAAGTAGTAGTTGTAAACGACAATTCTAATGATGATACTAAATATCTTTTAGAGGGGTTGTATAGAGATTTTAAACAATTGCATATTGTAGAATTAGTGCAAGAGGCACTGCATATCCCAGGAAAAAAATTCCCTTTGTCGATGGGTATTAAGTCGGCCAAGCATGAAATTTTGTTGTTGACTGATGCGGATTGTATCCCTAGTTCAGAGCATTGGCTTAAAATCATGCAAGATGCTTTTGCTCCTAACATTGAGGTTGTATTGGGTTATGGAGCTTATAAAAAGAAAAAAGGGTTGCTTAACTGGCTGGTAAGATTTGATGCATTTCACACGGCTATCCAATACTTTTCTTTTGCGTTGGCTGGTAAACCATACATGGGTGTTGGAAGAAATTTGGCATATAAAAAAGCTTTGTTCTTCAAACAGAAAGGTTTTGCCGCTCACCACCACATTCCAGGAGGCGACGACGACTTGTTTGTCAATGCTTGTGCTACTTCAAAAAATACGGCTGTTGTGATTGATAAAGATGCATTTACGTTGTCTTCTCCTCCCAACAGTTGGAAAGAATGGATGTCTCAGAAACGACGTCACAATGGAACTGGAAAATACTATAAATTAAAACATAAATGGTTACTTGGCTGGTACATGATTACCCATGTTTTGTTTTATCCGTCATTGGTTCTTGGATTTCTTATGCTTGATTGGAAAATAATTTTAGGAATATTTTCAGTAAGGCTATTGGTTCAAAGCATTGTTTTTTACAAGGCCATGAAAAAACTTGGTGAGAAAGATTTATTTCCATTCTTTTTGTTGTGGGACATGTGGATGTTTTTTTATTATATTTATTTTATGTCAGCATTATGGAAAAAACCCAAACCACATTGGAATTAATTACAAATTATTTTACAGATTTTTCTGATCAACAATTGGATCAACTTCATAAGCTAAAAGATTTATATGGCGAGTGGAATGAAAAAATTAATGTCATCTCTCGAAAGGACATTGATTCATTGTATCAAAAACATGTTTTGCACTCGTTAGCTATTGCTGCTCAATTCCCTTTTCAGGCTGGATTAGATATAGTGGATATCGGAACTGGAGGTGGTTTCCCTGGCATCCCACTTGCAATTTTTTTCCCAGAAGTTAATTTCTACTTGTCTGATTCAATTGCTAAAAAAATTAAAGTAGTCAATGAGATTTCAAGCGCATTAGGGTTGAAAAATGTTGAAGCCCATCATGGGCGGGTTGAGTCTATAAAAGGAAGAAAATTTGATTTCGCTGTTTCAAGGGCTGTGGCGCCACTGCAAGAATTGTGGAAGTGGGCAAAACCATTGCTTATGAATGAACGAAAACTAGAGGATTACAAAAACGGACTTATTTGTTTAAAGGGCGGTGATTTAACAGAGGAGATTGTTGCGTCTGGACTAAGACCACACAGCATTGAAATAAAATCTTTTTTTCAAGAGGATTATTTTACGGAAAAGTTTATTCTGTATGTTCCTATGTAATAATAAGCATTTTTAATGGATAAGTTTTGATAATTTGTTGACATATGAATTTGAATTCTGGCAAGGTTACCAAAAAGAAGAAATGAAGGAGTTAAACAGTGATTTGAATCGTGATATTAAGGTGTGTATTGTTGAGGATAACCAATTTATCAAATTGGCATTAGAACAAATTATTGTTAATGCAGAGGGCTATTCAATGGTAGGATCTTATGATTCTGGGGAGCTTGCTGTAGAGGGAATCCCTCAAATACTGCCCGACGTAGTCTTGATGGATATCAATATGGGGAAAATGAATGGCATAGAAGCTGTTCGGATTTTAAAGGAAAAATGCCCAGAGGTTCTTTTTATGATGTGCACTGTTTATGAAGATCCTGAGAAAATATTTGAGGCTTTATCTGTTGGGGCAAATGGTTATATTCTAAAGAAAACTAGGCCGGCTGACTTATTAACTGCCTTAAAAGATCTTTACCTTGGAGGTGCTCCTATGTCTAGTCAAATTGCATCAAAGGTAGTTGCAAGCTTCAGAAAAAAAGAGGAAGCAAAAGTTGAGAAAATTGAGAATTTATCTGCCCGGGAATCTGAAATTCTCGAACATCTTGTCAAAGGCAATTTATACAAAGAGATTGCCGCTAAATTGGAAATATCTCAAGAAACAGTGAGAAAGCACGTTTATCACATATACAAAAAGCTTCACGTAAACAACCGGGTAGAGGCTTTTCACAAGTATTATGGTAATTCTAGAATGGCAGATTAGCCTAGTTATAACGAATTCAGGAATTCTCTCACATTGGAAATTTGAAAGTCTGTTTCCGATACTGCTGTTGTAAATTCTAAATCTTGATCAGATACTAAATTACCATCTTTTTTTCTGCGAGATAAGTTTTCGAATTGTTTAACCAACTTGTCTAGTTCGAAAATAATGAGACTTGGTCTGATTTTATGTAGGTTAAATTGAAAGTCATCAACAGACTCAACGTTGATTAATTCTAAAAGACACCTTCTGAATGAGTCAAATTCTGTTACAAAGATAGTAGCAATCCTGCGATTAAGCACAGGATCCATACCAGTCATGTTATTTAGCCTTTTAAAGTTCATTTTAAGTATCTATAGATTGAACGAATAGTTATAAAGAATATTGTGTTAACTAAATAGATTTAGTAAAAATACTTAGAATAATTGAGTTCTAAGTCTCTTAACATAAAAACAATAAAACAACAACTAATATGAGTAGTTTGTTTAGCTTGTTGTTTGTATAAACATTTTATGTATAAATTTTATAATTGGAGCATTTGGGTTATTTTCATATTTCTATTTTATGATTTATAACGGCTAGTAATCAGATAGCCTGGATTGGTTTATTATTTTCCTCCCAGTCTGAAAATCTACTAGATTTAATTTTTATTCTTTTTCGTACCTCCCCGTTTTTTCATTGATCCTAATTTTAAAAAAGATTGTCTTTATCCTGTTATTGTCTGGCAACTCAGTGAGCGGATCTTTCTCATGTTGATATTGATGGATGGCTGATTGAGTCATCAGCGGTAATACATTTGAGAAAAGCAATTCCCTTGCTTCATCAGATTTATTGTCTTTTAGTTCTTCAAATTGCCCATAAATGATAACGCTTTTCCAATTGTTCATGTCAATAACTAAATCTACTTGAAAACATACATTTGGGTTTTTCCGCATCATATCTATTTTCTTGCCTTCTAGGCTTTGGCAAAAAATGAAACTACCGTCAAATATATATGTAATTGGTGTTATATATGGGTAACGTGTATTTGTACATGCTAAATTTCCAAATACTTGGCTAGTTAGCACATTGTTAATTTGTAATTCATTCAACTCACCTTTAATACGATAATCTTAATTTAAATGAAGATATATAATGGGGTTTGGTATTTTACTGATGTTCGTCATACAATAAAATGATTTTTGTTGTTGTTCAAACAGATAACTGTTGTTTAAGCTATATTTTCCTTTCTTTTATTTTTTCTGAAGTAGAAAGTAAATAGGGTAAATGTTATCCTAAATAGTTCATAAGAGCACCATTGAAGAAATTGCTCTTTCAAGGAAAATTGATTGATGTTTTTGTTGGGATTTATTTTGACACATTCTTTGTTGATAATATTGCTTAATGTTTGCGTTACATTGGTGGCAAATTTTTCGTCATTGATGTCTAGGTTCAATTCAACAGAAGCTAATGCACTTATATCGTTTATATTATAAGAACCTACAGTTACAAATTTGTTGTCGTACACAGCAATTTTACCATGCAAAATATTGGTATTGTACTCATAAATTTCAATTCCATGTCTTATCGCCCAGCGATATAAATATTTTTCTGCATATTTTGAAATCCCTATGTCTGAAATGCCTGCCAATATTAGTTTTACGTTTACCCCCCTGTCAAGTGCCGTTAATATATTTTTTTTAAAAAGGGTGCCGGGTATGAAGTAGCTTGACATTATGATGATTTCTTTTTCGGCAGATTTAAACATCTGCATATAAGTAGCTGAGATGTCGTTTTTATTTTTTACCCAATCATTTCTCCTGATTCTTACGGGTATAACGCTATTTATATCAAATGCTTCCATGACAAGGCTTCTTTCGAGCTCAATTTTATCGGATTCTTTTTTTGCATAAAATTGATTGCAAATCTTATGAAGTTCGTAAGCTGCTTCTCCATTAACCATTACTGCCCAATCTAGCCATGCAGAATTTCCGGGAGTGTCATTGTACCTGTCTGAAATATTGATACCGCCAACCAGTGCATAAATTCCATCAACAACTAAAACTTTATGGTGTAATCTTCTTCCAAAGTAAAACTTCTCACTTTTTAGAAGCGGTTCAAAATGTTTAAATTGAATGTTGTTGTTTGTCATTTTTTCGATGTAGTTGCTAGACAAACTTCTGGATGCATATCCATCAACTAAAACCTGCACTTTTACACCTCGATTGGCTGCAAAAATGAGGTGATTGGCAAGATCAGTTCCTGTAGCATCTTCTTCCAAAATATATACCTGCAGCTGAATTGAGGTTTTGGCCATATCTATAAGTTCAAATAGCGCCTTGAAATAAGGCAGTCCACCCCTTAGTAATGTGACATTATTGTGTAATGTATAATCCGACTTTACTTTACTTGATGAGTTCATGTGCTATTAAAATTGGAAGCTAAATTTTTTCACCTACTCTTTTTATGATGTTGGTCATTTCATGAAGTGATTTCATGTAATTTTATGTGAATTCTTTTTAGAAGAATTTTTTATAGATTTGATCTATTGCAACATCGCATCAAAGGCTTTCGTACTTTTGGGGATATTTTGATAAGTTGAAAGCATGATAAAAAACGTAAGTGATACACCATTGATGCAGCAGCACAATGCCATTAAGCAGAAATATCCTGATGCTATATTATTGTTCCGGGTGGGTGATTTCTATGAAACTTTCGGGGAAGATGCGATAAAATCATCCGCTATATTGGGTATTACACTTACCAAGCGCAACAATGGCGCTGCATCATCACTGGAACTTGCTGGCTTTCCTCACCATTCTTTGGATACCTACCTGCATAAATTGGTTAAGGCTGGTTATAGGGTCGCCATTTGCGATCAACTGGAAGATCCAAAAACGGTTAAAGGGATTGTAAAGCGGGGGGTAACAGAGATGGTTACACCCGGGTTGGCAACAAATGATAAACTACTAGAGAACAAAAGCAATAATTTTTTGGCTGGAATCTATTTTGGCGAAACAGTGAATGGTATTTCATTTTTAGATATTTCTACTGGAGAATTTTTTGTAGCACAAGGAGATACTGAATACATTGATAAGTTACTACAGACATTTCAGCCAGCGGAAGTGATTTTTCAAAAAGGGAAACAAGCCAACTTTATTGAGCAATACGGGAAAAAATTTTATACGTATTGCCTTGATCCATGGATTTTTGACTACCGCTATGCTGAGGAAAGCTTGTTGAAGCAATTTGGAACTCATTCATTAAAAGGATATGGAATTGATGATTTTCAAGAGGGTGTTATATCTGCAGGAGCCATCTTGCATTATTTAAAAGACACTGTTCATCCCAATAGTCACCACGTTTCCGGCATTCACCGCATCAATAAGGATGAGTATTTGTGGATGGATCAGTTTACCATTCGCAACCTAGAATTGGTCAGGGCTGCATCAGAGGGGGGGGCACACTTGCTTCAGGTATTGGATAATACAGTTTCACCGATGGGAGCACGCTTGTTAAGGCGTTGGATTTTAATGCCTTTGGTTGATCAATTTAAAATTGAGGAGCGGTTAAATTTAGTTTCTTGTTTTTTAGACAATGGAGAGTGGGTTTCTAAAGTTTCTCAAAGAATAAAAGCCTGTGGCGATATTGAAAGGTTGGTGAGCAAGGTTCCTAACAAGAAAGTGATGCCCCGTGAGCTCTGGCAGATAGCCAAGGGGCTAGAACAAGTTAAGGTGATAAAGGGTTTTGAAGGAGAAATTAAAAATGATTATTTGCTGCGTTTGCAAGACAACTTAAACCCTTGTTCTTATATCCAGGAAAAAATTCAGCGAGAGCTTTCGGAGGATCCTCCTGCACAAACAACGAAAGGTGGGTATATCGCAGTTGGTATTGATGCCAGTTTAGATGAGTATAGGTCGTTGGCAACCGGAGGAAAAAATGTATTGGTTCAAATTCAACAGAGGGAAGCTTTAGCAACAGGAATTAGCACTTTGAAAATAGGTTTTAACAATGTGTTTGGGTATTATCTTGAAGTGAGTAATGCCCAAAAACACAAAGTGCCTGTTGAATGGATTAGAAAACAGACCCTAACCAATGGAGAAAGATACATCACACCAGAACTAAAAGAATACGAAGAAAAAATCATTGGTGCAGAAGACAAGATGCTTCAAATTGAAGCGCTGATTTACGATAAATTATTGGCTGAGTTGCAGGATTATATTCCTCAAATGCAACAAAACGCACAAATTCTGGCTGCAATTGATTGCTTATGCAGCTTTGCTAACAATGCAAAACAGCGCAAATATTGTAAACCTGAAATACATTCTGCACATGAAATTATTATATCAGGAGGTAGGCATCCCGTAATAGAAAGTTTGTTGCCCACCGGAGATGTGTATATTTCAAATGATTTGATGCTCGACCAAGATTCTTGCCAGATGATTATTTTAACTGGACCTAACATGAGTGGTAAAAGTGCTTTGCTTCGTCAAACCGCAATCATCACACTAATGGCTCATATAGGGAGTTATGTGCCCGCTAGCCGTGCAAAAATTCCGGTGACGGATAAGATTTTTACCCGAGTTGGAGCCTCTGATAATCTAAGTGGTGGTGAATCTACTTTTATGGTGGAGATGAATGAAACAGCCAGTATCATCAACAACGTATCTTCCCGAAGTTTGGTTTTATTGGATGAAATAGGCCGGGGAACATCTACATACGATGGCATTTCAATTGCTTGCAGCATAGCAGAATTTTTACACAATGCTCCTGAAAAGCCTAAAACACTTTTTGCCACACATTATCATGAGATGAACGATTTGGAAGCTTATTTGCCCCGCGTAAAAAATTTCCACATCACCCATAAAGAAGTTGAAAATAGAATCATTTTTTTGAGAAAGTTGGCGCCAGGTGGCAGCACCCATAGTTTTGGTATTCATGTGGCACGAATGGCGGGAATGCCACAGAATTTAATAAAGCGCGCCGATGAAATTCTACACGAACTTGAAAAAAAGCAGCAGTCTACATTGAGAGTTCAAGAATCAGTTGCTGAGACACATGGTGTGCAACTTTCAATTTTTGATACCCATACTGAGGTGTTCACCGGGTTAAGAGATATGATTTCAAAAGTGGATATAAATAACCTTACTCCAGTAGATGCCTTGGTTATTTTAAATGAAATTAAAAAGAAAATCAATTAGCATTCACCGACCAATTTATTAAATCATTTCTGATAGGGCGTCAACAAGTATATCAACCTCTTCTTTTGTATTGTATTTGCTGAACGAGAATCTAACTGTTACATGGTTGCTTTTTCCTAGTGCCCTGATTACATGGGATCCTTGTTCAGTACCACTGCTGCAGGCACTGCCTCCAGAAGCACAGATATTCCTGATATCAAGGTTAAATAACAGCATCTCAGATTTTTCACTAATTGGAAAACCCACACTTAACAAAGTGTAAAGCGAATTTCCTTCAGGATCTCCATTGAAAATTACGCCTTTGATTTTTTCAATAAGTGAGTTTTTGAGATAATGCTTAATCCCTGAAATATATTCTTTGTCTTGATCATGATTTAACGTTGCCATTTCGAGGGCCTTTGCAAATCCTACGATGCCATAAACATTTTCAGTTCCAGCCCTCATGTTTCTTTCTTGCCCACCTCCATGAATAAATGGCTGAATTCTTGTTTCCGCATTGATGTATAACAATCCAACCCCTTTGGGTCCATGAAATTTATGTCCTGCCCCTGTGATAAAATCTGCCTTTATTTCTTTTAAATTGATGGGAAAATGTCCTACTGTCTGAACCGTATCTGTATGAAAGAGTGCATTGTATTTTTTACAAATTTCTCCCACTTGTTCGATGTTTGTTATGTTGCCAATTTCATTGTTGGCATGCATGAGTGTTACCAATGTTTTAACAGGAGAGGCTTTCAATTTTTCTTCTAAGTCTGTTAAGTTGATGTGACCATTCGGCAACAATTCAACAAATTCAAGTTCAGCTTCACCTGCCTTTTCGAGGAAGGAGCAAGTATGCAGTGTAGCGTGATGTTCTATTGAAGAGGAAATGATTCTTTTACATCCAAGCATCCTGACAGAAGCAAAGATGGCGGTATTGCTGCTTTCAGTTCCTCCACTGGTAAAAAAGATTTCAGAGGGGTGTGCATTTAGGATTTTTGCAACAGATTTTCTTGCTTTTTCGATGGCAATCCTGGTTTCCCTTCCATATGAGTAAATGGAGGAGGGGTTGCCGAAGTGTTCTGTAAAGAAGGGCATCATCTCCGCTAAAACAATTGGGTCTAGAGGAGTGGTTGCAGCATTGTCAAAATATATCCTTGCGCTCATGGTTTTAAAATCTTCATTGAGCTTTCAAAGATACTAAAACTATAGTTATATAAATTCCTGGATGTCTTTGATAAGCTTTGTTGCAATATTGTTCGCAGTTGTTTCAAAATTGCTTTCTGCAATGATGCGGATGATTGGTTCAGTATTGCTCGCCCTCAGATGAACCCAATCATTATCAAATTCTATCCTCAATCCATCGATTGTTGAATGTGGGTTTGATTTGTATTTTACTTTCAGCTTTTCAAAAACAGAATTGAGGTCAACGTCGTTATCCATCTCTATTTTATTTTTGCTGATGAAATAGTCAGGGTAACTGCTTCTCATTTTTTTAAGGCTTTTGCCGGATTGTGCCAAATGAGCAAGAATCAAAGCGATGCCTATAAGAGCGTCTCTTCCATAGTGGAAATCAGGGACTATGATTCCACCATTTCCTTCACCGCCGATTACTGCATTAACTTCTTTCATTTTAGCCACTACATTTACTTCACCAACTGCCGCAGGGAAATATTCACCCTTGTGTTTTTCGGTGATGTCTCGAAGGGCCCTTGAAGATGATAGGTTACTTACTGTATTTCCTGGTCTTTTGCTCAATACAAAATCAGCAACTGCTACCAACGTATACTCTTCTCCAAACATGGAACCATCTTCACATACCAAAACAAGTCTATCAACATCAGGATCAACCGCTATGCCAATGTCTGCTTTGTTACTAAGCACGGCAGCTGAAAGTTGGCTAAGGTTTTGTGGAAGTGGTTCAGGGTTGTGAGCGAATTTGCCGTTTACTTCGTGGTTCAGTACAATAATTTGATCCTCTGGGATGCCTAATTTCTTCAATAAGGCTGGAACAAAAATGGCACCTGTGCTGTTGATGGCGTCGACAACAATTTTTATTTTCTTTTTTTCAATGCTATGTCTATTAACAAGGGGATATTCTACAATTGCGTTGAGGTGTTTTTCAAGGTAACTATCATCCTTTGTGATAGATCCCAATTTATCAACTGAAACAAATACTAAATTTCCTTGGTCTGCGTCATCTAGTATCTCTGCTCCTATTGAAGCACTTATAAATTCTCCTTTTTCATTGAGAAGTTTTAACGCATTCCATTCTTTTGGGTTATGGCTTGCTGTAATAATGATACCGCCAGCAGCATTTTCTGCAGTTACTGCAAATTCAACAGTAGGGGTTGTAGATAGCCCAAGGTCTATTACATCGGCGCCGATTGATATAAGGGTTTGCATAACCAATTCAGCCACCAGAGGACCGCTTATTCTACCGTCTCTTCCAACAACTATTTTTTTGTTTTCAGCTGAAATTAATTTTCTGCCAAATGCAGCGGTGTACTTTACGATGTCCAATGGTGATAAAGTCTCACCAGGTTTTCCACCAATTGTTCCTCGAATGCCTGAAATACTTTTAATTAATGCCACAGGTGATTTTTTTTAGGTAGGCAAAGTTACAAAAAAAAGAGTGTTTCGTTGATTAATAACCCCAAAAGCCCAAATAATTGTGGCTATATGCATTTTATTATTTTTTGTTTAATATGGATGTCCTCGAATACTTCGTATTTTTGTAATATGTTTAATGTGCTTCAGCAAGGGCAACTATCATTCTTTCAACAAGCACTCCATTGGGATTATCGCTTGATGATTTGGATTAATACAGGGCTTTCTTCTTCATGGCTTGATTTCATTACGCTGTTTATGCGAGAAGCTATTTTTCATGTTCCATTGTATGTATTCATCATCATTTTTGTGTTCACACATGCCGGCAGAAAAGGGTGGACTTGGCTATTAATTGGCGTGTTGTTAATTTCTGTATCAGACTTTGTTAGCAGTCACTTTATCAAAGATTACTTCAACAGGTTGCGTCCTTGCAGAGATCCTTTTATGGCACATCAAATTCGATTTCTTGCCAAATATTGTGGTGCTAATGGGAGCTTTACCTCGTCACATGCTGTGAATCATTTTGCATTTGCTACCTATGTTTTTGGAACTTTAAAGAAGTATTCTCCTTATTTTTTCTTACTTTTCATTTGGGCAGGCTTAATAAGCTTTTCTCAAGTATATGTTGGTGTGCATTATCCGTCTGATGTTATAGTGGGTGGAGTGTTAGGGTGTTTGTTCGGGTGGACAGCAGTTAGGATTTCTAGGCAGCCATTTTCTTCACTTCAATTTACGGTATGAATGAAATTTTAATGTTGTTTTGTCTTATTCTGATCAATGGCTTTTTTTCCATGGCTGAAATAGCCTTGGTGTCTGCTAGAAAAGCCCGGTTGGAAGCTCAGGCCAACAAAGGTGACCTGCGTGCAAAACAAGCACTTTTATTGGCACAAAAACCAGACTCTTTTCTTTCAACCGTTCAGATTGGCATTACAACTATTGGTATTTTAACTGGTATCTTCAGTGGTGACAAGATAGTGGAAGATGTGGCTAAATATTTTGCAACAATCCCCTTGCTTGCTCCTTATAGCGTTGGATTGGCAACAGTTATTGTTGTGGTAATTATCACATTTTTCTCTTTGGTTTTTGGTGAATTGGTGCCTAAAAGATTAGGACTTTCAAATCCAGAAAAAATTGCAAAAAACGTTGCTGCGCCAATGCGTTTAATATCATTGGTTACCCATCCTTTTGTTTGGTTGCTTACCAGAACCACAACATTTATCATGCGCATTTTTCGCATGAAAACTGATGAGGATCAAGTTACAGAAGAAGAAATCAAAGCCATCATCAGCGAAGGCAGTGAACAAGGTGCTATTGATGATGCCGAACATGAAATCATTCAACGTGTATTTCATTTGGGTGATAGAAACATCACTTCGTTAATGACCCATAGAAGCGATGTTATATGGTTTGATTTAACCGATAATGAAAATCAGATTCGTCAGAAAATCATCAAGGAACCTCATTCAGTTTATCCAATTTGTGATAAGAACATCGATAATATCAAAGGCATTGTATCGGTAAAGGATTTGTATGTTACTCCAGATGATATTTTTTTTAAGGATGTGATGAAAAATCCACTTTTCGTTCCTGATAACATCAGTCCATACCAACTTCTGGAAAAATTCAAACAAACAAAAATACACACCAGCTTTGTAGTTGATGAATATGGTACTTTGCTCGGTTTGGTTACATTAAACGATTTGCTTGAAGCCATCGTTGGTGATTTGCCACAACTTGATATGCAAGATTATGAGATTGTAAAACGAGATGATGGGTCTTATCTCGTTGAAGCCCAGATACCTTTCTATGATTTCTTAACGAGGTTCGACAAAGCTGATTGGATGAATGAAGGTGAGCAAGAATTTGATACCTTGGCAGGATTTATATTGCATGAGTTGGAAAGAATTCCTGCAACTGGAGAGAAGTTTGAGTGGAAAGGTTTTTCATTTGAAATTATCGATATGGATAGCCATAGGATTGACAAGGTATTGGTCATTATTTCAGACCAGATAAAAAATGAAATGGAAGAAGAATAAATTTTTATAAATGGATTTGTCGCTCGTAGGAAAAAAAGCATTGGTCTCTGGAAGTTCGCAAGGTATTGGGAAAGCCATCGCGATAGAGCTTTCCGCACTCGGTGCCTCTTGTATATTATTAGCACGTACTGAAGAATCACTTCAGCAAACTGTTTCAGGGCTTTCTGTTTCAGATGGACAATCACATGAATATCATGTTATTGATTTTACTGATACGGATGCATTGAAGAACTTGATTAAAGAAATCACAAGCAAAACGGATATTGATATATTGATCAATAATACGGGTGGACCAGCCGCAGGGTTGATTATTGATGCCGAATCGGATGCTTTTGAAAATGCATTTAGGCAGCACCTCAGTTGCAATCATATTTTAACGCAGCATGTTGTTCCTGGTATGAAAAAAAATGGATTCGGAAGAATCATTAACGTTATCTCTACCAGCGTGCGTATTCCATTGAATAACTTGGGTGTATCAAATACAATCCGTGCTGCCGTTGCTTCTTGGAGCAAGTCTATGTCTAACGAGCTCGCTGTTTTTGGTATTACGGTTAACAGCCTCTTGCCCGGATTTATTTCAACCAGCAGGCTTGATGCCGTTGCAGCACATTTTGCCAAGCAAGAAAACATTGAGAAAGCCGATATGGAAGAGAAAATGAAATCATCAGTACCTGCAAAGCGTTTTGGATTGCCCGCTGAAATCGCTGCTATTGCAGCATTTTTGGCCTCACCAGCTGCGTCTTATGTAAATGGAGTGAGCATACCCGTTGATGGAGGAAGAACTGGAACTATTTGATTATATGGCAACATTTGAACTAACAAAGGAATATGCTTTGCAGCTTGATCAGGAGGATCTAATTGCTTCATTTAGAAATCGATTTTTATTTCCCCAGAAACAAGGCAATCCCAAAACATATTTTCTTGGCAATTCACTGGGGTTACAGCCTGTATCTGCAAGGTTGGCCATGGCTAAGGTATTACAGCAGTGGGCAGATAATGGGGTTGAATCTTTTTTTCATGGCAATGACCCCTGGTTAAATTTTCATGGGTTGTTGGTTAAAAAATTGAGTGAAATAGCCGGAGCCAAGAGCACTGAGTTGAGCATCATGAATCAACTGTCGGTCAATATCCATTTGATGTTGGTGAGTTTTTACAACCCCGTGGGGAAGCGAAAAAAAATTCTCATTGAGTCAAAAGCTTTTCCAAGTGATCAATATGCTGTTGATTCATTTATCAAGTTGTTGGGACTAGATCCCCAGGATATTTTAATTGAAGTTAAGCCCATTGGAGAAAATCAAGTAGTTCAAGATGAAGACGTTGTTGCTGCCATTCAACAGCATGCAGATGAAATAGCATTGGTCTTTATTGGGGGGATAAATTATTATACAGGCCACGTGTTTGACATGAAACTTATTTCAGATGAGGCACATAAAATTGGTGCTTTGGTGGGGTTTGACTTGGCTCATGCCATCGGTAATATTGAATTGAATTTGCATGATTGGGGAGTAGATTTTGCCTGCTGGTGCTCGTATAAATATTTAAATGCAGGACCAGGAGCAGTAGGATCGGTTTTTGTGCATGAACGGCATCATTTAGATACTTCTTTGAAACGATTGACTGGCTGGTGGGGATATAAAAAAGAAGATCGGTTTTTGATGGAAGATACATTTGTCCCAGAACCTGATGCTACTGGATGGCAGTTGAGTACACCGTCTATTTTTTTATATGCCTGTCTAAAAGCCTCTTTGTCAATTTTTGAAGAAGCCGGCTGGAAAAATATCTTGGCCAAGCAAAATAAAATGAAAGGTTGGTTGAAATTTCTAATTGATGACATAACTTCCTTAGAAGAAGCCCATATTAAATGTCTAACCCCAGATTCAAGAGGTTGTCAGGTTTCTTTGTTTTTTCAGGACAATGGAAAGCTTGTATATGATCAGCTGACAGAAGCCGGATTTATGGTAGATTGGCGAGAACCAGGCGTGATAAGATTAGCCCCTGTTCCACTCTACAATACGTATGAAGAAGTTTGGTCATTTTATGAAGCCTTGAAATCCATATTAACATCATCCTCTTTTAAACCTTAAACCAACTGCATGAAAAGGTCTGCCCTTATCAATAGAATCAGAGAGTCAAAGTCGTATTTGTGCGTTGGATTGGATACAGATCTTGAAAAAATTCCTTCTTTTTTACTCCAAGAAGAAGATCCTTTATTTTCTTTCAACAAGGCCATTATAGATGCAACGCTTCCCTATTGTGTTTCCTATAAAATCAACACCGCATTTTATGAAGCGCAAGGGTTAAAGGGATGGCAAGCGCTTGAGAAAACGATAAAATACATTCCTTCAACACATTTTACAATAGCGGATGCCAAGCGTGGTGATATCGGCAATACTTCTACTCAATATGCCATAGCGTTTTTAAAAAACCTTCCATTTGATTCAATAACAGTTGCTCCATACATGGGGGAGGACAGTGTTAAACCATTTCTGCAGTTTGAGGACAAGTGGGCAATTGTGCTTGGATTGACTTCCAATTCAGGGGCAATGGATTTTGAATTAAGAACACTCGATTCAACACCATCTGTTAAATTGTATGAGGCAGTGATAGAAAAGGTTTCTACGTGGGGTTCAATTGAAAACCTGATGTTTGTTGTTGGGGCTACACGATCAGATGAATTTATTAATTTAAGGAGGTTGGCGCCTGATCATTTTTTTCTTGTGCCAGGTGTAGGTGCACAAGGGGGTAGTTTGGAAGAGATTTCAAAAAAGGCAATGAACAAGGATGTGGGAATTTTGGTGAACGTGAGCAGGGATATTATCTTTGCTTCTAACGGAACGGACTTCGCTGCTGTCGCTGGTTTGAAGGCAAAATCCTATGCGCTTGAAATGGCAAAATATTTGTAAATAAAACAATGTAAATGGAAGCTTTAAAGAAGTTTTACAGAAAATACAAGGCAGAGATTAAGGTTGGTGTTGTTGTTTTTGTAATGTTAATGCTGATTAATCTTATCAAAAAATTGATCAAATAGCCTCTTGTTTATTTTTTTATTTTTAGCATGGCTGAAGCAAGCTTTTCCGCCCATTTTTTATATTCCAAAGCCGATGGGTGAAGTTTGTCTTTGGTTACCAAAGCTCCATTGCTGATGGCATCTCTTGAGCCATTCGTAATTTCGATATAAGGTACATTGTATTGGGATGCTATTTTTTTGTTGATGTTGTTGAATGCATCAATTTCCGTGGCAATTTTTTCCCGATCCCTTCCTTCCGCAAATGGGGTTGCGCCCCAATCTGGTATACTGATTACAAAAACATTTCCCGGCTTGTTTCCTGAAAAAACGATTGCTTTTTTTAAAAGGTTCTCAAATTGAATGGCATATTCATCAGGCTTTCTTCCCCTATATTGATTGTTTACGCCAATTAACAAAGAAACAAAATCATATTGTTTTTTAAATTGCGTCTTGTTGATACCATTTTCAAGTTCATCGGTTGTCCAACCCGTCTTTGCAACAATTTCGGCAGCATTTACATCAAGTCCTTGTTGTCTTAACAGTTGCACTGTTTGGTAGGGGAATGATTCATAAATGGGTACACCTTCACCAATTGTATAAGAATCACCGAGTGCTAAATAGGTTAGGGGTTCTTTTTTTTCAGGAGTATGAAACATGGTTGTAAAAAGAATGTAAATAGAAAATGGAAAAATTTGCATGGATGTATGTTCTTCATCAAAGATATTGAATTCCTTTTGTCATTTTTTTTAATCAAATTAAGTACTAGGAAGTATCTTTATGGGGTAACCGAAACCAATTACCATGAATAAGATGTTGACATTGTTAGTGATGCTTGTTTTTTCTGTAGGTCAGATTTTTTCGCAGCAGGTTCCCATAACCAAAGCTAATTATGAGCTAGCGGCTCGTTTCTCTCCCAAAAAGATAGAAAAGATGGTTTTTTCTACATCAGTTGATCCTCATTGGATGAAAAACAGCAACAGGTTTTGGTATGTTTATGAATCCAGAGAAGGAAAAAAATGGGTTGTTGTTGATCCGGTTAGGGTGAGTAAAACGCCTATGTTCGACAATGATAAATTGGCAGCAGCGTTGACACGCATTGTAAAGGATCCGTTTGACGGACAACACCTCAACATCGAAAATTTAAAGCTTGTAAAAGACGAGAATTGGATACGTTTTGAAGTAAAGAGCACAATGGATGTTGAGAAAAAGGATACATCCAAAAAAGCTGTTGCAGTAAAGGAAAAGAAAGTTTTCTTTTTTGAATACAATTTACAAAGTGATAGTTTGGTTGAGCTGAAAGATCATAAGAAGCCCACCACTAAGCCATCTTGGGCGAATGTTTCCCCAGATCAACAGTGGGTTGTTTATGCAAAAAATTTCAATCTTTATTGGATGGATACTGCAAACCTTAGAAAAGCAATTGCCAAAGAGGATGATTCAACCATTGTTGAACATAAGCTTACAGAAGATGGCGTTGAGAATTATGGTTTTGGAGAATCTTATGGTGAGATCAATGTTGAAAAATTAAAAAATAAAAACAAGCGCAAATATTTCCCCATTTTATGGTCGCCTAATTCCACACACTTTGTGTTGGTAAAAACAGACAGCCGCCAGGTTAAAGACCTATGGGTAATCAACAACGTAGCAGAACCTCGTCCTACACTTGAAACCTATAAGTATCACATGCCCGGCGAAAAGGAAGCTCCTTTGCGTGAATTGCTCCTTGTAGATTTTCAACAGAAAAAAATCAGTAAAATCAACGGGAATCAGTTTAAAGACCAAGAAATTTCTTTGTGGAATGCCAGTGCTGAAAAGAAAATGAGGGATGATGAACACCGTCCAGCTGTGTGGTTGGGAGACAATAACAAGCTATACTTCAGCAGAACAAGCAGGGATTTGAAGAAGATTGATGTATGTGCACTCGACATCAGTACAAAGTTGGTTAAGGTGGTGGTTGAAGAGCGTATGAATACCTATGTTGAGTTGAGAAAACCAACAATAATCAACAACGGAAAAGAACTGATACATTGGAGTGAAAGAGATGGATGGGGACATTTGTACCTATATGATTCATCAGGTAAAATGAAGAATCAAATTACTTCTGGCCCATGGCACGTAGAAGATGTGGAGGGTGTTGATGAAAAACTCCGCACCGTTTATTTAACAGGCAATGCCAAAGAAAGCAATGAAGATCCATATTTCCTTCACATGTACAAGGTGAATATTGATGGTAGTTCTTTGAAGTTGCTGAGTGCCGCAAACCACGACCATAGCGTGAACATGGATGACAGCAAGCGTTTCTTCGTGGATAATTACTCTAGGGTAAATACTGCTCCCATATCAGCATTGTATGATGCATCTGGAAAAAGATTGATGGATTTAGAGGTGACTGACATGAGTGGATTGATGCAAGCAGGATATAAATTTCCTGAACCTTTTAAGGCAAAGGCCGATGATGGGATTACAGATTTGTATGGCGTGATGTACAAGCCATTTGATTTTGATTCAACCAAAAAGTATCCTGTCATTGCCTATGTATATCCAGGGCCACAAACAGAAGCAGTAAACAAAGCTTTTGGAAAAAGCATGGACAGAATTGATAGGTTGGCGCAACTTGGATTTGTTGTGGTTACCTTAGGAAATCGGGGCGGACATCCATCACGTTCAAAGTGGTATCACAATTATGGCTACGGCAACCTAAGAGATTACGGTTTGGCAGATAAAAAAACAGTGATTGAGCAGCTATCCCAGAAACATGCATTTGTTGATGTTAACAGGGTTGGTATCCATGGGCATTCAGGCGGTGGATTCATGTCAACTGCCGCTATGTTGGTGTATCCAGACTTCTTTAAAGTGGCGGTATCATCTTCAGGAAACCATGAAAATAATATTTACAACAGGTGGTGGAGTGAAAAGCACCATGGTGTTAATGAGCAAATCAGCAACAATGGCGACACAACATTTCTGTATGCCATTGAGAAAAATTCAGAGTTGGCTAAGAATCTAAAAGGTCATTTGATGCTTGCAACGGGCGATATTGATAACAACGTACATCCTGCCAATACGATTCGCATGGCAAACGCGTTGATTAAGGCAAATAAGCGTTTTGATTTTGTGCTTTTGCCTGGGCAGCGACATGGCTATGCAGACATGAATGAATATTTCTTTTGGTTGATGGGGGATTACTACAGCAAGTGGTTGTTGGGAGATTTTTCACAGCCTGTTGATATGGTTGAAATGAACAAGGAAGTTCCACAAACGGGAAACAAAAAGTAGATTATTGAGCAGCTATGCTAACTTTGCGAAATGAAAACCATGCTGTGTAATCTTTTTCTTGTTTTGTGGTTGATGCCATTTTGCGGGGAAGCCCAGCAAATAGATTCTATATTTAACTCAGAGGGTAGGCAAGTAACGTTAACACCGGTGGTTATTCGTAAGGGCACCAACGTGCCCGGATTTATCAAGCGGGTAGAGAATGATACTTCATTTTACAAGGCTTTTAAAAACCTCCGGGTTTTGAACTATTCTTCTTTGAACGATGTGAGGATGTTTGATAAGAAAGGCAGGGTGGAAGCGAGTTTAAACAGCAAGACAAGGCAATGGGCTTATAAAAGTTGCCGTGTGACCAATTTTTTGGAGGAGAAAACAACGGGCGAATATTATGCAGCTGATGGGAGTTGCAATTACTATACAGGTCAGTTGTATTCCTCCTTGTTTTTTTCTAGGGATACAATCTGCGGCGAAACCAATGTTATCAAGGATATCAGGCGTTCAATTGATGGAAAGAAGGGTATGGATAAACACAAAGAGCAATTGAAGATGCTCTTTTTCAATCCCGGAAAAGACATACCAGGAATTCCTTTGATGGGAAGTAAGGTGAAAGTATTTGATAAGTCGCATGCTGATTTGTACGATTTTACCATCGATATCCAAGATTATCAAGGGAAGCCAGCTTATGTTTTTTTATTGAAAGCAAAAGAGAGTCTTTCTTTTTTTAAGAAAGACAATGTTGTTATTGATGAAATGATAACTTGGTTTGATTACAACAGCTTTGATGTGATTGCGCGAGATTATAAGATGAGTTATAATGCGGGTGTGTATCGATTTGATGTTTCAATGAAGGTTGAAATTGGCAAATACGAAAATTTTTTATACCCAAAAGTGATTCGATATGATGGTAATTGGGGGGTAATGGTAAAAGGCAAGGAGCGTGGATTGTTTACCGCAACAATTTATGATGTAAGCAAATAAGCTAGCATCAAAATTATCTTAATTGTTTTGAAGCTAGCTTACTTGTTGTTTTTCAATTAATTTTCGAGCATTTTGTTGTTTGAGTATGCGCTCCATTTTTCTATCAAAGCCTTCATGTCATTTGGGAGCTCACTTTCAAACCTCATGGCTTCTCCAGTGAAGGGGTGAATAAACCCAAGTGTTTGTGCATGAAGGGCTTGGCGTTGGCAAATATTAAAGCAATTGTCGACAAACTGTTTGTATTTTGTAAATACCGTCCCTTTTAAAATTCGATCTCCACCGTATACATCATCGTTAAAAAGGGAGTGTCCTATATGCTGCATGTGCACCCTAATTTGATGCGTCCTTCCTGTTTCTAGCTCACATTCAATCAAGCTAACATATTTCATATCTTCCAAAACTTTGTAATGTGTGATGGCTTCTTTGCCATGGTCACCATCTGGGAAAACATCCATAAGTTTTCTCAATCTTAAATGCCTTGCCACATTTCCCCTGATGGTTCCGGTATTTTCGTCGAAACCACCCCAAACAAGTGCTATGTATTTGCGTTCAACGGTATGGTCAAAAAACTGTTTTGCAAGTTTTACTGAGGCAATCTCAGACTTAGCCAACACGAGTAGTCCTGTTGTGTTTTTGTCAATTCGGTGAACCATGCCAAACCTTGGCAATTTACTTTCTGATATATCTGGCTGCTGTTGTTGCAAATGCCAGGCAACTCCGTTTATTAGTGTGCCATTCCAGTTACCCGAACCAGGGTGAACAACCATTCCAGCTGGTTTATTTACAACAAGTACATGGTCATCTTCAAAAACGATGTTCAAGTCCATCTTTTCTGGTACAATATTATACGTTTCAGGGGTAGTGTCTGAGTAAAAGATAATTTTATCGAAAGCTTTTACTTTGTAATTGGCTTTTGTGGGTTTGTCGTTCACCAAAACCATTGAGGTATCTATTGCCAATTGGATTTTGTTGCGAGAAGTGTTGACAACCTTTGATAAAAGGAATTTATCAATCCGCAAAGGTTCCTGTCCTTTATCTACTACAAGAGTAAGGCGTTCATACAGTTCTTCTGACCCATCTGATGTTATTTCTTCTTCTACAATTTCATGCTGATCTGCAAGCGACATAATGCGTATTTTTACAAAGATATCGTGTTTATTCAGTCAATACTAAAAGAGATGAAGCAGCAGGTTTTATTTAGAGATCTTTCGGTGATGGAATATGGGGAGGCATGGCGGTTTCAGGAGGCTTTGTTGAATGCGACAACTGCCCTTAAAATTGAGGCTGCAAAGAAAGGGGAGGTTGCTGATACGCAACATCACTTGCTTTTTTGTGAGCATCCTCCCGTTTATACCTTGGGAAAAAGTGGCAAGGAAGCCCATGTGCTTATCAGCAAGGAGGAGCTTGCCAAAAGAAATATAGGTTATTATCAGACAAATAGGGGTGGAGATATAACATTTCATGGGCCTGGACAAATAGTAGGATATCCGATTATAGACCTTGAGAAATTTTATACGGATATTGGTAAGTACCTGAGGGCTTTGGAGGAAGTGATTATTTTGACCTTAGCCCATTATGGGATAAAAGGGGATAGAAGTCCGGGTGAAACCGGTGTTTGGATTGATCCGGATATAAAAATGAAAGCTAGGAAAATATGTGCAATGGGTGTTCGTTGCAGCCGTTGGGTTACGATGCACGGGTTTGCTTTGAATGTAAATACTGATTTGGGCTATTTTACATCCATTGTACCCTGTGGCATTGTTGATAAGCAGGTTACTTCCTTAGAAAAAGAATTGGGGAGGCTAATTGAGATTGAAGAGGTTGAGCAGGAAATTAAGAATAATTTTGAGCGGGTTTTTGAATGTCAAATTATTTATTCTGTGGAGGGATAAAAAACTTGTTTTTTTCCCTGGATTTTTGTCCTTCAAACAATTCGTATTTAAACCATCCGCTGCTGATAAAGTTAGATTTGTCTATTAACAACTTTGATTCTTTGATATTCTTCATTCTAAAAAGAATTTCTCCATCCTCTTGATATACGAAGAGAGAGAAATTCTTTTTTTCAGGATCAGGTAACACGATTATAAGATTTCCTTCGTTGTTGGTAAAAATTAGTCCAGACGGCTGGAAAATATTTTCATTTATAACGCTGTCTTTTTTTATGGTTTTATCGATTTTACCTGGATCGATTATAGTTGAAGTTGGTTTTGTGATTTGCACTTTTTGCCCAGTTTTTGAATCAAATACAAATTCTTCTGAGGAAATTGATTCTAGTAATTCTTTTTCAACAGGTGTTATGATTTTTGTTTTTTCTTTGATCGCTTTTTTGACGTCTGTAAAAAAATATCTTCCACCAGGTTTTGTACAAAATAGCCTGTAGTAATATGTTGCTGAATCTGCCGGTTTGTCCAAATATCCATTTGTGTATGATTTTGGATCTGGCATTGAAATAATAGATCGAAATCCTTTTGATGAATCAAAAGAACGTTGGATGATGATTTGCTTAAGTTCTTGATTGGGATTAACCCATCCTATAATTATTTTCCCACTTCGTTCAATTACACTAAATGATGGAAGTGTGTCTTGGCCATGCATTTTTTGCAATGACACTAAAAAAACAACGGGAATGACTATTGAATAAAAAATTGTTTTCTTCATCTGTAGCAAAGATAGAACTGGATTCTGTTAAAATATCAGTTCATTGTTTTTGAGTGATCTATTTCCTTGAAGTCCACCACTATGAATCAACAATATCCGGGATTTTTCTGGGAAGAAGTTTATTTTTAAGAGTTCATAAAATGCAGCAATCATTTTTCCTGTGTAAACGAAATCAGTTGAAATTTTATGTTTTTCATAAAAGGAATTCATGACTTCAAATAGTTGGGAATTCTTTTTTGCATACCCCCCGAAATGATAGTCGAAGTGTAGTTCATAATTCTTTTTTTCTTCTGGCTGGATCACTAAGTTTTTGATTTCGTTTTTGATAGAAAAATTGTTTTTGAGTGCAGAAAAAAAATGGAGATGTTGTGCTGGGGATGAGGAGTTGATGAGCCCCGCAGCCATTGTTCCTGTTCCACAAGATGCCAATATGTAATGATACGGCGTTGTATTGTAGTTTGTTAATATCTCGCTTGCACCGGCTGCCCCTAAATTTCCGTATCCTCCTTGAGGAATAATGACGCTTGAGGGGAATTCATTTTCAAGGTCCTCTTTATTTAGCGCATCGAATTGTATTCTTGGATAAAATTTGATGTCCATGCCATATTCAATGCATGTTAATAAGGTATCTGAAAATGATTTGGGCTTTTCTCCACGTACAATTCCGACTGAAGTTAGTCCGGCTTGATTGCATGTACAAGATGTTGCTACCAAGTGGTTTGAGTGATAGCCTCCCAGGGTAATAATGTTTGTTTTTTTTTCTTCTTTTGCTCTGTTAAGATAATTCTTCAGTTTAAATATTTTGTTGCCAGAAACAACAGGATGCAGTTGGTCTAAACGCAAAATATCAACATCAATGAGTTGATTTTTAAAAAGTTCTTCATCTAACTTTTGTATGATACTTTTTTGTAGCATATATAAAACAAAGTTCGTGTTTGTTGTCTTCATTTATTCAGTTTAGTTTTGCATTTAAATAAACAACTGATGAAACCATCACTTTTGATATTAGCAGCAGGTATGGCCTCAAGATATGGCGGCATGAAACAAATCGAATCGTTTGGTCCTGAAGGAGAAACGATTATGGATTATTCAATATATGACGCCATCAGAGCTGGATTTGGCAAGATAGTATTTGTGATCAGGGAAGATTTTGCTGAGCAGTTCAAATCAATTTTTGAGCCTAAGCTTAATGGTAAAATTGAGACTGAGTATGTATATCAGCATTTGGATGCACATTTGGAGAATTTCGTCAGACCTGATACCCGAACAAAACCATGGGGTACAGCACATGCTGTGTTATGCGCACAGTCTGTTATCAATGAACCGTTTGCTGTAATCAATGCAGATGATTTTTACGGATTCGACGCATTTGTTAAGGCTTATGAGTTTCTGACTACAGCATGTAACGACAATAGTTATGCCATTGTTGCTTATGAACTTAGTCAGACTTTGTCGAGTCATGGCACTGTTAACAGGGGTGTTTGTACTTTAAATGAGTTTGGACATTTGGTTGAAGTAAGGGAGCGTTTGAATATTGCAAAGGCAGATGGGTTTGTAAAGTGTGATGATGGTCAGCTTCCTGAAACATTATCTCTAGACACTATGGTTTCAATGAATTTCTGGTGTTTTAATCCTTCTGTTTTTGGATTTTCTCAGCAACTTTTTAACGAGTTTTTAGCATCATACGGTACAGTAGAAAAGTCTGAATTTTTTATACCAATTGTTGCTGATCAATTTATCAAAGATGAAGCATGTAGCATTGAGGTGATACCTACTTCTGCTATATGGTTCGGCGTAACGTACAAGCAAGATGCACCAGCAGTGAAGCAAAGCATTGATAATTTGTTGTCTACAGGTGTATATCCATCTGGTTTATGGAAATAATTATTTTACAGGGGTATTAATATTTTTTGTGAAAATTTAATTTTTTATTTAGGGATTGCGATAGCTTTTGAACATGTATGTATTAATAAGAAAGCCTGCCTCATTTGAAGCAGCCTTTCTTATTAATTTGAAATCATTTATCCAAGCACAACCTTCACCATGTAAACATGTTCTTGTACTTTTTTGACTTGAGAGCTTCGGTTTATATTTTTAATAGAGGAAGTATTGTGGATTTTAACCACATTTGATGTGTCACTTTCCTTCATTGTTTGTAGTAATTTGTATATATTTTTTGACTTGGTGGCAAATACAACACCGTTGGCTGATGCTTGTCTTGCACTTAATATGCCAATTACTTCACCATTTTTATTGAGGACTGGTCCACCACTGTTTCCTGGATTTGCAGAGATGGTGAGTTGACAAGAAAGAGTATCTCCATCTAAACCTGTTTTGGAACTTAAATAACCTTCGTTATACACAATTTCATCTTTTGGATAACCGAGGGTATAAACAGATTCAGAAAGATCTGTTGTTGTTTTGGCAAAGCCATAAGGCAATTGTTTGCTTGGTTTGAAGTCAGCATCTGTTATCTTCAAAATAGCGATGTCAGCAGTTTGATCTGATTCAATGATTTCAGCAAGAAACTCTTCTCCTTCATGGTTTTGAACATAGATTTTTTTGGCACCTTTTAAAACGTGTGCACTAGTAGCCAAGTAGCCTTTTGCATCTATCATAAAGCTTGTGCCTCCAAATTTAACTGAGGCGCCAGGTTCAATTTTACTTTTGAAATTGTTTAATTCGTTGCGCTGGTTAGAAGATTGTCTTTCAAGGCTACTAACTTTCCTTCTAAGTTCTTCTATGTCATTAAAAGGTGTTTTTGGAGAGAAAAGCGTTATCATTCCACTGATGAACAAAGCAGTAATACCTGCTATGGAAGCAGCAACAACAGCAACACGGCGATAACGGCTCCACAGGTTGATGATTTTTGCTGTAGTATTGATTTTTTGTTCTTTTATGATTCCTTCCTCTTGCAAGGTTTGATGCGTGTCGTATAAATTAGACTTAAATCGCCTAACATCACCATATCGTTCAATTTGTTCAATGAAGGATTGATATTCAACAACCATTTGGTCTAACTCTGCAGAATTTTGTCTAGACTCTTCAAAAGCCTTTTTTTCAGCATCATTAAGTTGACCGCTCAGGTACTTTTCTACATTTTCAGCCAATTGCAATTGGTCCATTTATTGATTTTTATATTGTGCAAAGAATAGTTTCTTAAGTCTAACCAAACATTTATACTTCTGGTTTTTAGCGTTGTCTGCATTGGTGTACCCAAAGAAACCAGCAATTTCTTGCATGTTTTTGTGGTGTACATAAAATGCTTCAATTAAACTCTTACAAGGTTCACCAATTTTTCCCATGGCAGTTCTCATGATCAAATATTGATTTGTAAGTTTTTCATGATCTTCCAGATCCTCTTCAACAGGTACTATATTGTCAAAGTTTTCAATTTGCATTTCTATCCTTCGCGCATGCTGCAATTTCTTTAGCCACAATCTTCTGCAAACAGAATACAAGTAAGTTTTAATTTGACAAGTGAGTTCAAAGTCAGGTTGTTTGGATTTTTCATAAAGAACCATCATGGCTTCTTGAAAAATATCCCTAGCATCATCTTCTGTACCATTATTATAGACAACAAAATGTTGAATCAGTCCATAATTTTCTTTATAGACCAACTCAATGGCTTCCTTTTCATTGTTACCAATGGCCTTGAACGCTATTTTTTCCTGTTCAGTTATACCCACGTGCGTTTATTTAATACATGCAAGGTCTAATAAGTAACCCATAAAAACTATTTAAAAAAACTTTTTCATTGCGGGTTACTTTCTTTTACTTTGCGTATTAACTAACAATTATTCAATTTAAACATTCAAAAAATTTCAAGGATGAAAAAATTATTCGTAATCATGGCTATGGCTGCTCTTGCATCTTGCGGAGGTTCTGAAACTGCTGCAACAACTGATTCAACAACTGTTGCTGTTGATTCTACTATGACTGTTGATTCTACAGTTTCTGTAGATTCTACTGTTGCTACAGATTCTACTGCTGCTGCTGATACTTCAGCTAAGTAAGATTTTTTTCATATGGCAAGCAATCGTTGAAGTCGTTCCGTTTCTACGGAATGGCTTTTTTTTTGCTCTAACCTGCTGGTAGTCAGGCTGTTGCTATATCAAACTCCAATCTCGGAGATAAAGGCTACCTTTGTAAAAATATATATATGAGTTTTGAAGAGTTAGGCATTGAAGAGGTACTGTTAAAAGGGATCAATTCTCTTGGTTTTACAGAACCAACTCCTATTCAAGAGCAGGCTATCCCGGTACTGTTGAGTGGTACCCAGGATTTTGTTGGATTAGCCCAAACAGGAACAGGAAAAACAGCGGCTTTCGGATTGCCTTTGTTACAATTAATTGATACCAATGCACGTGTTCCACAGGCATTGATGGTTTGTCCAACCCGTGAGCTGTGCATGCAGATCACAAAGGACTTAATGAGTTTCGCTCAGTTTAAGAAGGGTGTTAAAACTGTTGCTGTTTATGGAGGTGCTTCCATCTCCCAGCAAATCAGGGATTTGAGGCAAGGTGCACAGGTTGTTGTTGCAACACCGGGTCGTTTGATCGACCTTATCGAAAGAAAAGCCATTGACCTTAATAATATTGATTTTATCGTTCTTGATGAAGCTGATGAAATGCTTAACATGGGTTTTAGGGATGATATTGAGTTTATCTTAAAAAATTCACCCAACAGAAAGAGTATTTGGTTGTTTAGTGCAACCATGCCTCCTGAAGTAAGGCAAGTAAGCAAACGTTACATGGACAAGCCGCATGAAATTACCATCGGCAGGATGAATTCATCTAATGTAAACATTGATCACCAGCATTATGTTACTTCAGGTGTAAATCGTTACCAAACGCTTAAACGTATCATTGATTTCAATCCTGGTATTTATGGTATCATCTTTACCAGAACCAAGGCCGATGCTCAAACAATTACCGAATCTCTCATTAGAGAAGGCTATGATATTGAGGCATTGCATGGAGACCTTACCCAAGTGCAGCGTGATAAGGTGATGGGGCGTTTCAGAGAAAAAAGCATCCAGTTGCTTATTGCTACCGATGTTGCTGCAAGGGGTATTGACGTAAAGGATATCACCCATGTAATCAATTATGAACTTCCTGATGATATTGAAGTTTATACCCATAGAAGTGGTCGTACGGGAAGGGCTGGAAAGAACGGAGTTTGTGTTTCTATCTTAACTTCAAGGGAATTGTATAGGCTTCGTCAAATCGAAAAGCTTATCAACAATACTTTCCATAAAATGGATATCCCTTCAGGTAAGGATGTTTGCAGAAAGCAATTCTTCCATTTTATAGATAAACTTCTTACTGCAGATATTTCTCACGGAGAATATGAAACCTATATTCCTTTGTTGAAAGAAAAGTTTGAAGATGTAAGCAAGGAAGAAATTCTTCAACGTGTTGCTGCATTGGAATTTGATCGTTTCCTTCAGTATTATGAGAATGCGGCAGATTTAAATATGCGCGAAGACAGACGTTCTGATCGTCAGGCACCTCAGCGTGATCGTGGTGGTGAGCGTGGTGAATCAAGCAGGGGACAAGGACAGGGTAGAACCATATCTCGTAGTTCATCAAGAGATGAAGGCAGGGGAAGCAGTACAGGCGCAGGTTTCAAAAAACTTTTTGTGAATCTTGGAACAAAGGATGGTTTCTACAAAGCCAGTTTCTTGCAGTTTATTTTGGATATGAGCGACTTGAGTAAAGAAGTGTTGGGAAAAATTGATATGAAAGACATGAACACTTGGGTTGAAATTGAAGGAGGCGCTGCAAATCAAATGATTAAATCGCTTGATGGCAAGAAATTCAAGGGAAGAAGAATCCGAATGAATGACGCCGAAACAGGTGGATCAAGAAATAATTATTAATATTATTGTTTAACTAAAGTCACTTTCATATATTTGTTTTATGAGCACAGCAAAAGCAACCCGTTTTTATTTTTATTATTACTTTACCGGTAGTACGGGATCCGTTTGTTGAACAAATAAAACAATAACATATCAACATAAGAATCCCGGTAATGCTACCGGGATTTTTTTTTAAATTAAGTGTCAGATGCCAGAGAAGAAATTGAGTAAAAAAGTTATCAAGGATGAATTAAACATGCCCATTGCCATACAAGGTTATGAGGGAAGTTTTCACCAAGTTGCTGCCCGAAAATTTTTTGGGAAAAAAGTAGAGATTCTGCCATGCGCTACTTTTATTGATCTTATCAAAGAGGCTTCTGATGAAAACAGCACTGCTGGTGGTATTATGGCGATAGAGAATTCAATTGCCGGCAGCATTCTTCCAAATTATAATCTTTTGCAAAGATCTTCTTTGTCGGTAGTAGGTGAAGTGTATCTTCAAATAGATCAGAACTTAATGGTAAATCCAGGTGTCTCTCTAGACGACATCACAGAAGTGCATTCACACCCAATGGCATTACAACAATGTTTGGGATTTTTAAATAAGTATCCTTGGAGGTTGATAGAAACAGATGATACTACGTTGAGTGCAAAAAATGTTCACCTAGAAAAAAGTAAACATATAGCTGCTATTGCCAGTAGTCTTGCCGCTGAAATGTTTGAACTTAATATGATTGCACCGAAAATCAATGATGTTAAAAATAACTATACCCGGTTTTTGGTTTTGAGTCAGCATCAACAAAAAATTGAAGGAGCAAACAAAGCCTCCATTAATTTTCATACAGACCATGAAAAAGGTAGTTTGTCTAAGATACTTGCAATCATTGCAAAGAAAGACATCAATTTGAGCAAGCTTCAATCATTCCCACTTGCAGGTAGTCAGTTTAAATATGGGTTTCATGCTGATCTTGAATTTGATTCAGTTGATCAGTTTGATGCTGTTATAAAAAAAGTAGAGAAAAATGTCAAATTTTTGCGCGTATTGGGAACTTACAAAAAAGGAAAATTTAATTCATAAAAAATGGTAGAAGTATCATCGCGGTTAAATGGCATTGGGGAATATTATTTTTCAATGAAACTGAGGGAAATTGATGAGTTAAACAAAGCTGGTCATTCTGTCATTAACTTGGGCATTGGTAGTCCAGACCTTCCCCCTCATCCTTCTGTTATTGAAGCATTACAGGTTGAATCTTCCAAAAGCAACACACACGCTTATCAATCATACAAGGGTTCTCCTATTTTCCGGAAAGCAATTTCAGGGTGGTACCAAAAATGGTATAAAACCGATGTAAATCCTGATACTGAAATTCTTCCCCTGATTGGAAGTAAGGAAGGCATCATGCATATCTGCATGACCTATCTCGAGGCTGGTGATGCTGCGTTGGTCCCCAATCCAGGCTATCCTACCTATTCTAGTGCTGTCAAATTATCTGGCGCAGCAGTCTTGAATTATAAGCTAACTGCCGAAAATAACTGGCATCCTGATTTGGCCAAGTGGAAAAAGATGATTGATGAATTTAAAGAAACATCATCGGGCAGGGTTAAGTTGATTTTTTTGAATTACCCACACATGCCAACGGGCCAATTGCCAGATAAGAAGATATTGAAAGAAGTAATTGAATTTGCAAAGCAAGAAAAGGTGTTGATTGTTCATGACAATCCGTACAGTTTCATTTTAAATGAAAATCCTGCTAGTTTATTTGAATTTGATGCAGCGAAAGAGGTAGTCATCGAACTTAATTCGTTGAGTAAGTCGCACAACATGGCTGGCTGGCGAGTTGGTATGCTCGTTGCTTCTGCAACGCACATCAATTCTATTTTGAGGTTCAAAAGCAATATGGACAGCGGTATGTTTCTACCTGTACAACTCGCTGCAGCAAAGGCTTTGGAGTTGGGTGAGGATTGGTTTAAGGGAGTGAATGAAATTTATTTAGAACGAAAAAAACTGGCTTGTAAGTTGTTGGATTTGTTGCAATGCAAATATGCTGTTGATCAAGTTGGTATGTTTGTTTGGGCTGCTAAACCCTCTCAATATGAAAGCGGATATCAGCTGAGTGATGAAGTTTTGCAAGTGGCCCACGTTTTTATTACTCCTGGTGGAATTTTTGGAGATGCAGGAGATAAGTTTGTGAGGTTGAGTTTGTGTAGTAAAAAAGAAGTGTTTGAAGAAG
>Ga0164294_10000470_pt1 | contig 38502 bp, 43 predicted proteins | sample GEODES005metaG_FD_111479 | JGI IMG/M metagenome (GOLD analysis project Ga0164294, IMG submission 111479) | Oligotrophic lake water microbial communities from Sparkling Lake, Wisconsin, USA - GEODES005 metaG | ecosystem: Environmental > Aquatic > Freshwater > Lake | place: USA: Sparkling Lake... | reverse complement strand
GGCGAGGGTTCTGGCCTGGGTGTACCGCATCCGCCCGTCGGCACGGCGCGTGAAACGCCCGAGGGCGTGAGCTCCGAAACCATCCCCGCTGGCACCGAGCGACGATGGGACGCCGTCGTCCCCCTCGGGATCATCGGGATCGTCCTGATGATGGTGCTGCCCATCCCGGCGGCGCTTCTCGACGTCCTCCTGGCCTTCTCGCTGGCCCTCGCGATCGGGGTGTTCCTTACGGCGCTCTTCATCGAAGAGGCGCTCGAGTTCAGCGCGTTTCCGGCCATCGTGCTGGTGGCCACCCTGCTGCGGCTGAGCCTCAACGTGGCCACCACGCGGCTGATCCTCCTGCACGGCACCGAGGGGCCCGGCGCGGCGGGTCACGTGGTCGAGGCCTTCGGGCGCTTCGTCGTCGAGGGCAACATCCTCGTCGGGCTCGTGGTGTTCCTCATCCTCGCGGTGATCAACTTCGTGGTGATCACCAAGGGCGCGGGGCGCGTCGCCGAGGTGGCCGCGCGCTTCACCCTCGACGCGATGCCCGGCAAGCAGATGGCGATCGACGCCGACCTGTCGTCGGGCGCCCTCGACGCCGACAGCGCCCGCAAGCGGCGAAAAGACCTCGAGCGCGAGGCCGACTTCTTCGGCGCCATGGACGGCGCGAGCAAGTTCGTGCACGGCGACGCCATCGCGGGGCTGCTCATCGCGGCGATCAACCTCGTGGGCGGCCTCGTCATGGGGCTCATCGCGGGCATGGAGATCGCCCAGGCGGGTGAGACCTTCTCGGTGCTCAGCGTGGGCGACGCGCTCTCGTCGCAGATCCCGGCGCTCCTGATCTCCGCCGCGGCGGGCATCGTGGTGACGCGCGGCGCGACGCGCGAGCCCATCGGTCGCGCCTTCAGCGAGCAGCTCCTGGGGCGCCGCCGCTCCGTCCTCATGACCGCTGGAATCCTCACGCTCCTCGCGCTCATGCCCGGCATGCCCGCGGCGCCGTGCCTTCTCATCGCCGGCGCGCTGGTGCTGGCCGCGCGCAACATCTCGAAGACGCCCGCCGCCGGCGCCACGGCTACTACGCCGTCGAGCACCTCCGACCGCAAGCGCTCGCCGGCCGAAGAGGTCGACGCGGCCCTGTCGGTCGAGATGCTCACCCTCGAGGTGGGCTACGAGCTCGTGGGCATCGTCGAGTCTGCGCGCGGCGGCACCCTGCTCGACCGCGTGGCCTCGCTGCGCCAGCAGATCGCGCGCGACCTGGGCCTGGTCATCCCCCCGGTGCACGTGTGCGACAACCTCTCGCTCTCGCCGGGCGGGTACCGCGTGCTCGTGCAGGGCAACGAAATCGGACAAGGGCAGTGCCGCGCGGGGCGCCTCCTGGCGGTCGACCCGAGCGGAGCCTCCCCGCCCCTCGACGGCGAGCGCACCACCGACCCCACCTTCGGCATGCCCGCCTGGTGGATCGTGCAGCGCGACAAGGAGCTCGCCGAGGCCCTCGGATACACCGTGGTCGACCACGCCACGATCCTCGCGACGCACCTGGGCGAGATGCTCCGCGCGAACGCCCACCGGCTCCTCGGGCGGCAGGAGGTGCAGCACCTCCTCGACGTGCTGGCCCGCAGCACGCCGCGCCTCGTCGACGACGTCATCCCGGGCCTCCTGTCCCTGGGCGACCTGTTGCGCGTGCTGCGCAACCTCACGCGCGAGGGCATCTCGATCCGCGACATGCGCACGATCCTCGAGGCGCTGGCCGAGCTGGCCGGGCAGACCAAAGACCCCGAGCAGCTCACCGAGCTGGTGCGCGAGCGATTGGCGCCTCACATCACCTCGCGCTTCAAAAACACCGATGGTACCGTCGCGGCGATGACGCTCGACTCGCGCCTCGAAGAGGTGCTGCGACGCTCACTCCGAGAGATCGCTTCGGGCACGGGCGGGGCCCTCGACCCGGCGCTCCTGCGCGCGGTGGTGCAGGCGGCCGAGCGGTGCATCGGGTCCTTCCACGCGCAGCAGGCGACGCCGCTGCTGGTCACGCCGCCCGACCTGCGGCGCTATGTGCGCGCGATCTTCGAATGGAAGCTCCCGCAGCTTACGGTAGTGTCGTTCCGCGAGATCGAGCCGACGGCCACGCTGCGCGTCATCGACCGCCTCGGCCCATCCCCTGCAATGGAAGCACGCGGAGGCTAAGGGCTTCATGACCACCCGCCAGATCTTTCGCGGCCGCACCCTGATGGAGGCTCGCCGCGCTGCGGAGCAGGCCTTCGGCGGCAGCGCGGTGCTGCTCACCACGCGCGAGGTCCGGCGTCCTGGCCTCGCGGGCTTCCTCGGCACGACCGAGGTCGAGGTCGTCGCGGCGGCCCCCGAGCCTGAGCCCGAGCTCCCGCCGGCCCCCGAGGCGATCCCCCGCCGCGCGGCGGCCCTCTTCGCGCTGGGGGCCTACAAGCTCCCCGAGGCGGCCCCCGAGCCGCGGGCTCCGTCCGCGACGGCCTCGGTGGCCACGCTGCGCTCCGAGCTGCGCTCCGAGCTGCGCGCCCTCAAGGCCTCGGTGGCGCAGCCCGAGCGCGTCTCGCCCGAGATCCTCGCCGAGCTGGTGGCCCTGCGCGTCGCGATCGAAGAGGCGACCCCCGAGCTTCTCATGGGCGACCAGGCGGCCTCGCTGCTTCGGTCGCAGGGCATCGACGGCCCCGTGGCCACGATGCTCGCGCGCTCGATCCGCCAGCGCCCCGACGACGATCGTCCGCACCTCGACCGCCTGCGCGACGCGCTCGCCGAGGTGATAAAGGTGTCCCCCTGGCCGCTCGCCACGGAGGGTCGCGCGGTGATCGCGCTGGTGGGCCCCGCCGGGGTCGGCAAGACCACGACGATCGCGAAGCTCGCCGCGCACGCGCGCATGGCGAGCCGCTCGATCACGCTCATCTCGTGCGACGGGGTGCGCGTGGGCGCGGTCGAGCAGCTCCAGCGGTACGCGTCGCTGCTGGGCGCGGGCTTCGCGACGGCGGGCACCCGCGAGGAGCTGGCCGACTGCATCGACGAGGCCGACAGCGACCTGGTGTTCGTTGATACCGCGGGCAGCCCGCCGAAGCCCGACGGGATGGAGTCGATGCTGGCCACGGCGTCGTTCGGTCGCCGCCCGTTCACGCGGCACGTGCTGCTGTGCCTGCCCGCGGCGCTGCGCGCGCAAGACGCGACGGCGACGGTGCGGGCCTTCGCGGCGCTCGAGCCCACGGCGCTGGCCATCACCAAGCTCGACGAGACGAGCACCCCGTCGGGGCTGGTGCACGGCACGATCGCGTCGCAGCTGCCGGTGGCGGTGCTGTGCGCGGGGCAGAGCGTGCCCGAGCACATCGCGCAGGCCACGATGACGGCCATCCTCGATCAGGTGATGCCCCGCCCCGCCCCGCGTGGAGCGCAGGCGTGAACCTCCCGGCGCTCAGCAAGGTCGAGGGCGACGCTCGCAGAACGCTCGACAAGGCGGACTATGAGCGCTTCCTCCCGATCGTGCGGCGCATCGCCATGCGGGCGGCGCGGCGGGTGCCAAGGCACATCGCGGTGGCCGACCTTGTGAGCAGCGGGTGGCTGGGGCTCCTCGAGGCGTTCCACCGGGCCGGGCCGTCGATGTGCGCCGAGGAGTTCGAGGCGTACGCGTCGTACCGGATCCGCGGCGCGATCCTCGATTATCTGCGCAGCCTCGACACGACGTCGAAGCACATGCGCAGGGCGTCGCGGCAGCTGGCGCGCACCATCAAAGACCTCACGCGCTCCCTGGGCCGCGCGCCCTCGGAGAAGCAGATCGCCGACGCGTTGGGCCTCGACGAATCCTCGTATCAAGACCACCTCGCGCGCATCTCCGAGGCGGGCATGACGCGCCTGGAGATGTTGGATTTCGACCACGACGAGGTCGACTCGGGCGTCGAGCCAGCCGACGACGAGTTGAGCCGACGCGAGATGGCCGTGGCGTTGAGCGTGGCGATCGAGGAGCTGCCTCCGAGGCTCCAGCAGGTGCTGGCGCTCTACTACCAGGAGGAGTGCACGCTCCGAGAGATCGGCGCGGTGCTGGGGCTGGGCGAGTCGATGGTGTCGCGCTTGCACACCGAAGCGGTTCACCGACTGCGCGCAGCGATCGGAAGGGAATGACCCGATGAGCGACGGAATCTACGTAGCGTTGAGCGGCGCCCTGGCGCAGTCGATGCTGCTCGAGTCGACAGCGAACAACCTGGCCAACACGGCGACCGACGGATATCAGCGCACGCGGCCGGTGTTTCAAGAGACGCTCGCGGCGGTGGGCGGCGCGGCGTCGCGGCGTACGCCGGGCGTCACGGTGACCGCGAACGCGCTCGATCAGACGCAGGGCGCCCTCCGGGTGACGGGGCGCCAGCTCGATGCTGCGCTCCCCGACGGGGTCTACCTGGCCGTCTCGACGCCGCGGGGAGAGCGCTACACCCGCGCGGTCTCGCTCACGGTCGGCAACGACGGCACGGTGCGCACCGGGCACGGCGACGCGGTCGCCCGCGAAGACGGGCGTCCCCTGGTGATCCCCCCGGGCATCGGCGACCCCTCGCGCACGGGCGACCTGGGGCTCACGGTCAACGGCACCACCACGCAGAGCGGCCCGATCACGGGCATCGGCGAGGTGGGGATCACCACCGATGGTGAACTCATGCGCGGCGGCATCTCGCTGGGTCGCATGCGGCTGGTGCGCTTCGATCGCCCGCAGGTGCTCACGCAAGAGGCCGGCGCGCTCATGGTGCCCAACGGCGCCGTGGCAACAGCGGCCACGAACACCCCCATCAACGTGGGGGCCATCGAAGAGTCGAACGCGACGACCGTCAGCGCGATGACGGACATGGTCACGGCCACGCGCACCTTCGAAGCGTTTCAGCGGGTGATCGAGGCGTTCCGCGAGGCCGATCGGCGCGTGGTGAGCTCGGTTCCAGGCTGAATTAGAAGGGCACGCCCGTTGCTCTGCCTCGGTGTATGCGCGTCGACGCGACCGGACCGAGCGAATCCTCTCCCCAGGTTCACGCCACCGAACGAGTCTCGCTCGAGGTCCCGCTCACGCGCACGCCCACGGCGCGCGCCGAGATGCGCGCCGCGCTCGAACGCGCTGAGACGCGGCTGACGGGCCATGCCCCGAGCCACGCCCTGCTCGACCTCGTCACCGCCCAGGCCAGCCTCGAGACCGGCAGCGGGCGGAGCATGTACAACTTCAACTTCGGGGGCATCAAAGGCACCAGCCCCAGCGGCATGACGGCGGTCTCGGGCACGCACGAGTGGGAGGGGAACACCCGTTACCACACACAGGCGCACTTTAGAGCCTACGGCTCGCTCGACGAAGGCGCACAAGACTACCTCTCCCTGCTTCATCGCCGTTATGGGGGGGCCATCGCCGCGGCCGAGATGGGAGACGTCGACGGCTTTGCGCACGCGCTCAAGGCGCGGGGCTACTTCACGGGGCCCGAGGCGCGCTACGCCAACGACCTGCGAGGGCTGCTCGGGCTCCCGCGCAGGCCCGTCGACGCAACGCTTCCAGATGGGGCAGTCGGGTCCACCCCCGGCGCCGACGCGATCGATCAGGGTTTCTCCTCTACGCAGGAACTCGCCCTGCTTATGAGCGCCGTCTCGATGAGCGCGGCCCGCATCGCCGCCCCTCAGAGCGAAGACGAAGAGTGAGTCACGCCACCCCTAACTCTCGAAGGGGGTGGTTCTTTGTGATTTTTTCCGTTCAAGGAAACGCCAAGGTGGCCGTTCGAGGTTGATGACGGGGAGATCAACCCCCGGAACCTACGCCGCAAACCGCGGCGCGCACCTCCACCGGAGTCCATCATGGCCCTGTTCATCCAGTCCAACGTCGCCTCGCAGATCGCGCAGAACAACCTCGCCAAGACGCAGGGCGCGCTCACGCTCAACTTCCAGAAGCTGTCGAGCGGCTACCGCATCAACAGCTCGGCCGACGACGCCGCCGGCCTCGGCATCAGCAAGAGCATCAACGCGCAGCTGCGCTCCCTCGTGGTTGCCGAGCGCAACGCGTCGGACGGCGTGTCGATGGCGCAGACGGCGGACGGCGCCTCGGAGCAGATCCACAGCATCCTGACCCGTATGCGCGAACTCTCCGTGCAGGGCGCCAACGGCTCGCTCACCTCGGTCGACCGCGTCAACCTCCAGACCGAGTTCTCGGCGAACATCGCCGAGATCGAGCGCATCTCGCAGGTGACGACTTTCAACGGCCGGGCGCTGCTCAACGGCACGGCCGCCCCTATCACCTTCCAGGTCGGCATCAACACCTCGACGAACGACCAGATCGCGGTGACCTTCGGCGGCGCCACCTCGACGGCCCTCAGCGTCTCCAACATCTCGGTCAGCGGCACGGATGCCTCCAACTCGCTCGCTTCGATCACCGCGATCGACGCGGCCATCCAGAACCTCAGCACGACCCGTGAGAACTTCGGCGCCGCGATCAACCGCTTCACCACCACGGTGACCAACCTCCAGTCGCAGCACACGAACCTCGCGGCCGCCCTCAGCCGCATCCAGGACGTGGACATCGCCAGCGAGACCGCCTCGCTCTCGCGCAACCAGGTGCTCTCCCAGGCGGGCGCCGCGGTGCTCGCGCAGGCCAACCAGGCCCCGCAGCTCGCGCTCTCGCTGCTCCGCGGCTGATCCTTACAGCCGCGACGCATTCACGCTACGATCGTCGCGCGATGCCACAAGCATCGCGCGACGTGTTCGTTTGTAGTCCAAGGAGCGCCCCATGACGATCACCATCCCTGGCCTCGGTACTGGCCTCGACACCACAGCGATCATTCGAAGCCTGGTGTCTACGCGCCAGGATCCCATCACGGCGCTTCAGTCGCGACAGACGAACCTCAACGCCGCCTCGACGACGATCTCGAACTTCTCGTCGAAGCTGTCCACCCTCGCCACGGCAGCGCGCGCGCTCGACACGAGCGGCGAGTTCAACGCCACCTCGGCGACCTCCAGCGACACGACCTCCCTCGTCGCTTCGTCCACGGGCGGCACCGCGACGGGCTCCTTTGACGTCCAGATCAGCCAACTCGCGAAGGAGCAGCGCACCAAGAGCAACACCTTCGCGTCGACGTCCGACGCGCTGGGCATCTCGGGCACGCTCGCCTTCACCATCGGCTCTGGGTCGCCGGTATCTCTCACCGTCTCGAGCACCGACACGCTCACCGACATCGCGAGCCGGATCTCCGCGTCGGGCGCACGCCTCAGCGCCTCGGTGATCTACGACGGTTCGAACTACCGCATGCTGGTGCGCGGCCTCGACTCGGGATCGTCGAACGCGATCTCGTTCGATGAGAGCGGCCTGAGCGGCTCGGCGCTCGGTCTTTCTACCCCGGCCAACACCTATCAGAACGCTCAGAACGCCTTGTTCACGGTCGACGGTATCAGCATGTCGCGGTCGACCAATCAGGTGACCGGCGCGATCCCCAACGTGACCCTGGCCCTCGTCAAGACCACCTCGAGCGCGGTCACCGTCAACGTCGCGACCGATCCGAGCTCACTCAAGACAAAGCTCCAGGCCTTCGTGTCGGCCTACAACGACGTCGTCAATACGGGCCACAACGCCACGGGCTACGGCGCAACGAAGGCCACCAATCCGGTGCTCTCGGGAGACCGGGCGATCCGCGGATCGCTGGACCGTCTCTCTCCGCTCGTCGCCTCATCGGTGTCGGGCGCCTCGGGCGCCTACACAACGCTGGCCAGCGTCGGCATCAAGCTCCAGAACAACGGCACCCTGCTCTTCACCGAGAGCACTTTCAACGCTGCGCTGGCAGCTGATTCCGTCTCCGTGTCGAAGCTCTTCGTCACCGACAGCACCATCGGCGCGACCGGCATCATGAGCTCCTTCGGGACCACCATCGACAACCTGACGAACACGGGCTCCCTCGTGAAGTCGCGCCTCGATGGCCTCTCGAACGAGTCGCGCCGGATCGGCACCAACATCACCAAGAAGCAGCTCGACCTCACGGCGTACTCTGAGGCGTTGACCAGGCAGTTCGCCAACCTCGAGAGCCAGGTCGGTCGCTACAAGGCCCTTCTCGACACGAAGATCGGCACGTGGAATTCAACCGGGACGTTGTGAGGACTTAAATGAGCGGCCCTTCGACGGTTCTCTCTCGATACGGCACGGTACAGGTCACGACCAGCACCCCCGGCCAACTGCTCGTCATGATGTACGATGGGCTCTTTCGCTTCCTCGGAGAGGCCGTTGTAGCCATGCGCGCGAACGACCGCGCGCGATCGGGGGAGCGCATCAGCCGCTCTCACTCGATCCTCGAGATGCTGGCCTCGACCCTCGAGCCCGATCACGCCCCCGAGCTGTGCGAGAACCTCCTCGCTCTCTACATGTTCTGCATGTCGCGCCTGGTGACGGCCAACATTCAGCAGTCGCCTGAGCGCATCGAAGAGGTCATGCGCGTTCTGTCGCCTCTGCGCGACGCCTGGAAGGAAGCGGTCGTCAAAGCACCGTCGCCCCAGCGCGCCTCGGTCAGCGGCTGAGCGATCTCACGGTGCCGTAGGCTCTGAGAAGAATTTCTCGCCTCACGGTCAATTTCTTCAAAAGCGGAAATATGTCCTTGAGTTGTACCGGCCCTTCCGTTTGAATCGCGGAGGGCCTCGGTATGCCTTCGGCCCTCTCGACGCCGCCAGGCGAGGAGGCCCACAGCATCATGCAGAAACAAGGATCGCTCCCTGATGCATTCGATTGGGAAGCCGACGGGGACGCGTCCTCGGAGGGTCTTCCCACAGGCGTCTCCACGAGCCGTGGCAAGATCATCGGGCGCCATCCCTCGATTCGCGGTGTGCTGGCCACACTCGACCGCGTCGCCCGCTCCAACTGCACGGTGCTCGTTACGGGTGAGAGCGGAACGGGCAAGGAGCTCGCGGTCGCCGCGCTGCACGACGCCTCGCTGCGCAGCAAGAAGTCGCTGGTGGCGGTCAACTGCGGCGCGATCCCCGAGAACCTCATCGAGAGTGAGCTCTTCGGACACGCCCGAGGTGCCTTTACTGGTGCCCACGTGGCGCGCCAGGGCTGGGTCGCCGCGGCCGAGGGCGGCACCCTCTTCCTCGATGAGGTCGGCGAACTGCCCCTTCCGATGCAGGTAAAGATCCTGCGCCTCTTGCAGCAACGGGAGTACTCGCCGGTGGGAGACTCCCGGGCGGTTCGTTGTGACATCCGCATCGTCGCAGCCACCAACCGCGACCTCGAGGCCGAGGTGGCCGCCGGACGCTTCCGCGAGGATCTCTATTACCGCCTCAACGTCGTGCACGTGCACCTCCCGGCCCTGCGAGAGCGCGTCGAAGACATCGAGGTGCTGGCGCGCTTCTTCCTGCACACATGCTCCGAGCGGATGGAGCGTCAGGATCTCGTCGGGTTCACCGACGAGGCGGTGGCGGTGCTCAAGGCCCACGACTGGCCGGGCAACATTCGCACGCTGGAGAACGCCGTCGAGCGTGCCGTTCTGCTCTGTGAGGGGCCTGTCATTCGCCCCGACGACCTGCCCCCGAAGCTGCGCCGCGTCACGCAGCAGCCGCGCAGCACCCTGCGCCCGCTGCCCGACTCCGGCATCGACCTGCGTCTGGCCGTGCAAGAGTACGAGAACGACATGATCCGCCAGGCGCTCGACCGCACCCGCGGCAACAAGAACCGCGCGGCCCAGCTCCTGGGGCTCAACCGCACGACGCTCGTCGAGATGCTCAAGCGCAAGCGCCTCTGAGCGCGCCGCGCGTCGCAGACGAACGTCTGGACGTTCAGACGTCTAGACGTTTGAACGTCTCTTCGTCGTTCCGTTGATTTCCGCGGGCGGAGCGTGCCCAATCGCGGCGCACGATGGCCATCGTACCTACGCTCTGGCTCGATCCGGCGAGCCTCGAGCTGCGCCTCAACTCCCTCGTGGCCGAGGAGTTCCGGCGCCCCGTCCTCGAGCGCCTCGTCGCGCAGCGCGCCCCCACGGCGCCCGAGGCCTTCCCCGAGCGCATCCTGGTGTTCGTCGAGGAGCTCGCGAAGATCCTCGAGCCGAGCTCCGCCTGGCTCGACGCGCACCTGTGGGTCGCCGCGACGCGCGAGATCGTTCCCGCCGACGCGCCGTCGCCGTCGCACCACCGCGTCGAGCTGCACTGGCCCGCGGAGGTCTCCGTCGACGACCTCGCGCGCTGGCTCAACACCTCGGCGAGCGACCCGAGCTACGCCAAGAACCTCACACGACTCCTCCACGAGTTCGGGCAGACCGACTGGGCGGCCATCGAGCGGCTCTTCTCCGACGCGTGGCGGCGCAACACCATGGGCCCCGACGCGGCGCCCGAGACGGTCGCCAAGGCCGCCTTCCGCGCCACCTTCGCGCGCATCACGCTCACCTTCACCGCGAAGGTGTGCGCGGCCTTCAAGGCCTTCGACGCTGACCGCAACCGCAAGATGATCGCCCTCGACGCCGGGCAGATTCACCACTCGATGCTCAGCGGGATGCGCGACCTCCCCAAGACCCGCGAGGTCGTGAAGGCCCGCGTGGTCTCCGGGTGGGCCGAGATCATGACGCCCGTGAAGCAGGTCGGGCTGCGCCTCGACACGCACGAGATCCCCACCCGGCTCATCGACGCCGTGCGCGAGTGGCGCTCGTGGCACGGTCTGCGGCACTGGGCCGCGCTGCAGTACCTCTTCACCAGCAGCGGCCGCACGGGGCGCATCCGGTGGATGCTGCAGCACCACCTCGACGCGCTGGGCTATAGCGATCGCGCGCGCCGCGACCCCGAGGTGCGCGACCGCGTGGCCGCCGAGGTCGAGGCCCTCACCCGCATCGAGATCGCGATCTACAACAAAGACGGCTCGGTCCGCGTGCGCGGGCCCATCCTGGCCATCACCCAGCGCGGAGAGTCGCTCCGAGGCACGCAGTGGGCCCTCGAGGGGCTCGAACTGATGATCCACCCGGTGCTCTACGAGGGCGTGCGCGCCGAGAGCGGCGAGCTCGGATCACTGTGGGCACCCGCGCCGGCAGAGCTCGCGCGCATCGACCACGTGCGGCACCCCCACGCCCTCGCGCTCGGGCTCATTCTGCCCATCCGCTGGCGGTGGGACGCGCTCGACGGCCAGGCCTACCTCGACCTCACGGGCAAGCACCTCCTCGAAGCCGCGGGGATTCGCTACTCCGCGCACGACGCCAAGCGCGCGTGGACGGCCCTGCAGCGCGACCTCGACGAGCTCCAACGCATCGGGGGCATCGGAGGCATCGAGTGGATCTCCGCGCCCCTCACGCTAGGGGGGGTCTGCCGCCTCCACCCACCCCAGTGGTTCCGTGACCGAATTCTGCACAGTGTGCAACCGGCGGAGTCCCAACTGGCCTTCCGAGTGCTCACCGGATCCGATTTGGAAACATGGAGAAAGAGCCGAGGCTTCACCCAGGAGGACCTCGCCGACCGACTGGGACTTTCTCTCCGCACTGTGCAACGTGCCGAGCAGCGGGCGGACTTCGCACTTCCGTGGCGGCTCCAGAAGGCCCTTCTAGTGCTTCGGTAGGGTGTCCTGGGGTGTTTCCCTATCCGACCCCCCCAGAGCGCCCTCCTGGGCCCCTGGAGGGCCAGCAATGGGGTTGTCTGCTTCTGGGTCTCTTCTGCGTGCCTCGGGATGGGGAACGAGACCCCGTTTTGGGGGCTCGGACCCATCCCACCTCAAAGTATTCCTCATAGGAATACCTCAGAGAGGAACTTTCAAAGTCTGGAACTTCAATAGTTTCGCGGGGTATCAAAAACCGTGCCCCGCAGGGTCTGCCGGATTTTGTCGCATTTCTCCGCAGGGTCTGCCGGATTTTGTCGCATTTCTCCGCAGGGTCTGCCGGATTTTGGCGGGTTGCTCCGCGGGGTCTGCCGGATTTTGGCGGGTGTAAGCTATTTCCGAGTTGCTTTTTCGCACCCCCCATTCCGCAGGGTCTGCCGGATTTTGTCATATGACAATTCTCCTTGATTGGGCCTCTCTCTTCCGCAGGGTCTGCCGGATTTTGGCGGGTTACTTTGTAGTCAAATGTAAGACATACGCGGGTAAGGTAGGGCCGAGGCGGGGGGATTGAGACCCGTGTTCTACTCGTCGAGCACCCGGGCGAGATGACGGCGCACGGCCTCGCTCACGACGGCGCTCATCTCCTCGTCTTCGCGGGCGCAGTAGATGGCCAGCTTTCGAGCGAGCTCTTCGGGCAGGTAGACGGTCATGCGGCGCAGGGTGCGCCCGTCGCTGCGCGCGACGACGCTCCGCGGGGCGCCCTTGCGGTTGGCGGGGCGGGCCTTCGCTGCGCGCTGCGCGGGTGACGCCTCGGTCATCGGATGAGACGTCTGGACGTCTGAACGCTCAGACGTCTGAACGTTTACGACCTCTTCGGTCTGGCGTACGAACTGCTCGGCCTTGTCGAGATCAACGGCCGCGGGGGGCTTTCGGAGGCTTACGGGCGGGGGCTTCCTGGGCATGGCGGTTCTTCCTGGTGAGCAGCTCGTCGACGAGGGCGCGTACCTCGGCCGCGGCGGCGTCGCGGGGCGCGTAGGTGGTGACGCCGAGGCCTGCGCCGATCGACTCGGCGAAGGCGACCCGGTAGCCCAGCTCGGTGCCGAGCACGGGGATGCCCGTCTGCATGAGCACCTCGCGGGCGCCCTTGCTCAGCGCGGTGTTCACCTGCTTGCGGGTGATCGTGATGAAGGCCTCGAGCTCGGGGCGCAGGGCGCGGGCCTCGTTGACGAGCTCGACGGAGGTGGTGAGCGCCCACGCGTCGGCCGCCGAGGGGCCGCACGGCAGGAGCACCGTGTCGGCCACCATGAGCGCCGACCGCTGGATCTCGCCGTGCCGCGGCGGGCAGTCGATGACCACGTGGTCGTAGGAGAGCGCCACCCGCTGGAGCTGCTCGGGGCGGTGCATCGTCGCGCCCATCGCCACGATCGTAGGCAGGGGGTGACCCGCCTCGGAGGCCACGTCGCCCCAGGTGCGCGCCGTGCCCTGCGGGTCGGCGTCGACGAGGAGCACCTTGCGCTTGCGCGCGACCAGCTCGGCCGCGATCGCGATCGCGACGGTGCTCTTGCCGACTCCGCCCTTCTGGCCAGCGAGTACGAGGATCACCGCCGCGCTCTAGACGACCAGACGTCTAGATGTCCAGACGTTTGTGCGACGCACACCGCGGCACATGGGCTGTAATCACAGCGAATTGTTAAACGTCTGAACGTCTAGACGTCTGATGTTGGCGCGTGCGAAGGGGCGCCGATCGCGGGATGAATTCAGATGTGAGAATGTGTATTCTCGCAACCTATGAGCGAGGGGGTGATCGCGGAGGAGGAGTGGGCCTCGGGGCTCGCGGCGGTCGTGCCGAGCCCCGAGCGCAACCCCGTGGGGGTGTACCTCGCGCGGCTGGCTCCAGGCTCGCGCAGGGCGATGCGCCAGGCGCTGGGGCACCTCGCGGCGCTCGCGGGTGTGGCCGAGGCGGAGCGCTTTCCGTGGCACCTCTTGCGGTATCCGCACACGCAGGCGATGAGGGCCCGGGTGGCCGCGCGGTACGCGCCCGCGAGCGCCAACAAGGTGCTGTGCGCGCTGCGCGGGGTTCTCGGCGAGTGCTTTCGACTCGGGCTCATGAGCGCGGAGGAAAGGCTGCGCGCCGCCGATGTCGCCTCGGTGCGAGGGGAGAGGCTGCCGCGCGGGAGGGCGCTCACGGCGGGCGAACTGCGGGCGCTGTTTCACGCGTGCGACGCGACGACGGCGTGCGGCGCGCGTGACGCCGCCCTGTTGGGGCTGCTCTACGGCGCGGGGCTGCGTCGGGCGGAGGCGGTGTCGATCACCCTGAGCGACCTCGACCTCGCGACGGGTACGCTGCGCGTGACGGGCAAGGGAGACAAGCAGCGGGCGGTTCCGCTGGGGGCGAGCGTGTGCGGCGCGCTCGAGCGCTGGCTGCGGGTGCGAGGGAGCGCGGCAGGGAGGCTCTTCGCGCCCGTGCGCAAGGGCGACGGCGTGGCCCTGCGCCCGATGAGCGGCCAGGCCGTGCTGATGATCCTGCGGCGGCTCGCGGCGCGGTGCGGCGTCGCGCGGTTCTCTCCCCACGACGCGCGGCGCACGTTCATCTCCGACCTGCTCGACGCGGGCGCCGACCTCTCGACGGTGCAGCAGCTCGCGGGGCACGCGCAGGTGACGACGACCGCGCGCTACGACCGCCGCGGCGAGCACGCGAAGCGCCGCGCCGTGGGGCTGCTCCACGTGCCCGTGAGCGAGTGAGAAATCGAGACGTCTGAGCGTTTGGATGTCTAGACGTTCAGACGTCTGAACGTTTGACGGAGGATCAGCGCTGGACGGCGGATACCTGAAGGATCTCGCGGGTCACGGCGATGCTGCGCTCGTAGGAAGCGCGCGCGTTCGAGAGCGCGGAGATGGCGGAGGGGAGGTCGGCGCCGGTCTCGTTGCCGCGGGCGATGCGTGTGGCCAGCAGGGCGTTGCCGGTGACCTCGGCGGCCGAGCGGATCTGCTCACCCCGGAGGCCCGTCTCGACGCGTCCGTTGACGAGCTGCAGGTGACCCGCGGCGATGTCGCCGACGGCAGTGCGGATCGCGGGCATGTTGTTGGCCGCGAGGGCCGTGGAGAGGGTCTGCAGGTCGGTGAAGATGTCGCGCCCGCCCGCCGCCGTGAAGGCGCGCGCGCCGCTGGCGTTGGAGCGCGCGGTGACGCCGTCGGAGATCTCGATGTTGGTGGGGACGTCGTTGCCCAGGAAGGCCCCGAGGGGGTCGAAGGGCTCGATGTCGGTGCGCGTGCCGCCGAAGAGGAAGCCGCTGGCGCCGCGCGAGTTGGCGAGCCCGATGATCTGATCGCGGAGCCCCGAGACCTGAAGGCCCAGGGCCGCGCGCTGCGCTGCCGTGAGGGGGTCGTTGGAAGCCTGGACAGCGATCGCCTGCACCTGCGACATGATGTCGCCGGCGCTCGCGAGGACGTTCTCGGCGAGGTCGAAATCGCCCGCCGCGCGCTCGCCCGTCTGGGTGCGGCGCTCCATGCGCTTGATGCGGGCGTCGTGGCTGACCGCCGCCGACCACGCCACCGGGTCGTCGGAGGGCGCGTTGACGCGCTCGCCCGTCGACGCGACCTGCGTGGCGTCGTTGAGCTTCTGGGACGAGCGCAACTGGCTTTGCAGGGCGATGTTGTTGGTGATGTTGTTGGTGATGCGCATCAGAATGACTTGATCAGGTTGTCGAGCAGCTCGTCGGCGACCCGCAGCACGCGGGTCGAGGCCTCGAACGCGCGTTGAAACTTCGAGAGGTTGATCATCTCTTCGTCGAGGGAGACCCCGGACGAGCTCTCGTGCAGGTTGGCGGCCTGGAGCACCGTGTCTTCGCGGAGCTGCAGGTCGGACTCGGCGACCGCCATCCGCGTGCCGACGTCGCCCGAGAGGGCGCCGTAGCGCTCCGTCGGGGGCACGCCGGCTGCGCCCAGCGGCCTGCTCGCGAGGTTGGCCAGCAGTCGCGCCGTGCCGTTGCCGCCGGGGAGGTCAGACGCGAGCGTCGCCGCCGCGAGCCGATCGGGCTGCCCGGCGACCGCGGCGTTGACCGTGAGCGCGCGCGCTGCGCCGACGGCGGTGGCGCTCGTCGTGAAGAGCGGGCGCCCCGTGACGCCGTCGAGGCCGAAGCCCGCGGAGTGCACCCCGTTGACCGCCGTGGCCAGGTCGAAGGCGAACTGGTCGAGGTTGGTCTGCACCTGCACGATGTCGGTGTCGCGGACCTCTCGCAGACCGCCGAGGGAGCCCTGCGTCACGAACGACGTCACGTTGGTGGCGGCGCCGCCGGTCTGTTGCACCTGGAAGAGGAGGTTGTTGGCGGGGTCGAGGCTGACGGAGAGCGTCGAGGCGTGGCCCCCCTCGACGAGCGCGGTGCCTGCGGCGAAGAGGGTGACCTGCCCCCTGGCGTCTTCGACGGCGCGCGCGCCGAGGCGGTCGCCCACCTCGAGTACGAGCTGGTCGCGCGTGTCGCGGAGGTCGGTCGCGGCGTCGCCCTCGCCCGTGGCCTGCGCGATGGCGAGGTTGAGCGAGGCGATGCGGGTGAGGCGGTCATTGACCTCTGCGGTGATGCCCGTGGCCTGCGTGAAGAGGTCGCTGCGCTGCAGCGAGAGGTCGGCCGCCGTGCCCGACACCTGCTGCGCGAGCGCGGTGGTGCGCTGCAGCACATCGAGGCGCGCCGTTCGGTCGGTGGGCGCGCCGCTCAGCGTGTCGAGCGACTGGAAGAACGAGTTGATCCGGTCGCCGATGGTGGGCACGCCGGGCGCGACGATCGACTCGACGGTGGACAGCGCGCTCGCGCGGAGCTGCGCCGCGCCGTGACGGCCGTGCTCTTCGACCAGGCGGCTGTGCGAGGTGCGCTGGAACGAGCGAGACACCCCCGTGACGTTGACACCGCCGTACTGACGGGGCTGCATGAGCACGCCGCGTCGCACGTAGCCCGGGGTGTTGACGTTGGTGATGTTCTGGCCTGTGACCGAGACCCCGGCGGACTGCGCCTGCAAACCGTCGCGGGCAATGCTGAAGAGCGAGTTGAGCGAGGTCATTTCATCCCCGGAGCGAGAGGCGGATCGGCGCGGTGGTGGTCGCGTTGGGCGCGGGCTGTGGGGCGCCCGGAATGGCGGCCAGCACGTCGCGGAGGCAGTCGCGCGCGTTGGCCAGGAGCACCGCGTTGCGGCGCAGCCCGGCTGTAATGTTCTGCAGTTTTGGCGCCAGGTCTTCGCGCCCGTCGAGGAGGATCTGGAGGCTCTGCATGAGCGCGAGCTTCTCGTCGGAGATGGCTTGCACTCGCTCACCATCAAGAAGTCGGATCGCGGTGCGCTCCTCCTCGAGCAGCTGGTCGATCTGATCGAGTGCCTGCTCGGGGGTAAGCACGGGGACTGCCTCAGCCCCCTCGCACGATTCGCTCAGCGATCTCTCTCGCGTCGATCTTGAAGGTGCCCGACTCGATGGCGGACTTGAGCCGCGCCACCTTGGCCACGTCAATTTCGCCGTTCGCCTGCAGAGACAGCTCGCGGCTGCGAGCCGACACGCGGACCTGGACGCTCTCCCCGGACGGTGCAGCGGTCTCGTTGGCGGAGGCACCCTGCGGCTGGTTCGACGCCGCGCGGGGGGTGCCTTGCGTAGAATTCGGCCCCAGGCGGTACGGATCAGAGATGCGCATGGTGAAACCTCGGTAGCAGGGAGTGCATATCACTCCGAGGAACGGCCACCGGGGACGGGACTTGAATGAGAAATCGTCGCCGACTCGTCGCGGACCCTGATCTGGCTCCCGAGGGCGGTCTCGAGCTCTCGCGCGAGGCCGATGCCGCCGGCGTGGGTGATGCCATTCGCCAGCGCGTCGACGGCCATCTCGGCGTATCCGCCGCTGCCGCCCATCTTGGCGGCGCTGAGGAGCTGCCGCAGGAGCATGGCCTCGAACTCGGAGGCCACCCGCTGCAGGTCGCTCGGCGGCGTCGGCCGCGCGGTGGCCGCGCCCGCTTGAAGGGCGAGCGCCTCGCCGCCCACAGGTCGAATCGGAACCGTCATTGGATCACCAGTTCTGCTTCGAGGGCTCCGGCGCCCCGCAGCGCCTCGAGCACGCTGGCCAGCTCGCGGGGGTTGAGCCCCAGGCGACCCAGCGCGGTGGCTACGTCGGAAAGGGTGGGGGCCGAAGGGATGTAGGCCATCCGCGGCGGTGCGTCGCTGGCTGTCACCTCGCTTTGAGGCACCACCGTGGTGGCCCCCGCGGCGAGGGCGCCGGGCTGCGAGACCGCAGGCGTCTCGTTGATGACGATGGTCATGTTGCCGTGCACCACGGCTACGGCCGAGAGGCGCACGTCGCCGCCCGCGACGATCGTCCCCGTGCGCTCGTTGATGACCACCCGGGCCCGTCGGAGGGGGGTTACGTCGAGGTCTTCGAGGGCCGCGACGAAATCGACCATCTCGGTGCCCTCGGGCACCCGCACGCTGACCGCACCGCCGTCGCGCGCCGTGGCGGTGCTCGCCCCGAAGCGCTGGTTGATCGCCGCCGCGATGCGCGACGCTACGGTGAACCCCGGCATCCGCAGGTCGAGCCGGAGCGCGCCGTCGGTGACCAGATTGACCGCGATCTCGCGCTCGACGATGGCTCCCTCGGAGACGCGGCCCACCGTGATGGTGCCGCTGCGCACCATCGTACCTGACAACCCCTGCGCCATGAAGCCGCCCACCGTGATGGGCCCCTGCGCGACGGCGTAGGCGCGCTGATCGGCGCCGTGCAAGATGGTCTGAAGGAGCACGCCGCCCGAGATCGAACGGGCGTTGCCGATGGACGACACCGTGACATCGAGGCGCGTACCCTGCCGCGCGAAGGCGGGGATCGTCGCCGTGACCATCACCGCGGCCACGTTGCGGAGGCGGAACAGCCGCGGGTCGGCCTGCACACCGAGGCGTCGCAGCATCGCCAGGACCGACTGCCCTGTGAAGGGCACCGTCATGTCGTCGCCGGTGTTGGCGAGGCCCGTGACGAGGCCGTACCCGATGAGCTGGTTGGTGCGCGCGCCCGCGACGTCGGCGAGGTCGCGCAGGTGCTCGGCGGAGGCCGGCGCGGGCCGCAAGAGTACGGCGGCCAGCAGGAGCATCGCGGACAGGGCGGAGAGCGAGCGCACGAGCACCGTAGGCGCCTTTCAGAAGGGGTTGATCACGTCGAGGAGGCGCAGGAGCCACCCGCGGTGGTTCGAATCGGCCACGTCGCCCTCGCCGCTGAACTCGATCTGCGCGTCGGCGACGCGCGACGAGCTGATGGAGTTGTCTTGCGCGATGTCGGCGCGGCGCACGAGCCCCGACACGTACAGGTGATACTGCTCGTTGTTGACCCGCACGAGCTTGGTGCCCTCGATGAAGAGGTCGCCGTTGGGCATCTCGCGGGCGATGCGCACGGCGATGCTACCCGAGAGGTCGCCGTTGCGGGCCGTGTTGCCGTCGCCCGTGAAGTTCGACCGGCTCGCGAACTCGAGGAGCCGCGAGGGGTCGAGGCCCGGATACGCCGTGCGCAGCGCGGGCATGAGCCCCAGCAGGCTCGAGACCCCCATCTGCTGGCTCGACTCGCGGCGGAGGTTGGTGGTCGAGCCCCCGCTCGCGTCGGCGTGCTCGTCGATGCGGATCACCACCAGGTCGCCCACGCGCACGGCGCGGGTGTCTTCGAGGTACCCCGCCACGGCGTCGCTGAAGAGAGACCCGTTGGAGGGCCGCGACTCTGGGTTGCGCTGCGCGTAGGCCCCCGCGGTGTAGTCGCGGTTGCGGTTGGCGTGCGTCGAGAGGTTGGTGGTCGCGCAGGCGCTCGTGAGCGCGAGGGCGAGCAGGAGTGCGTTCGTGCGGGTCACGGTCCCTCTACGGCGAGCGCCACGGTGGGCTCGATGAGACGCGCCTGGAGCACGCGCCCCGAAGGGCGCAGCACGACCGGGAGCATGTCGCCGATGTTCGCGTCGGCGCCGGCGCTCGCGCCGATGCGCACCTCGATGAGCCCCTGGCGCACCACGAGCGTCACCGCGGTGCCGTGCGCCAGATCGGGCGTGGCGGCCTCGGCCGACAGCGTGAGGTCGACGCGCACCGGCACACGCGCGATCACGTCGCTGCCCCCGAGGAACGTCACGATGGCCGTGGCCGCGAAGGGGCCCGTGCGGCGTGGGGGCCGGGGCATCTCGGCGGTCACCGCGCTCCACCCCGCGGGGACCTCGACGGAGCGGGGCGCGCGCACCGCCGCGATCGAAGCGCCGCGCGGGAGCTGCCGCAGCGCCTCGCGCACCATCGGCTCGAGCTCGGCGAGGGTGAGCGTGCGCATGCGTCGCACGACGCGCACCGCCTCGGGGAGCCGCGCGGGCTCCGTCGCCTGGTGCTCGCGCAGCGCCTGTAGGATCTGGTCGCGGCCGATGAGCCGCGAGCCCCCAGCGGCGGGCGTGGGGCCGAGGTCGACCTCGGCCGCGTCGGCGGGCGCGTTGCGGATCACGTCGGCGACGCGCACGCGCGTCCCCGTCACCTCGACGCGGGCCGGAGGCCCGGCGTCGGCGACGCCCGCGTTCGCGACCAGCGCGAGCGCGACGAGGGTCGCTCGGGGGTGAAGGGAGCGGGCGCGCACGCAGGTCAACGCATCTGCGTGGCGTTGCGGAGCATCTCGTCGGCCGCCGAGACGACCTTCGAGTTGATCTCGTAGGTGCGCTGCGTGCGAATGAGGCCGATCATCTCTTGCACGACCTCGACGTTCGAGTTCTCGAGCGCGTTCTGCATCAGGGTGCCGCGCCCCTCGAGCCCGGGCACGCCCACGATGGGGTCGCCGCTGGAGCCCGACGGCACGAAGAGGTTGTGCCCCACCGCCTGGAGCCCCTCGGGGTTGGCGAAGGTGGCGAGCTGGATCTGACCGAGCTCGGTCGGCTGGCTCTGCCCCGGCTGCGTGGCGCTCACGATGCCGTCGGACCCGATGTGTACGTTGGTCGCGTCGGGTGGAATGGTGATGGGAGGCTCGATGAGCAGCCCCTCGACGTTGACGAGGCGCCCGAGGGAGTCGAGCTTGAGCGACCCGGCGCGGGTGTACGCGATGTCGCCGTTGGGGCGGTCCACCGCGAGGAAGCCGTTGCCCTCGATGGCCACGTCGAGCGGGTTGCCCGTCTGCTGAATGGGGCCCTGCGCGAAGTACCGCGAGGTCGCCACCACCCGCGCGCCGGCGCCCAGCTGCACGCCCGCGGGAGCGCCCTGCCCAGGCCCCCGGCCTGGCGCCCGGAGGTTCTGATAGAGCAGGTCTTCGAACTGCGCCTCCTGCCGCTTGAAGCCCACCGTGTTGGCGTTCGCGAGGTTGTTGGCGATGGTGTCGAGGTTGGTCTCTTGCGCAACCATGCCCGTCGCGGCGACGTGAAGGGATCGGAACATAACCCCCCGCTGTTGCGAGAGCGATGCCACCAGGACGTGCGCCCGTGTACGGTTACACCGTACGTCGACAGCGCGCTGAAGATGCGCGCTGTGTCATGCTCTTGACGCTGCGTCAGTGCGCTGACGTGTGCGAGTCGTGGCCGTGTTCAGCGGCGGGGGCGTGGGCTTGGTGGCCGTGGTCGGCGTCGGCGTCGGGCGCGGCGGCGTCGGCGACGTCGGGCGCGGCGGCGTCGGCGGCGTCGCGCGCGGGCAGCATGGCCAGGTCGCTGAAGGGGTCTGCGGGCTGGGGCGCGAGGCCTGCGTCGCCGGTGTTTGCGTGCAGCGAGACGACCAGGTCGACACGTCGGTTCTGCTGGCGCCCGAGATCGGTGTCGTTGCTTGCGATGGGGTGAAACTCGCCGTAGCCCGCGGCGGACATGCGGTCGGGGGGGAAGGCGTTGCCGACGAGGATCTCGGTGAGCACCGCGGTGGCGCGGGCGGTGGAGAGGTCCCAGTTGGATCGGAAGCGCGCCGTGTGAATGGGGCGGTTGTCGGTGTGGCCCTCGACGCGGATGTCGACCGAACGCTGCCGCAGCGAATCGGTGATCGTGCGGAGCATCGGGATGGCCTCGGCCTTGAGCGAGTAGTCGCCGCTGTCGAAGAAGATGTTCTCGGGCATGCGGAGCACGAACTCGTTGCGGCGGCGGATCACCTGGACGGCCGACATGCCATCGCTCGTGGTGGCCCGACGGAGCACGGCGTACAGCTCCTCGAGGTCGACGGCGCGCTGCTGCTCGGAGCCGCGATCGGCGGTGGCCTCGGTGACCGACGTCGCCGGAGCGCCTTGCATGATGCCGTGGCCGTTGTGCGGGAAGGCCGTGAGCCCCACCGCGTCGGAGAAGCTCTCGGAGAAGCTCGCGGCCTTGGACTGGTCGGTCTGCGACACCGCGAACATCACGACGAAGAACGCGAAGAGCAGCGTGATGAAGTCGGCGTAGCTGATCAGCCAACGCTCGTGGTTCACGTGCTCCGGGTGCTTGTGTTTCTTCTTCATCGACGCTCCCGCCGCGCGGATCTCAGGCGCTTGCCGGGGCGGCCGCGGCTGCTGCGGCGGGCGCCTTCGCGTCGCCGTGGTCGTGCACGAACGACGAGAGGCGCTCGCGGACGAGCTTCGGGTTCATGCCCTCTTGAATGGCCAGTACGCCCACCAGCGTGAGCTGGCGGATGTTGGTCTCGTCGCGCACCTGGAGCTTGATGCGCCCCGCGAGCGGGAGGAACAACAGGTTCGCCGCGGCCACGCCGTAGATCGTGGCCACGAAGGCCGTCGCGATGCCGTGCCCCACCGCCACGATGTCGGTGAGGTTGCTCATCACGTGGATGAGGCCCAGCACGGCGCCGATGATGCCCACCGTGGGGCAGTATCCGCCGGCGGCTTCGAACACCTTCGCGGCGTCTTCGCCGTGCTCCTCCTGCTGGCCCATGGTGATCTCCATGGTCTCGCTGAGGGTGTTCGAATCGGCGCCGTCGATGGCCATCATGAGGGCGCGCGACAGGAACGGATCAGACGCCGACGCCGCCACCTTCTCGAGCGCGAGGATGCCGTCGCGGCGCGCCTGGTTGGCGTACCCGACGATCTCGTCGACGAGGGCGCTGGCCTCTTGCGAGGGCTTCTTGAACGTCTGCGCCGCGGCCTTGAGGGCAGCCTTGAGCGTCGAGAAGGGGTACTGCACGATGACCGCGCCGATGGTGCCGCCGAGCACGATGAGCGCCGCGGGGCCGCCCACCACCGAGCTCAGGTGACCGCCCTCGAGCGCGTTGCCCAGGAGGATCGCGCCGACCGCGAAGATGATTCCGATGAGGGGTCCCGGTTGCATCAGCGGTCTCCCCGGCGCGCGACGGGCAGCGAGCTGCGTCGCGGGAATTCACTGCGCTGGGAGGCGGCCTCGCCCACCCGTGGCGGGTCTCCCTCGATGGGCCCCAGCGGCTCCCCCTCGGGCTCGATCATCCGCACGAGGCGACGGTACTCGACCACGGCGTGGATGAGCTCATCGAGAGACTCACGCACGAGCAGCTTCTCTCCGTTGAAGAGAAACAGCGTGGTGTCGGGCATCGCCTCGACCCACGAGATGTGGTCGGGGTTGATCGCGATGGTGTGATGGTTCAGGCGCGTCAGCTTCAGCATCGCTTGCTCACAATATCGGCGATGCACTGGCAACCGCTAGGCCAGAACGTGCAAAATGCCGACGGCACGGTTCGTGGAGTAACCCGCCGACGGAGGCTCCCGATGGGCATTCTGGATACCGTCGAGCGCGTTCACCTCGGGCTCGACTACCACATTCAGCGTCACAACCTGCTGACCGCCAACCTCACGCAGATCGACACGCCGGGCTTTCGCCCCCTCGATCTCGTTCGCGGACAGTCGTTCGAGGGCGCGCTCAACGCGGCCCTCACGGAGACGTCTCCCATGCACATGGGCGGCGCCCAGAGCGCCGAGCGCTTCGACGTGCGCGAAGACCCCTCGGCGGGCGTCGGCTTCGACGGCAACGGCGTGAGCGTCGACCGCGAGGCCGTGAAGATCGCCGCCAACCAGCTTCGCTACGACACCCTCGCGGTGCTCGCGTCGCAAACCCTCAACGGCCTCGCGTGGGCCGCCAACGACGGACGCGGATGAGCCAGCCCTTCACCGTCGCCGGTGTCTTCAGCGCCCTCGAGGTCGCGGGTTCGGGCCTCACGGCCGAGCGCGGGCGCATGAACATCATCGCCAGCAACCTCGCCAACGTGCACTCGACCCGCGGCGCCAACGGGCTTCCGTACCGCCGGCTCGACCCGGTGTTCTCCGTCGAGGCCGTGGCGCCCGACTCGGGCGACCCGATCCTTCGAGAGGTTCAGGGCGTGCGCATGTCGGCCGTGCAGGCCGACCCCAACCCCGGGCAGCGCGTGTACCAGCCGGGCCACCCCGACGCCGACCCGCAGGGCTATGTCGAATACCCGAACGTCAACGTGGTGACGGAGATGGTCAACCTCATGACGGCCTCGCGCGCCTACGAGGCCGGGGTCACGAGCATCGAGTCCATCAAGGCCATGGCCCGGTCGGCCCTGAAGATCGGGCAGTAGCGTAGCCATGCAAGCCATCGCTTCCATCGCAGACATCTCCCGCGCGTACCCGACCGCCGAGGTGCGTCCGGCGGGCTCGGCCCTCTCCTCGACGCTGGTCCCCCAGGGGCCGAGCAATGTCGACTTCGAGGGGGTGCTCACCGAGGCCCTTTCGAACGTCAACAACATGAGCAACCACGCGGGCGAGCAGGTGCGCGCCCTCGCCGCCGGGGCCACCGACGACCTCCACGGCACCATGATCGCGGTGAAAGAGGCCGAGATCGGGATGAAGCTCGTGGGCTCCGTCCGAAACAAGCTCCTCGACGCCTTCCACGAACTCTGGCGGACCAGTGTCTGACGAACCCCGATCGGTGCTGCCACCCGTTGTGGCGCGCGCGGTCGCGCAGGCGCGCCAGCAGGTGGGGTCGCTCTCGCGCCCGCTGCGGGTGCTCCTCGCGACGACCGTGATCGCCGCCTCGCTGCTCGTCGGCTGGCTCGCGTGGCGCTCCAACGTGCAGAACTGGGGCGTGCTCTACACCCAGCTCGAGCGCGACGACGCCGCGGCGCTCGTGAACAAGCTCAAAGAGCTCAAGATTCCGCACCGGATTCAGAACGAGGGCACCACCATCGAGGTGCCCGAGGACAAGGTCCACGAGCTGCGCCTCGAGCTCGCGAGCTCGGGCCTCCCCCGCGGCGGCGGCGTCGGCTTCGAGGGCTTCGACCGCATGCGCATGGGCGCTACCGAGTTCGAACAGCGCGTGATGTTTCGCCGCGCCCTCGAGGGCGAGCTCGCCCGCACCGTGAGCTCCCTCGGGGCCGTGCAGTCGGCCCGCGTGCACCTGGTGATGACCGAGCGGAGCGTTTTTGTTTCTCGCAACGACCCCGCGAGCGCCTCGGTGGTGCTGCGCCTCCGCCCGGGGCGCCACCTCGGGCCCTCGGAGGTGTCGGGCATCGTGCACCTCGTGGCCTCGTCGGTGCCGTCGCTCAACGCCAACCGCGTGACGCTGGTCACCACCGACGGCGAGATGCTCCACCGCCCCCGCGCCGAGGGTGAGGGCGAGGGCGACGATGAGCGCGGCGCGCAGCACCACGCCCTCGAGGCTTCCATCGAGGAGCGCGCCCGCGCCATGCTCGAGCGTGTGGTCGGCGAGGGCCACGTCGACGTGCGCGCCAGCATCGAGATGGACAACGCCCGCGTCGAGCGCACCGAGGATCACTACGACCGCGACCGCGCGGTCCTCCGCAGCGAGGAGCAGACCCTCGAGCGCCTCACGAACTCGAACACCATCGCCATCGCGGGTGTTCCGGGCGCTGAGAGCAACATCGGCGGCGCGCCCCTCCCGGCGGCCGGCGGCGTGGCTGGGCGCGACGGCGGGGTGCTCCGCGAGCAGCACACGCGCAACTTCGAGATCGACCACGTGACCGAGCGCCGCGTTGCCACGCAGGGCACCGTGAAGCGCCTCACGGTGGCCGTCATCGTCGACGGCATCGTGCGCACCGAGGGCGGCCGCACGCGGGTGATCCCCCGCGAGACCGCGGAGATCGAGCGCCTCACCACCCTGGTGCGCGGCGCCGTCGGGGCCAGCGCCGACCGCGGCGACGTGGTCACCGTCGAGTCGATCCCCTTCATCGAGACCGTCGAGGCGCCCGTGCGCACCGCCGCCGCGCGGCCGCCCGCGCGCCCGGCCAACCGCAACCGGCTCTACATCGCCGGCGTGGCCGCCGTGGCCCTCGCCCTCGTCGCCGTGGCCGTGCTCGCCACCCGCCGCCGCCGCGGTCCGACGGTCGAGCCCGCGGGCGCCGTGGCTTCCCTCCCGCCGCCCGTCGAGCCTCTGCAGCTCGACTCCGAGGCGACCCGCGAGGCCCTGCGCGCGCAGGTGCACTCGCGCGTGTCGTCGGACCCGGCCACCGCGGCCCTCGTGCTGCGCTACTGGCTCGGCACCGACGCGCCCTCCCAGAAGACGTAAACTCAACGGTACAGGCATTGCTCGCTCGCGGCCCCGATGCCGACCGGAGCCGAGAAAGCCGTGCTGTTCCTCCTGTCGCTCGATGAAGAAATCGCGCGACCTATCGTGAGCGAGCTCGGCGAGGCCGACCTGCGAAAGCTCCGCGCGGTGGCGTCGACCATGCGCGAGGTGCCCGCGGGCGCCATGGAGGAGACCTGGCGCGAGTTCCTCGACCGCTCGCGCAGCGCGGTGGCGGTGCCGCGGGGTGGCCTGCCCTACCTCCGTCGGCTCTCGACCGCGGCGCTCGGCGAGGCGCGCACCAACGAGGTCTTCGAAGACGGGGTGATGAGCCCCTTCACGCGGCTCGAGCACGCGCCCCCCGACGCCGTCGCGGGGCTGCTCAACCGCGAGCCGCCGCAGATGGCCGCGGCGATTCTCACGCGCCTCGAGCCCGGCGCGGCCGCGGCGATTCTCATGTCGATGGCGCCCGAGCGTCAGGTGGCCGTCGTCGAGCACGTCAGTCGCTTGACGGAGCTGCCCGCCAAGGTGCTCGAAGACGTGGCGCGGGCCCTCGTCGAGGAGCTCCCCACGGCCGACGCCAACACCCTGGTGAGCATCGACGGCGTGGCGCGCGCCGCGGCCATGCTCAACGCCGCGGGCACGGCCGCCGCGAGCATTCTCAAAGACTTCGAAACCGCCGACGCCGCGCTCGCCAGCCGGGTGCGCCAGGCGATGTTCACCTTCGACGATTTTCGCTTCGTCGAGCCCCGCACGATGCGCGAGATCGTGCGCGACGTGCCGTCGGAGAAGCTCGTGCTGGCCCTCAAGGGCGCGGCCCCCGAGGTGGCCGAGGCCATCTTCGCGGGCCTCTCGGCGCGCGCCGCGGAGCTCATTCGCGACGACATGGAGGTGCTGGGCAAGGTGCGCCGCGCTGACATCGAGGCCGCGCGCCGCGAGGTCGTCGAGGTGGCCCTGCGGCTCGAGTCCGAGGGCCGCGTCGACCTCGGCCGCGAGAAGGACTGAGCAGTCGTCATGCACGCCACCGAGCACCCCGGCGAGCCCGCGTGGATCCACCGATCGCACGAGGCGCAGCCGAAGTCGGCGACGCCGTCGTGGATGGCGCCCCCTCTGGTGCGCGAGCCCGCGCTCGGGCTGCCCCCCGAGATGGCCGACCACGAGGGGGGATCCTACAGCGGAGACCCCTACGGCGGAGAGGTTCCGCGGCCGCCGCCGGTGCCGGGCGACGCGCACTACTCCCACGAGGGCGAGGCGCTCCGCGAGGAGAACGCCGCCCTCGTCGAGGAGAACGTCAGCCTTCGAGATGCGCACGCGGCGCTCCACGCCGAGCACGCCGCGCTGCGCGCCGAGCACGCCGCGCTGACCGAGCGCTTCGACGCGATGGCCCACACCATGGAGTCTCTCCGCGTGCGGGTGCTCGAGGCCAGCGAGCCGCAGCTCGTCGAGCTCGCGATGGCCGTGGCCGGGCGTGTGGTGGGCCGCGAGTTGCAAACCGATCCGACCCTCGTGGCGAGCTGGGCGAGAGAGGCCGTGGAGCTGTTCGTGACGCGCGAGGGCCTCGTGGTGAGCGTGGCGCCCGACCTCGCGTCGCTGGTGCCCCCCGAGGCCTGGGCGAACGCGCTGGCAACCCCCCACACGCTCGTGGTCGACCCCTCGCGCGCGCCGGGTTCGGCGTCGGTGCAGGCGGGCGCCGCGGAGGCGGGCGTCGGGGTCGTCGAGCGCATGGCCTCGGTGCGCGAGGCCCTGACCGAGGGCGTCGAGTGAGCGGGTCGCTCCAGGTGGATTTGTCAGAGTATGTCACCCGTGCCCGCGCGGCGCGGGCCGTCGTGGCCGAGGGGCGCGTGCACGAGGTGATGGGCGTGCTGGTGGGCGTCGAGGGGGTGACGGCGTCGGTGGGGGCGCAGCTCGAGCTCGAGCTCCACGGCCGCACGTTGCGCCTCGAGGTGCTGGGTTTTCGCGAGGGGAGGCTGCTCACCGCGCCGCTCGGCAACACCGCGGGGGTCTCTCCCGGGATGCGCGTGCGCGTGTGCAACGGCGGTGGGCTCTCGCCCGCGGGCGACGCGCTGCTCGGCCACGTGGTCGACGCCTTCGGCCGCCCGCTCGGGGGTGTGCTCCAGGGGCCGCTCGAGCGCGTGTCGGTGCGCGCCGCGCCGCCTCCCCCGCTGTCGCGCCGGGCCATCGTCGAGCCCCTGGGCACGGGCGTGCGCGCCCTCGACGCGCTTCTCCCCCTGGGGCTCGGTCAGCGCGTGGGCCTCTTCGCGGGCACGGGCGTGGGCAAGAGCACCCTCCTGGGTATGATGTGCCGTCACGCGTCGGCCGACGTGATCATCGTGGGGCTCATCGGCGAGCGCGGCCGCGAGGTGGGCGACTTCGTGCGCACCGCCCTCGGCGAGGAGGGGCTCGCCCGCTCGATCGTGGTGGCCGCGACGAGCGACGAGCCCCCGCTGGTGCGCGCCCGCGGCGCCCTCTACGCCACGGCCCTCGCGGAGTACTACCGCGCGCAGGGCAAGCGGGTGCTCCTCGTGATGGACTCCATCACCCGCTACGCGATGGCGCTGCGCGAGGCCACGCTGGCCGCGGGCGAGCCGCCCCTCACGAAGGGCTACACGCCCACGGTGTTCGCCTCGCTGCCGGCGCTCCTCGAGCGCGCGGGCACCTGCGACGGCCCCGGCTCGATCACCGCGGTGTACACCGTGCTCGTCGAGGGCGACGACCTCAACGACCCCATCGCCGACGCGGTGCGCGGCATCCTTGACGGGCACATCGTGCTGTCGCGCAAGCTCGCCGACCGCGGGCTCTTCCCCGCCATCGACGTGCTGCGCAGCGTGTCGCGCCTCGCGCAGGATCTTTGCACGCCCCAACACCTCGAAGACGCCTCGAAGGTGCGCGGCCTCCTCGCGGCCTACGAAGACGCCTCCGACCTGATCCAGATTGGTGCCTATGTCACCGGCTCAGACCTTCGTGTCGACCGCGCGCGGGCGGCGCTCCCGCGCATCGAGGCCCTGTTGAGACAGCCGCTCGACGAAGGCGCGCGTCGCGTAGACGCGCTCGCCCAGCTCCGCGCAACCTCGGAGGGCGCCCGATGAGCGCCGACCGCGCCCGACGGGCCGAGCGGGTGATCGAGCTGCGCCAGCGCGCGGTCGACGCCGCCCAGACCGAGCACGCCGCCGCTGCGCGCGTCGTGCTCGAGGCCGAGATGGTCTCCCGCGACGCCGAGTCGCTCTACCTGCGCGAGTCGGCTGCGGTCGAGAGCGACCGGTACGCCTCGAGCGCCGACCTGGCCACCTCGAGCGCGTGGCTCAAGACCCTGCGCCAGCGGGCGGATCAAGCCGCCGTGAAGCTCGCCGAGGCGCGGGCCGAGTCGGCGCGCACGCACCAGGCGCTCGTAGGCGCGCGCTCCGAGCTGCGCCGCATGGAGATCTGGCGCGACGGACTCGTCGCCGCCGCGCGCGCCGTGCTCGAGCGCAAGCAGCGCACGGCCGAAGACGAGGTTGCGACGCGCACTGTACGGAGGCACGCGTGAACGTTCCGGTGTTCAACAACACGACAGTGACGCCTGCGGCGCAGCGCCTCGAGGCCCCGCGGCCGCAGGGCGCGAGCCGCGAGCTGGTCTTCACGGTGCCGACGGATCCCCCCGCGGAGCCCGTCGCGCAGCAGAAGGTTCAGCCCCACCGCGAGGATCGCCCCGCCCCGCGCAAGGCCCGCGGGCAGCGCGACGACGAGCCCGTGAAGGCCCGCCGCGACGACGACGAGGAAGACCGCGAAGACCGCGACGACGACGATCGCCCCCGCGCGACCGACGAGCGCTCGGCACAGCTCAGCGCGTGGATGCTCCAGATGCTCACCCCCGGCGCGCAGGGCCCCGCGGCCGCGTCGAAGGGCGTCGACATCACCGACCCCGCAGCGCGCTTCGCCGACCCTGCGGAGGGCCTTCAAGCGCAGCAGAAGACCGCGGAGGGCGCCCCTCCCGGGCGCACGCCGCAGGGGGTCGCGCTGCAGGCGTTGATCGCGCAAGACCCCGCGACGCAAGAGGCCGTCGGCGAGGAGCCCCCGACGCGCCCCGCGGTCGACGAGGTGCGGCGCGCGGCCGAGCCCGACCCCGCGGCCCTCGCCGAGCGCGCGCGCAGCCTCGCGGCCATGAGCGCGAAGACCTCGAGCGTTGAGCCCACCGCTGCGGCCGTCGAGCCCGTGAAGGCCGCGAGCGAGAGCCTCATCAGCCCGGCGCTCGCGGCGCCCGACCCCGCGTGGGCCGCCCACATGACACCGGGGCGCGGCGCGAAGAGCGACAGCGCGCTGACGACCGTCAACACGCCGACGCAGGGGATGATCGACGAGGCCGCCGACGCGCAGCGGGCGCGCCTCCAAGACGCCTTCTCGTCGTCGATGCACCAGCGTGCGTTCATGAGCCCCGCGCGCGGCGAGGTCGACCTGCACGAGCTCGGGCGCGTGTCGGTGAGCGCGCTCACCGAGAACAACGCCGTGGCCATCGAGGTGACGGCCTCGCAGGCGGCGACGGCCCACGCGCTCCACGCGCAGGCGGGGGCCATCGCGGCCGACGTGCGCGCGGCCGACATCCATGTAGCGAGCCTCTTCTTCACGGGCGCCGGCGGGTGGACGCCCTCCGACGCGAGCCCCTCCGGGCGCGACGGGAGCCATGGAGGCCCCGTCGAGGGCGACGAGGCCGCGGCGCCGAACCCCACCGTGGGCTCCGGGTCGCGGCGGGTCCGAATCGTGCTGTGAGCCGACGGCCATGACCAGCTCCATCCGCTCGACCACGTCCGGATCCAGTGTGACGCAGGGCGCCTCGTCGGCCCTCCCGGCGTCTCCTTCGCTCGACCGCGATGCGTTTTTGAAGCTCCTCGTGGCGCAGCTCTCGCATCAAGACCCGCTCTCGCCGATGGAGGGCACCGAGTTCGTCAATCAGCTCTCGCAGTTCGCCTCGCTCGAGCAGGCGATCTCGCAGACGAGCCACCTCGACGTGCTCTCGACGCAGATGCGCGGCCTGTCGAACAACGAGGCCGTCGGTCTGGTGGGCAAGACGGTGACGGTGCGCGGCCGCGGCATCGCCTACGACGGCGTGTCGGCCACGTCGTCGAGCGTGTCGCTCGCGGCCCCGGCGGCGCAGGTCACGGCTACGCTGCGCGACGCCGAAGGTCGCGTCGTGCGCACGCTGGAGCTCGGCGCGCGCCCCGGCGGCCCCCTCTCGATCCAGTGGGACGGCCGCGACGCCAACGGCCAGCCCGTCCCCCGCGGTAGCTACCAGCTCGTCGTGGCGGCCACCACGGCCGACGGCCGCTCCATCGACGTCACCCAGGACGTGACGGGCACCGTCACCCGCGTGTCGTTCGAGCGCGGCTACCCCGAGCTCTTCCTCGACACAGGCTCCGCCGCACCGATCTCCGACCTCGTCAGCGTGGCCGATCGGCCTCGCACGCCCTGAAGCTACGGGAGAAACTGATCCAATGTCTCTTCGCAACGCGATGAATACAGGCGTCTCCGGGCTCACGGCGGAAGGTCGTGCGCTCGGGGTGGTGGGCGACAACGTCGCCAACATCAACACCGTCGGCTTCAAGCAGTCGCGCGCCATCTTCGAAGACGTGCTCGGCGGCGCCGTGGGCGCTCACGACGCGCAGAGCATGGGCGTTCGCATGACGCGCACGCAGCAGATCTTCGCGCAGGGCTCGCTCACCAACACCGGCGAGCCCACCGACGTGGCCCTCTCGGGCGACGGCTTCTTCGTCGTCGAGGGCAACGTCAACGGCGTCATCGACCAGTACTACACGCGCGCCGGACAGACGGTGATCCGCAACGACGGCACGCTCACCAACACCGCGGGCCTCGAGGTGCAGGGCTACGCGGCCGACGTCAACGGCGTGTTCACGTCGGCGCTCGGCCCCATCCAGATCCCGACGTCGGGCGTCCCCCCGCGGGCGAGCGCGACGTTCAACGTGTCGGCCAACCTCGACTCGACGTCGGCCACGCCGGCCCTCCCGTGGGACCCTGCCAACCCCGCGGCCACGTCAAACTTCTCGACCCAGATGACGGTGTACGACTCGCTCGGCACCCCCCACGCGGTCAGCGTGTACTACCGCCGCACGGGCGCCAACGCGTGGGAGTACCACGCCCTCGGCAACGGCTCGGAGATCACCGGCGGCGCCGCGGGCACCAACGTCGAGTTCGCCACGGGCACGCTGAACTTCACCACTACGGGCGCCCTCCAGGCGCAGGCCACCACGGCGGGCGGCACGGTGAGCTTCAACGGCGCGCGGCCCGCGCAGGCCATCGCGTTCAACTTCGGCACCCCCATCGCGGCGGGCGGCACGGGGCTCGACGGCATCACCCAGTTCGGGTCGCCGAGCACGGTCACCGCCCAGCGGCAGGACGGCTACGCCCCTGGCAGCTTCAGCACCCTGCGCTTCGAAGAAGACGGCACCCTCAACGGCATCTTCACGAACGGGCAGACGCTCCCCATCGCGAAGATCGCCGTGGCGCGCTTCCGGGCGAACGACGGGCTCGCGCGCGCGGGTCACAACGTCTGGTCGGCCACCCGCGAGTCGGGGGAGGCCGCCGTCGGCAACTCCGGCGAGGGCGGTCGCGGGTCGCTCGTTGCGGCCGCTTTGGAGCAATCCAACGTGGACGTTTCGCAACAGTTCGTCGATCTTATCAGGCATCAGCGTTCGTTTCAGGCGAACTCGAAGACCATCACCACCGCGGACCAGATGCTCCAGGAGCTGATGAACATCACCCGCTGAGCAAGAGACGATGGCTACAAGTGAGAAGAAGGCCGACGCCCCTGCGGCACCCGCCAAGGGTGGGGGCGTCAGTATCGTGGGGTTGGTCGCGACCGCGGTGTTCGCGGGCGCCGCTGCCTTTGGCGGCGCGAAGGCGGCTGACCATCGTGGCAGCAGCCCGGCCTCTCACGACACGCACGACACGCACGATGCAGCGCCCCACGTCGAGTCGCCGGGCTTCACGCTCCCGCTCGACCCGTTCCTGGTGATGTCATCGGATACCAACCACACCGCTCACCCCATGCGCGTAGTGCTCGCCATCGAGTTCGATCAAACCGCCAAGGAGGAGACCGTGCGGCGCTTCGTGCCTCGCATCCGCGACTCGGCCCTGACGCACCTGCGCACGGTCACCTACGAGGCCGCGTCGGACCCGGCCCAGATGGATCACCTCCGGAGCGACCTCATGGAGCGCTTTCGAAGCACCGGGGTCACCGGGGTCACGCGGGTCCTCGTGACCGACCTCGTGGTGCAATGAACGCGCTGCCCCCCGGCACGACGGGCCCCCTGAGCTTCGCCCTCGAGGGCGACGGCATCCGCCGCGCCGCCGCGATCTTCGACCGCGAGAGCGTGCGACTCGCGACGGCCCTGCGCCGCGCGCTGCCCTTCCTCGCCCGCCGCAACGTGCCCATCGTGCTGAGCTGGGCGCGGGCCATCCCCGTGAGCGAGCTGCTCAACAGCCTCACGCGACCGATCTTCATCACCCACCTCATGGTCGACCCGGGGAGCGCCCCGGGCGCCCTGGTGCTCGACGCGGGCGCGCTGAGCCTCGTGCTCGACGGCGTGCTGGGCGGCGACGGACGCTCGCTGCCGCCGCTGAGCGCATCGGGCCTCACGGCGCCGCAGAACGCGCTCATCGCGCGCACCCTCGAGGGCATCGTGCTGGCCGTCGGCGAGGTGCTCCTGTCTCGTATGGGCGTTCGCATCGAGCGCGCCGAGGAGCAGACCGAAGAGTCCGAGGCGGGCGACGGCATGTCCATCGTCTGCGCGTTCACCCTCGGCGACGACCTCGGCAAGCTCATGCTGGTGTTTCCGAAGACTGCCCTGGGTGTCAAAGCCGTCTCCGACACCCTCAACGCCGACGACCACGACCCGCGGGTGCTCCGGGCCCTCGACGGCGTCGACATCGAGCTCGTAGTCGAGCTCGCCCGGCTGCGCCTCACCCTCGACGGGCTGCTCAACCTCAAGGTGGGCGACACGCTCCCGCTCGACGTCCCCATCGGGGCCACGGTGAGCGTGCGCGCCGACGAGCGCGTGCTCTTTCGAGGCACCCCCACCACGGTGGGTGGCCGCATCGCGGTGCGTATCGAGGGATAGGCATGATCCGTGAAGTCGCGCTCTGTGTAAGTACCCTCCCGAGAGGAGACCGCGACCTCCATGAGCTTCCAGGTTCCACCGCCCGGCCCTTCGCTCTCGCCCGCTGACGAAGCGGCGATCGACGAGTCCGCCCCCCCGGCGGTCGCCTATCACCTTCTGCGCGACGTCGAGGTCGAGATCACCCTCGAGATCGGCCGTCGGCGCATGCGCATCGCCGACGTGCTCAAGCTCGCCCCGGGGCAGACCCTGGCGCTCTCGAAGGCCGCCGGCGAGCCCCTCGACCTGTACGTCAACGGCCGCCTCCTGGGCCGCGGCGAGGCCGTGGTCGTCGGCGATCGTTACGGCGTCCGCATCACCGAGCTCGTCTCCGCCGAGACGGGGAGGCGTGCGTGAGCGTGCGCCCCCACCTCGGAAACGTCATGGCCTTGACACTGCTCGTCGGCGCCTTGACGGCTCCCCGCATCGCGCAGGCGCAAGTGAACACGGCGCCCGCCGAGGCTTCCTCCAGCTCTGACTCCGGGCACCACCGCCGCCACCACAGCAGCGACGACAGCAGTCATCACAGCAGCAGCAGCAGCGACGACAGCGGGCACCACCACCGCAGCCATCGCAGCAGCAGCGACGACGGCAGCCATCGCAGCAGCAGCGACGACGGCAGCCATCACAGCAGCAGCGACGACGGCAGCCATCACAGCAGCAGCGACGACAGCGGGCACCACCGCCGACGCCACGCGTCGTCCTCATCGTCGCACGAAGCCGCCGCGCCCGTGACGCCCGCAGAGACCCCCGTAGCCCCCGCGCCGACGCCCCGCGCCGCAGCCCCCGAGGCGCCGACACCCCCGCCCGCAGCCCCCGTCGAGGCAACCGCAGCCCCCGAGGCGCCGACGACGCACGCGCTGGTCGCTGCGCCCCCGGAGGCGCCCGCGGCACCCGCCGAAGCCGCCCCCGAGCCCGCAGCGGCCGAGAGCCCCGCGCAGGAGCCGCCGCGCACCCCCCTCCCGGTGCGCCCGAGCCGCCCCCTCTCGCTGGCCCGCGTGAGCCACGGGCCCGTTGACAGTTGGAAGTTCCTCGCGGGCTTCGCGGGCCTCGCCGCGGCCCTCTGGTACTGGAAGCGCCGCGCCCCCTCGGCGTCGGCGAGCCCCGCCCCCGAGCTTCAGGTCGTCCGCCGCGCGGCCCTGGGCAACCGCGGCGAGGTCGTGGTGATCGACGTCGCGGGCCAGCGCATACTGCTCGGCGTCACGCCCACGTCGGTGCAGATGCTCACCATGCTCGACGAGCCCGCCGCGCCGCGCGCCACCGAGACAGTGGCCGACGACGCAGGCATGAGCTTCGAAGCCCGCCTCACCGCCGCGCACGCCCTCGCGAGCGCCCGCGACGACGCGCGCCGGTCGCGCCACACGATGCCCGGCGTCGCCCCCGACCGCGACTACGACCGCGAGCGCGAGTCGTCGCGCGACTACGACCGCGACTACGACCGCGATCCGCCGCGGCGGGCCCCCACGCGCTTCGACACCCACGCGCGCAAGGGCGCCATCGAGGAGCAGGCCCGCGGGCTCCTCGCGCTCGGAGCGCAGCGGTGAGCTGGTCCCCGCGTCGACTCGCGGCCGCGGCCCTCGCGTCGCTCGCAGCGATGGCGCCCGCGATCGCGCTCGCCGACCCGACGCCGCCGTCGCCCGCCAGCGGACTCCTCACGGACCCGGGGCTGTCGCCGCAGCTCAAGATCCTCGCGCTCCTCACGCTGCTGTCGGTCTTGCCCGCGATCGTGCTCACGATGACGTCGTTCACGCGCGTGATCATCGTGCTGGGCTTCGTGCGCTCGGGCATCGGCGCGCAGCAGTCGCCGCCTACGCAGGTGCTTGTGGGCATCGCGATGTTTCTCACGCTGTTCACCATGGCGCCGGTCACCACGGCCATCGCGCGCGACGCGTGGGAGCCCTACAACGCCGGGCGCATCACGGCCGAGCAGGCCCTCGAGCGCGCCACCACGCCGCTGCGGAGCTTCATGCTCCGGCAGACCCGCGAGGCCGACCTGGCGCTCTTCTATGAGGCCACGCGCCAGCCGCTGCCGCGCACCGAAGAAGAGGTTCCGCTGCGCATCGCCGCGCCGGCCTTCGTGGTGAGCGAGCTCACGACGGCCTTCCAGATGGGCGTCATGGTGCTGCTGCCCTTCCTGGTCATCGACCTGGTGGTGTCGTCGCTGCTCATGTCCATGGGCATGATGATGGTGCCCCCCTCGACGCTGAGCCTACCGATCAAGCTGCTTCTATTCGTGGTCTCCGACGGGTGGCACCTGCTCGTGGGCTCGCTGCTACGGAGCTTCGCGTGACCACCGAGAGCGCCCTCGCCCTCATGGTCGGGCTCATCATGACCGCGGTGCGCGTCGCCGGGCCGCTGCTGCTGGCCTCGCTGGTGGCGGGGCTCGTCGTGGGCGTCATTCAGGCCGCCACGCAGCTCAACGAGTCGAGCGTGAGCTTCGTGGTCAAGGTGGCCTCCGTGCTCGCGGTGCTCGTGCTCACGGGGCCCGCCATCACGGCGCTCGTCGTCGAGTACACGCGCAACAGCCTGCTCGCCATCGAACACGTCGTGCGGTAGGCCCATGATGGACCTCGCGCGCGAGCTCATGCCCCGTGCGCTGGCCGTCGCGCTGTCGTTCTCGCGCGGCGCGGGCTTCGTGGCGGTCTCCCCCTTCCCGGGCGGCCAGGCGGGGCCCAAGGCCCGCGTGGGCCTCGCCGTGATGCTCGCCTGGGTGGCCAGCTCGCTCTCGCCCGCCAGCGCCGAGCTCACGACCCTCGACGGGCGCGCGGTCAGCGGCGTCGCGTCCGAGCTCGGCATCGGGCTCATGATCGGCATGGCCTTCCGCTTCGTGCTCTCGGCCGGCGAGATCCTCGGGCAGAACCTCTCGCAGGCCACGGTGCTGTCGACCCCCGCGGGCTTCAACCCCATGCTGTCGACGCAGGAGTCGGCCCTCGGCCAGGTGATCTCGTATTTCGCGATGCTCGTCGCGGTGTCGATCGGCGCGCACCGCGTCGCGCTGGCGTGGCTGCTCGAGTCGTTTCGCCTGCTGCCCGTGGGCACCGCGGTGCACCTCGACGCCGCGGCGGGTACCTTCGTCGACCTGGCCGCCGACGCCCTCGCCGTGGGCCTCCGGCTCTCGCTCCCGGTCGTCGCGGTCACCCTCGCCACGCAGGTCGCCCTCGCCATGATCGCGCGCGCGGCGCCGGCCCTGCAGATCTTCTCCATCGGCCTGAGCATCCTGGTCGCGGCGGGTGTGATGGTGCTCGTCGCGTCGATGGGCGACATCGCCATGGGGCTCAGCGAGCACATCGGCTCGCTGTCGTCGCGCCTCGAGCAGCTCCTCGTACTGATCGCGCCGCAGCCGCCATGAGCGAAGCCGACGACGGCGACAAGCAATTTGACCCGACCCCGCAGCGGCGCGAGCAGTACCGCAAAGACGGGCGCTTTCCGCGAGCCCGCGACGCCGGGGGCATCGCCACGACGGCGGCCGTGCTGGCGGTGCTGCTGGGGTCTCGCGGGGTCCTATCGCACGCCGCGAGCCTCTTGTTCACGGGCTCGCACGGCGACCTCGGAGCGCTCGGTCGCATCGGCGGAGAGCGCGTGCTCTCGATGATCGGGGGCACGCTCCTGGCGATGGCGGCCCCGTCGGCGATCGCGGCCGCGTTCGCGGCGGGGCTCATCGGGCTCGCGCAGACGCGCCTCGAGGTGCGCGAAGACCTCCTTGAGTTCAAGTTCGAGCGCCTCAACCCCGTCGACGGGCTCAAGCGGCTCCTGTCGTTCAAGCACGGGGCGACCGAGGTGATGCTCGGGCTGCTGCGCGTGGGCGTGGTGGGCTGGGTCGCGTGGCGGGCCATGATGCGCGAGATGCCGTCGCTCATCGCGCTGTCGCGCATGCCCACGGCCTCGGCGGTGGGGCGCTGCGTCGAGGCCGTCGTGCGGGTCACCCTGCACGCGCTCCTCACGCTCGCGGTGGTGGCCGTCATCGACTACGGCTGGAGCTGGTGGACGCTCGAGCGCGAAATGAAGATGACGCGCAAGGAGATCCTCGACGAGAGCAAGATGCACGAGGGCGATCCCAAGGTGAAGGGACGCCAGCGCGCCCGGGCCCGCGCGCTCGCCCGCAAGCGCTCGATCGCCAACGTGAAGAAGTCCGACGTGGTGGTGACCAACCCCACGCACATCGCCGTCGCGCTGCGCTACGCGGCCACCGACGCGGCCCCCGTAGTGGTCTCCAAGGGCCATGACGCCGTCGCGCTGCAGATCCGCTCCGAGGCGCGCAAGCACGGGATCCCCATCCTCGAGAACCGCCCCCTGGCGCGGGCCCTCGACGCCGAGGTGCCCATCGGACACCAGGTGCCGGGCAAGCACTTCGCAGCCGTGGCGAGGGTCCTGGCCTGGGTGTACCGCATCCGCCCGTCGGCACGGCGCGTGAAACGCCCGAGGGCGTGAGCTCCGAAACCATCCCCGCTGGCACCGAGCGACGAT
>Ga0164294_10000469_pt1 | contig 38518 bp, 36 predicted proteins | sample GEODES005metaG_FD_111479 | JGI IMG/M metagenome (GOLD analysis project Ga0164294, IMG submission 111479) | Oligotrophic lake water microbial communities from Sparkling Lake, Wisconsin, USA - GEODES005 metaG | ecosystem: Environmental > Aquatic > Freshwater > Lake | place: USA: Sparkling Lake... | reverse complement strand
TTGGCGACGACGGGAGCCACATTGGCGACGACGGGAGCCACATTGGCGACGACGGGAGCCACATTGGCGACGACGGGAGCCACATTGGCGAATGCGGTAGCGCGAGCCACATTGGCGACAACGGGAGCAACAGTAACAGGCGGCTCAATGACAGGCGGCTCAATGACAGGCTGCAGCGGCTCTTGTCTACAACATGACACACAAATCCCGCATAAAATGAAACTCCACACCCAAAGTCCAATTGCTGCGCTTAAATAATTAATGTCATTTTGATTACTAGTGCACGTTTTTCGAAATTCAAACGGTTTCCAATGGGTCGAAAAGTCATTCGCGTCAGCAAATGTGCGAAAACGGCGGGTACAAACATTCCAATCAATCTGTGCAAGAAAACATGGCTGTAGCGATTCACACGGATGGAAACAGAACGCACAGATGCTTTTGAAACCTCCGCACAGGAAATCTGTCATTGCCGCATGTTGTACAAAGTTCCCGTACAATATACATCCAAAGCCACCCAGGCAACAATTGCGGCATTGGAGCTCGTGACGAGGCATTTGATGCATTTCCATTCGACATCACCGACGGATTGTCCGCGTCAATTTTCAAACGGATTCATTCGTAAAAATCAATTTATTGTAGTGTTTGCTACGATAAATTGAATTAAAACATGGCGACAAACGGCGACAAACGGCGACAAACGGCGACAAACGGCGACAAACGGCGACAAACTAGGGCGACCGACCTATGATGTTAAAACATTTTAGACATTTTGTCGCATAAATGCATAAATTACTTTCAAAACATGCAGAATACCGCATAAACATTAAAAGTGTGCGCTAAAGACATCGGTCTTCCTACGACAAACGGCGAACTCACGTCGACCCCATCCAGCCGACGCGTTCCACTTCAACAACAACGGGTGGCGGTGCTACGTATTCCGCACGCCCGGTTTCAACGTCTGCCCAGAATGCCTCTGCCATGGGCCATCCAATCGTTGTCCACCAATCCCGATTGCGCAGAACTGTCCGTGGCGACCAGCTTACCAGCCACCAGACGCTGTCTTCCAACAAACCAATCTCTGGCGCCGGCTCTTTCCACTCTGCATCGTGAAAGTCCGCAGCCGATGTTGGTTGGCTGTACCGATACACCCACGAATCCCGCGGGCCACTCCCAAAGACCTGTATGCGCCCTTTCCATTTGGCCGCCGCAATCGTTTCCAGCTGTTCCGGCGTCAGAAAGTCAATATGCGACTGGGCAAACCGCGCTTCCAGAAAATCCACCACATCCAAATCTGCAACTTCCATTTGTACTTGCATTTGCACATAATAATCTTCCGGAACAAAGTCGCCCGGAATGCGTGTTTTGGGCGCTTTGATTTCAATGAGTCGTCCAGCCATTGGACCTTGCAGCACAATACCGTCTGGACTTGCAGACAACCACGGAATTGTTGCATGCGTAAGACGCCCGAGTGTGTCGCACACGGTTCCGAGTCCTGGTCCGTCAGGTTCGCGCTCATAAATGTCTCGAACAATGGGCTCAAATCGATGCCCCCACACAGTTGCCATCATATCCCCGTCGGGCGACGAGATTGCAACGGGGGCAAGTGACGACAACGATACATACGCACCCTCTGGTGGTGGCTCAATCTTGGATCGCAACAGTGCGCCACGTCGTCCCGTCAGAATCGAGTGAAATTCGGATGCGGTCAAACGATTGCGGCGTTGCGCGTACCATTCGGCGGTGTGTTGTTCTACTTGCGGTTTTTGTTGAATCGCGAGTAGGATTTCGGGGTCGACAGTTCCCACGGTGGCAATTGTGTCGAGAATGTCTGTATGGTAATTTGAAAACCATTCGTGTGCTGCATCGAGCAATTGCTCCCGGATTTCGGGGTGCTCTCCCACGTGGTCCAATACAGATTCCTGAATACACTCGGCAACCGCATCCCACACGTCGTCCGCGATGTCTTCGCTGTCATAGAGGCCTACGTTGTAAATATCCGGCAAATGCGATTCGCACCATAGCTCGACTTCGTCGGCATCCAATTCGTGAGGTGTGTCGCGGCTCATTTCTACTGTTATTGCGTCGGGGTTAAGGCGGCAACTTTTTGCTCTTGGACTTTGAGTTCCTTGGCTTTCGATTTGAGTGTGCCGCGCGTTGTTGTTGCCGAAACGGGTTCAATGCGAAATGTTTTGAGCCCGGATGTCGCCACACGTTCGCGGAGCCCACGAATGCTGACAACTTGCGCTTTTGCAGGGTCGTATTCCACCGCAATCTTCGTATTCAGCTGCTTTAATTCAAAGGCGCCTAAAACGGCTGTTAGCAGCGATGCGCGTTCGGCGGGCGACACATCCGGAAAGGATGTCACAAACTTACGGAGTCTGTCTAGACGAGCTCCACGGTCTAAGCGCTGCCACGTCTGATGAAATGTTGATTCGGATTCGGCTGCGAATATGGAATCCAAACTGTGTTCCGTTGCACTCACGGCCTTGCCGGACTCAAACGGGCCGGCTTCCATCTCCGGTGCGGGTGTCGACGGGCCGCGCTTGCGCTGTGTCTTGTTCCGCGATTGCATTCCTTAAGTACTTATATGCTTCAGGGTTTAGACCTGTGTTTGAATTCCATAGGTCAACGTCGACAGCGAAACGGGCGTCCGGTGTTTGGTCGACAAGCACAAAGGCGTTTTTGGATGGGGATGCTACAAACCACAGATCCAGGCCGGCGGTGATGCCCGAACCGTGGGAGACACAACGGGTGGTTTGGCAAGTGGTTTGGCGAGTGGTTTGGCGAGTGGTCATTTTTGACTGATTGGTGGACCGGCGGGTTTAGACCAATTGAAAAAACGTGCGATAAGTAAGAGATGAGTTCGGCGACGAATCCGATGATTGTGACGTCTGCAGACGGGTCTGTGATGGTTGTGAGTTTCGTGACGTTTGGTGTGTTCACGAGCACAGATGCGGGTGCGACGTGGGTTCGGGGAATGGTGGAGGGTATGCCGTTAGTCTCGAATGAGGCTCCGCCGCAAATTGCAATGAATGCAGATGGGTCTGTTCTTTGCTGTGTTATAACCGACGAAAATGCCGGTGATAGCCATCTGTATATCAGCAAAGATTTTGGTAAAACATGGGAGTGTCCTGATGGGCCTCGTTCCCCTCCAGCTGAAAATGTGTTTTCTCTTGTTGCGATTGATGCCAGTGCTAACTATATTTATGCATGGGATCCTACAGTAGGGGAAACAGGTATGCTATTATATATGTCCTTAGATAATGGAACAACATTCACCGGTATTCCTTCGGTATTTTCTGAAACATTTCAGCCAACAAATATTACATGTAATTCAGATGGTACTCGGGTGTATTTGGGGTTTGATGATAACAGTTTAACCCGTGTCGAACGTAGCAAAGATAACGGGGGTAGGGATGTGTTTAATTCATTTCCTTCATCCGGGTTGCAGATGTCCGTGCCAGACGGATTAACCGGTATTTCATCCATCGCATGTGATGGAACAGATACCTTAGTTTTGGGTGATGCTTCTGGAAATGTCTGTATTAGTTCGAATTCTGGCGGTTCATGGCAAACGCCTGAAAATTTAGGCACTGAACGTGTGTTTGTTGCAATGACAACAAATAAAATTATTGCATGTACGTATGATGGCGAAGAAAACCATTTTTCACTTCAAATCGGCACATACTCGAGTTCTACTACCAGTTGGACGTGGCAGTCGCAGTTGATGTCAGAAGATAATGAATGGATTTCCGTTGCAATGTCTGCAAATGGACAGCGCGCAATGGCAATGACAATTGCAGGTGCGCTTTTTCAGGGAAGTGTTAACAGTGATGGTGGATGGACTTGGACTGAAAACCAATATTTTACATTGCGATTTGCTGCGCTTGATGGGGTCTGTGTGTCTGCAAGCGGCGACCACATTGCCGTGTGCGGCATGCCTGGCGGCATTTACACAAGTAGTAACGCTGGGGCTTCGTGGACCCCGACACTGTCTGGCGAACAGATGTGGTCGTCGATAGCGTCATCTTCGGATGGACAACGGCTCATTGCGTGTGTTGCTGGTAGTGGAAATGTTTGGCTCAGTGCGAATTTTGGTGCAAATTGGACTGAATTAGTTAACACTGCATTACCACTAAACCGTAATTGGTTATCTGTTGCATCAAATGCGTCGGGAAATACTTTAGTAGCTGCTTGCGCGACTGTTGATGATGCTAGTGGTGGATTATTTGTTAGTTATAATAGCGGTGAAAGTTGGGGCAGTAATGGTGAATTTGGTAACAACGAACTATTGAATGTGTCAATTTCACGCGATGGACTCCGCGGAATTCTTATCAATGGTACAATTATACACACTGGGGTCCTGGGTGAGGGATTTGGCTGGAGTCAAGTACCGACGGGTCTACCGGTGAATGTGCCGTGGTCGTCCACCGCGATTGATGCTACTGGTGAGCATATGGCAATTTGTTCCACGAATGGTCAATTGTGGACGAGTTCAGATGGCGGTGTGATTTGGACAGACGCATCCGGCGCATACAGCGGAGCACCGTACAACTGGACATCTATCGACATGGATGATACGGGACGATACATGGTTGCATGCGTTGAAGAAGGCGATATTTTCACCAGCGATAATTCTGGTGAGAATTGGCGTGCACGTGACGTTAACGGTGGCATTCGCGCATGGAAGACGGTCGCTTCATCTGCAGACGGGTCTGTTATCGCAGCCATCGAAGGCCCGTCCGGAACCAGCACACAAGGGCTAATTTACATCAGCCGCGATTACGGTGCTACGTGGGCGTCCGCAGATTACACAACACCGACCTCTGGCGCTCTTCCAGATGCGCAAATCATATTGGACACTGTCGCTTCATCTGCAGACGGGTTCGCAACCATCGAAATTTTATCCGGTCTTATGTTGACGTCCACAGATTACACAACACCGACCTCTGGCGCTCTCCCAGATGCACAAATCATTGCGAACATTCGAGGCAAGGAGGGTGCTGCAAGTCGACTTACGAGTTTTCGTGTAGGAACCGCGCTTGTGCGCAACAGGCCTCAGCGATTTACGGGATTTGATGATTATGGATTGTTTACACAAGCAAATGCCCTTGCAAACACCGGCAATCTGTTCTAACGGCGTTTGTCGAAGACGCCATGTCGAAGACGCCATGTCGAAAAAAATGATGACCCTCTCATTTCACTTTTCCGACATTAGACATGACACAAGCAGACGGTGCAGCGCTCATCATGGCGGTACTTTTCATGTTCTGTATGATTTTACCGGCGATGTATGCAATCCTTTGGGTAATTGAAGCAGCATTTGCAGCCGCCAGCAATGCAATCGACCGTTGGTTTGTCAAACTTTACCTCAAGATTCTCATAACTGATTTGGACGTTTACATTTCGGTCATGTCCAGCGTGCCCGTCGTGTACACAAATCATATACTGGATGTTGAAGATGATTCTGTTGTTTTCAAATCAACGCAATCAGCAGCACCTCCAGGCGAATATTGTGTCGCTACAGTTAAAGCACCTGTAGCGTTATTCACGTCGCCAACCTGCAGCGAACCGCACATTACGACCCTTAAGCGCAAATTCTTCCCAGAATGTGCCCGTTTATCGCGCGAAACACGTGTTGGTTCTCGCACATTTAAATGGGCGAGTCTCAAGGTTGTACAACTCGACATTCAATCAGGGCCGGTGCAGGAGTGGAAGCGATTTATTTACTTCTAAATTCACATTTAATGACTAACGGCGTCCAAAAAAATGACATGATACAAATTCCCGTTGTTGGAACCCATGTTTGTCTCAATTGTCTTTTCATTCATTGTTGCATGCATCTTTGCGTTTGATACAAGCAACAATGACAACTGGAGCGAAGAAAAACATTCGAGGGAGCGTGGATTATTCGGGACGTTTGAGGATGACCTTTAATTTGTAGCAAGTGTCAAATGAAGTGGTCAAATGAAGTGGTCAAATGAAGTGAACTCATTTGCTTGAATAATTTCTTCAAGCATTGCACAAATTTTGTCGCGCCCAAGCATCCTTGCCAAAGGGTACATGTTTGTTGCGGCCTGAATTACTGCACGACGTATCAATTCTGCATCGACGAGCATACGGATGAGTTCGGAAACATCGTACACACACGCATGCCGCAATAACATTTCAATTTCAGACACAACGTTGAAATCATTCTGATGTGTAATATATAGAAGAATAATTTCGAACGACCCGTTTTCCGTTGCCCGGCGTATTAAAACATGATGGTCAACGATGAAATTTTTTCGGTGTAATAAAAGTAAACGAACACATTCCGTATGTCCATGCAGACATGCATACGCAAATGGAGTTGCCAATGGGCACGCAAGTTCCAATTGAAGTAATTGCCGAAGAATATCGGTGTACCCGAAACGACACGCGGTCATAATTGCTTCAATGCAAATCGCGTTAGAAATAACACCGCGTTTCAATGGCAAATCTAAAAGCAAACGAACAATTTCCGTGTGCCCATAATAACATGCATTTCGAAATGCTTCATTGCGGACTGCTGGATGTACTCCTCTTTCCAACGGCAATTCTAAAAGCAAACGAACAATGTCTGTGTGTCCATCTATACATGCAGTTCGAAGTGCGTAATTGTCAATGGCAGCTGGATCCACGCCTCTTTCTGGCGGCAAATCAAGGAGCAAACAAACAATTTCCAACTGTCCGAAATAACACGCATTTCGAAGCGCCCGATTGTCGTTTGCTGCGGGATTCACGCCTCTTTCCAGATCAAGGAGCATACGAACAATTTCCGTATAACCGCTATTACATGCGATTTGAAAGGATTCATCATCGACGATTGCACCGGTTTCAATCATCAGACATACTAAACACACGTCACCGGATTCTACAGCTGTACTAAGGGTTTTCTCTGTCGTTGTGTGCGCAATTGTGCGTAGAATTTGTAGCGCAGTAAACGCCATGACGATACATCAGCCCCTTAAAACCTGGTCAATTTTGGCACCAGCGCAAAATGTTCAAAACGCGTTTTAAAGAACACGTCTCCAACAATTCGGAGACATTTAGAAATGCACTCGAGTTTACAAACTACACGAGGTTTTGACTGAAACGACTCATTCATTCCTTAATTGTCCCTTGGCTCCCCTTAGCCCCCGCGTTTCCCTTGCCGCAAGAATCAAACGAACAATTTCCAAATATCCGTTTGTTTGTGCACGTAAAAGTGTCCATTTGTCGTTTGCTGCTACATTTACACCTCTCTCCAACGGCAAATCCAGGAGTAACCGAACAATTTCCGTGTGTCCATTGTAAGCTGCATATTGCATCGCTTCATTGCCGTTTACTGCTGGTCGCACACCTCTCTCCAACGGCAAATCAAGGAGCAAACGGACAATTTCAGTGTGTCCGTTTCTGCTTGCCAACTTAATAGCTTCATTGTGGTTAGCCGCTGGATCCACGCCTCTTTCTGGCGGCAAATTTAGTAGCAAACGGATAATTTCCCTTTTCCCGTTGGCACTCGCGGCTATCAGTGCTCCATTGTCGTATACCGCAGGATTCACACCTTTCTCCAACGGCAAATCAAGGAGCAAACGAACAATTTCCATATGTTCTTTATAACACGCAAATCGAAATGCATAATTCATATTTGCAGCTGGATTTACTCCACGGTCCAACGGCAAATCCAGGAGCATACGAACAATTTCCGTATGTCCGTTTGTGCTCGCGATCCGAAGCGGAACATTGTCATCTGCTGCTGGATTAACGCAACGGTTCAACGGCAGTGCAAGGAGCAACCGAACAATTTCCGTGTGCCCGTTTTCGCATGCATTTTGAAGTGCTTCGTTGTCGTTTGCTGCTGGATTAACGCCCAGGGCCAAATCTCGGTACTTTTGTTTAAATCCGTTTGGTCTCAATTCGGGCAAAAAAGTACAGGCAAAAAGTACCTACCGTGGGGCCTGGTCCGTATGTCCTCTATTACATGCGATTTGAAAAAATTCATCATCGACGATTGCACCAGTTTCAATCATCAGCCACACTAAACACACGTTGTCGGTCGAAAAAGCGTCATTCAGTGTAGTTGTTGTTTGCGCGATTGTGCGTATAATGTTTAGCGGCGAAATTTCAATTGCATGTTTTGGTTCAAGTCCAATGTCCATCGAATGAGTGGAGGGATTAAAAATTGGCCGTCATTTTTTTACGTCTCGCGAACAATTAATTTCTGCGTTCGTCCACCTACCGTTTTTGCTGACAGACGTAACATCCAAAAAACAGCTGCGGCACAGAGCGCAGGGCCTCAGTGAGGGCGCGGGCACCGGCATCACCGATGTCGTTGTTCCACAGGTAGAGCTGCTGCAGCTACGGCACAGAGCGCAACCCTCAGTCTCGTTGAGGTAGCTTTCGGTGTTGTCGTCGAATTCCTGCTCACGCGCGCTCTTGGTCCCTTCGACTCCACGTGTTTTTACTCGTTCAAGAAGTGCGAAGGGTATGGTGCTTTAATTTACGAATTGCACTCTAAATAAATTTCCGTTTCGGCAGACGCATCAAACGTAAGTTCGGTGATTTGCGTCACTGCCAAACGAGCAATGACCGCATCAATGACAACATCAATGACCGCATCAATGACCGCGCCAATGACCGCGTCATTCACACATTGATTCCGGATTCCGAAAGCATACGAATAATTTCCAAATACTTGCTTTTGATTTCGGTTTCCGCACTCACCGACAAATCCCGTATAATGCAACTGTGGAAAAACACTAATTGAAATGTAATTCTATGCGGCAACCCGAGAAAAAGACGAACAATGTCCACATGCCCATAAAAGCAAACTTGTGAAAATAAACTGGTATTGATTGTTAAATCAAGCGGATATTCAAGAAGCAAACGAACAATATGTGTGTGTCCCTCGTGACATGCTGACCGAAATGCGCGATTCGAATTAAACGCCGGATCCGCGCCTTTTTGTAAGAGCAAACGGACAATGTCTTCGTGACCGCCTGAACACGCGATTGCCAACGGCACATTCAAATCCAATCCTTCCTCTTCCCAATCAATTTCAAGCAGCAAACGGACCATATCCGTGAATCCGTGACAGCATGCAGTTTGAAACGTGTCATCACAATCAACCCCTGGATCCACTCCCAGGTCAAGAAGCAAACGCACAATTTCCGTATGACCGTTTCGAATCGCACTACATATTGCGGCATTATCGTCTGCTGCTGGATCCATTCCTCGGTCGAGCAATAAACGAACAATGTCTGTAAACCCTCGTGTGCACGCATACGTAAACAATGCAGCTGTTGCCGGTTGTTCTACAAGGTTAACCAAACACATATTTCCAGTTTTAACAGCATCTTCGATCGTAATTGTAGTTTTCGTTTCAGCGATTGCGCGCAGAATTTCGAGCGGTTTTGATTTGTGATCCATGTAAAACGGAATGTGTTGATTTTTGGGGGTCAATTTTTCATGGTGGATGTCATACTCTTTTTTCTGCTCTACAATGTACCCTCGTATTGTTAAAATCAAGGAGCATGCGAATAATTTCCGTATGTTCGAACTCGCGTGCAGCGTGAAGCGCCGCATTGTCGCGTACTCCTCTATCTGGCGGTAAATCAATGAATAAACGGACAATTTCCGTGTGTCCGCGTGCGCATGCAAGCCGAAGTGCCTGATTGTCTAATGCTGCAGGACCTGTTTCCAATGACAAATCAAGGAGTAAACGGACAATTTCCGTGTGTCCGCGTGCGCATGCCAATCGAAATGATGCATTGTCGCGCGCTCCTAGATGCACTCCTCTTTCTGGCTCAAGGAACATTTGAACAATTTCCGTAAAACCGCCTTCAATTGCTTGTCGAAGTGCTTCATTTTCTTTTGCAGCTGGATTAACTCTTTCTGACTCAAGGAGCAAACACCTGTATGTCCGTTCTCGCTTGCATGTCGAAGTGCCTGATGGTCTAATGCTGCAGGATCTACTCCTCTCTCCAACGGCAAATCAAGAAGCATCAGCCTGTATGTCCGTTCTCGCTTGCATGTTGAAGTGCGTAATTGTCAAATGCTGCTGAATCCACGCCTCTCTCCAACGGCAAATCAAGGAGCATCCGAACAATTTCCGTGTTCCCGCGTATGCATGCCAATCGAAATGATGCATTGTTTTGTGCCGCTGGATCCACGCCTCTCTCCAACGGCAAATCAAGGAACATTCGAACAATTTCCGTATAATCGCGTGCAATTGCTTGGCGAAGTGCCTGATTGTCTAATACTGCAGGATCTACTCCTCTCTCCAACGGCAAATCAAGAAGCATCCGAACAATTTCCGTGTGTCCGAAGAAACATGTCCATCGAAGTGCATAATTGTTGCCGGCTGCTGGATCCACTCCACGGTCTAACGGAAGTTCAAGGAGCAAACGGACAATGTCCGTATGTCCGCGTGAACATGCGTGTCGGAGTGCATAATTGTCGTTCGCTGTAGGGTCGGCACCATGTTCAAGAAGCAAACGAACTATGACCTGTTGTCCGCTTTCAAATGCGGTTTGAAAGGATGCATTGTCAATGAGTTCGCCGTTCTCAATCAGCAGCCTTACCAACAACAGGTCACCTGTCGAAATGGCGTCACTCAGCTTAATCGATGTTGTTGTTTGAGCGATTGTACGTAAAATGTCCATCAGATATGCTGGAGCATGTTCAAAAAAAACGGCTGTCAATTTTTACACAAAAGGTGTTGTAGACATTCTCTTTTCAACTGTCGAACCACTCACATGCGACAATTCAAACCGTGTGGACACGCATTCACACGAGATGCGCTTCAGTGCGTGAAGACAATACATGTCCTATGTGTCGAGCACGTCTTGATTCTTTCGCTGAACAACAATTCGGATCAGTGGACGCCATTCAAATATTCTTGGACGCACGGGGTGACAGATTTCGAAGACACCGTATGTGACCTGCGGATCCTTCTGAATTCACTCCCAACATCGAAATGCGTAATTGTTGCATGCCGCTGGATCCACTCCTCTTTTTGGCGGTCAAGGAACATACGAACAATGTCCCATGCACATGAAGTGCATAATTGTTTACAGCACCACGTTCAAGGAACATGTGGTTTGAAAGAATCAATGAGTTCGCCGTTTTCAATCAGCAGCATTACCAATCACATGTCACCTGCACGATAAAATGTTAAGTTGCGAATTTGGTGTTAATTCGAGTAAAATGTCCATCAGATATGCTGGATTAACTGTCAAATTTCCGCATGCAATCAGAGAGAAGTAAACGAACAATTTCCATGTGTTTCACTTGCAAATCGAAGCGCCCAATTGTTCCCGCTTGTCAGCCGCCTCAATCAGTCTTCCAGCAAAAAAATTAGACTGGACACATTGGGCTGCGGCTGACAAGCGGGATCCATGGAAGCGCCCAATTGTTCACTGCAGCTACCCCCCTCTCTTTTTAACGTAAGGAACAACCCACGTTCCAAATCCAGGAGCATACGAACAATTTCTTGCAACTCGAAGCGCCCGTAGCCAACGGTAATTCAAAAACAATCGAACCCGTTAAAGCATGCATTTTGCCATTGACACAACAATTTAATCGAAAATTAAGAAGCAAACTCACAATTTGCGAATTGCAGTACAAAGCGCGTCTGAGTACAGAAGAATTCACGCATCTTTCCAACGGCAAATCAAGACGGCAAATCAAGGATCATGCTTACAATTTTCGTATGTTGTCACATACGCCTCTTTCTGGCGGCAAATCCAAGAGCAAACGAACAATTTCTGTGTGTCCGCTTTCGCTTGCGACTCGAAGTGAATGATTATCAAATTCTGCTATATCAACTCCTTTTTCCAAGGGCAAATCAAGTAGCATACGAACAATGTCCGTGTGTCCGGATGCAATCGCCGATCGAACTGCATAATTGTTACATGCCGCTGGATCCACGCCTCTTTCCAACGGCAAATCAAGTAATAGACGAACAATTTCCGTGTGCCCGCGTATGCATGCATTTTGAAATGAAGCATTTTTATTTGCTGCTGGATCCACACCTCTTTCCAACGGCAAATCAAGGAGCAAACGAACATTTTTCGTGCATCCGCTAAAACACGCAGCCCGAAGTGCATTATTTCCGTTTGCTGCTGCATCCACACCTCTTTCCAACGGCAGCTCAAGGAGCAAACGAACAATTTCCATATACCCGTATTCGCATGCAAATCGAAGTGCTTCATTGTCGTTTGCTGCAGGATCCACACCTCTTTCCAACGGCAAATCCAGGAGCATACGAACAATTGCTGCATGTCCGAATAAACATGCAAATCGAAGTGCGAACGTGTCGTTTGCTGCAGGATTCACGCCTCTTTCTGGCGGCAGCTCAAGGAGCATACGAACAATTTCTGTATGACCGCGTTCGCTTGCGATTCGAAGCGCTTCATTGTTGTCTGCAGCTGGATCGACTCCACGTTCCGAATCCAGGAGCAAACGGACGATTTCCGTATGTCCGTTTCTGCACGCAATTCGAAGCGCGACGTCGTCGTTTGCTGCAGGATCCACGCCTCTTTCTGGCGGCAGCACAAGGATCATACGAACAATGTCCGTGTGCCCGCGTGTACACGCGGTTTGAAAGAATTCATCATCAATGAGTTCGCCATTTTCAATTAGTAGCCTTACCAACCACAGGTTCGAAATGGCGTCACTCAGCTTAATCGACATTGTTGTTTGCGCAATTGTACGTAAAATGTTTAGCGCAAGAAATTTATCGTCAAATTCAATTGACGTCATATCGGATGTCGTGTGGTGATGGCGTGTTGTGATGGCGTGTAGTTATCATTTTTTAATCGCCCTGAAAATTAGACAAAACATTTTGGCAATAGACGCCTCTTTCCAACATCAAATCAAAGATCATTTGGGATGTAATATGCTCCTCCATCTACGCCTCTTTTCAAATCAAAGAGCATTTCAACAATGTCCGTGTGTCCTTGTCGGCTTGCAGTCCGAAGTGCGTAATTGTCACATGCAGCGGGGTCAACGCCTCTTTCCAGTGGCAATTCCAGAAACATACGGACAATTTCCGTGTGTCCGTACAAGCATGCATATCGAAGTGCTTCATTGTCGCTTGTAGCTATGCCTCTTTCCAACGGCAAATCAAGGAGCAACCGAACAATTTCCGTGTGTCCGCTTCGGCTTGCAAATCGAAGTGGAAAATTATTACCTGCTGCCGGATTAACTCCTCTTTCCAGCGGCAGTGCAAGGAGCAAACGAACAATTTCCGTGTGTCCGTGAGCGCTTGCACTGTTGAGCGCTTAATTATCATTCACAGCAGGATTTACTCCGCTTTTCAACGGCAAATCCAGGAGCAACCGCATAATTTCCGTATGTCCGTTTCTGCACGCAATTCGAAGTGCCTCATTTTCTCGTGCTCCGAGCGCAAGGAGCAAACGAACAATTTCCGTGTGTCCACGTTTACATGCGGTTTGGAAGGATTTATCATCAATGATTTCGCCATGTTCAATTAGCAACCGTACCAAACACAGGTCACCCGCCGAAACAGCGCCATGTAGTGTAGCAACAGTGGACGTCCGTGCGATTGTGCGTAAAATGTTAAGCGACGAAATGTCAGCCTCATGTTTTGGTTCAAATAAAATATCCATCGAATACATGGGGCGTGTACAAAATTGGCTATCAATTTTACGCAGCGATTTGTTGACGAGCGACGTCCATGTGCATTTGTGTCTGTAATCAGAGCGCCGTATCGCCGACACCCCTCTCAAGCAGCAAACGAACAATCTCCGTGTGCTCACGCGTACGCGAACAAAGAAATCCAATTGCATTTCCAATTGCAGCTGGATCCACTCCTCTTTTTGGCGGAAGTGCAAGGAGCAAACGAACAATTTCTGTGTGCCCGAACATGCATGCATGTTGAAGTGCTTCATTGTCAGACAGATCAACTCCTCTTTCCAACGGCAAATCGATGAGCAAACGCACAATTTCGGTACTTCCGTTTCTGCATGAATCAAGAAGCGCTTGATTGTTGCGTGCAGCTGGAGCAACTCCTCTTTCCAACGGCAAATCAAGGAGCAACCGAACAATTTCCGTGTGTTTGAATATACATGCCCATCGAAATGCATAATTTGTGTCCGCGGCTGGATCAACTCCTCTTTCCAACGGCAAATCAAGGAGTAAACGCACTATTTCCGTGTGTCCATAGTAACTTGCATTTGTAAGCGCTGTATTGTTGAATGCAGCTGGATCCACTCCTCTTTCCAACGGTAAATCGAGTAGCAAACGAACAATGTCCGTATGCCCGGTTCTGCATGAAAAACGAAGCGCCCAATTGTCGTCTGCGGCTGGATTAACACCTCTTTTCAGCGGTAAATCCAGGAGCAACCGCACAATTTTCGTATGTCCGTGTCTGCATGCATCCCTGAGTGCTTCATTGACATTGGCTGATGGATTAACACCTCTTTCCAGCGGCAAATCCAGAAGCAACCGAACAATTTCCGTATGTCCGTAGAAACATGCAGATTGAAGCACTTTATTGTCGTGTGCAGACGGATTTACTCCCCTCTCCAACGGCAAATCCAGGAGCAACCGCACAATTTCCGCATGCCCGTTTTTGCATGCAATTCGAAGTGCCTCATTCTCTCGTGCTCCGAGCGCAAGGAGCAACCGCACAATTTCCGTATGTCCGCGTTCACATGCGGTTTGGAAGGACGTATCATCAATGCTTTCGCCATTTTCAATCAGTAGTCGTACCAAACACACGTTACCCGCCGAAACAGCGTCATACAGTGTAGCAACAATGGACGTCCGTGCGATTGTGCGTAAAATGTTTAGCGACTCATGTTTTGGTTCGATTACAATATCCATCGAATACATGCGGCATGTACAAAATTGGCTGTCAATTTTACACAGCGATTTGGTGACATCTGTGTTTTGTGTCTGCATTTGTGTCTGCAATCAGAGCGCCGTGTTGTCGACACCTCTTTCAAGCAGCAAATGAATAATTTCCGTATGTCCATTTGCGCGTGCATAACGAAGCACCAAATTGTCGCCTGCGGCTGGATTCACACCTCGGTCCAACGGCAAATCGAGGAGCAAACGAACAATTTCCGCATGACAATTAACACATGCCGATCGAAATGCAGCGTTTTCATTTGCTGCTGGATTTACTCCTCTTTCAAACGGCAAATCAAGGAGCATACGAACAATTTCTGTATACCCGAGTGAACATGCATATCGAAGTGCTTCATTGTCGCGTGCAGACGGATCAACGTTTCTTTCCAGTGGCAATTCGAGAAGCATACGCACAATTTCCGTTTGTCCATATTTGCACGCGGCTCGAAGCGCTCCACTGCTGATTAATGCTGGATCAACTCCTCTTTCCAACGGCAAATCAAGGAGCATACGAACAATTTCCGTGTGTCCGTGTTGACTTGCACGTCGAAGTGCTTCATTGTCACCTGCTGCTGGATTAACTCCTCTTTCAAGTGGCAAATCAAGGAGCAAGCGCACAATTTCTGTATGCCCGCGACGACATGCAGAATGAAGCGCCTCATTGTCTTGTTCAGCTGGATTGATTCCTCGTTCCAACGGCAAATCGAGGAGCAAATGAACAACATCCGTGTGCCCCCAGTAACACGTGACTCGAAGCGCTTCATTGTAGTTTGCAGCTGGATTGATTCCACGGTCCAACGGCAAATTAAGGAGCAAACGAACAATTTCCGTATGTCCGTAGAAACATGCAGATCTAAGTGGAACAATGTATAATGCTGCTGGATTAATACCACGGTCCAACGGCAAATCAAGGAGCAAACGCACAATGTCCGTGTGTCCACGTTTACATGCGGTTTGGAAGGACGCATCATCAATGCTTTCGCCATGTTCAATCAGTATTCGTACCAAATACAGGTTACCCGCCGAAACAGCGTCATTCAGTGTAGCAACAGTGGACGTCCGTGCGATTGTACGTAAAATGTTTAGCGACTCATGTTTTGGTTCGAATACAATATCCATCGACCACACGAAGCGTGTACAAAATTGGCTGTCAATTTTACACAGCGATGTTGCGGCAAATCAAGAAATTGGACGTCTGGATTTGTGTCTAGAGCGCTGCGTCGTCGACACCTCTCCTCCCAAGCAGCAAACGAACAATTTCCGTATGTCCTATTTCGCTTGCAGATCGAAATGCGTCATTGTTGTTCACTCCTCGGTCCAACGGCAAATCGAGGAGTAGACGAACGATGTCCGTAAACCCGCAAATGCAGGCATTTTTGAGCGCTTGATTATCATTCACAGCTGGATTTACTCCACGCTCTAACGGCAAATCCAGGAGCAAACGCACCATTTCCGTGTGGCCGTAAAAACATGCATATCGAAGCACCCAATTGTTATCCACAGCCGGATTAACACCTCACTCCAACGGCAAATCAATGAGCAAACGCACAATTTCTGTGTGCCCGTTCCAACATGCGGCTCGAAGTGCTTCATTGTCATTTGCAGCCGGACTTACCCCTCTTTCCAACGGCAACTCGAGGAGCAAACGAACAATTTCCGTGTGTCCGCCGAGGCACGCAACGATTAGTGCCTTACTGTCTATTGCGGCTGGATCAACACCTATTTCCAACGGCGAATCGAGGAGCGCACGCACTATTTCTGTATATCCGTATTCGCACGCAATTTGGAGTGCATTGTCTAGCGCAGATGGATTAACTCCACGGTCTAACGGAAGTTCGAGGAGCGCGCGCACTATTTCTGTATGCCCATATTCGCATGCAATTCGGAGTTTATTGTCTCGTGCTCCTCCCTTCAAATCCAGGAGCAACCGCACAATTTCCATTTGTCCACGTTTACATGCGGTATCAAAGGACGCATCATCAATGATTTCGCCATTTTCAATCAGTAGCCGTACCAAATACACGTTACCCGTCGAAACAGCGTCATGTAGTGTAGCAACAGTGGACGTTCGTGCGATTGTGCGTAAAATGTTTAGCGACTCATGTTTTGGTTCAAATACAATATCCATCGAATTAGGACGACCGACCTATGATGTTTTAGGCTAAAACATTTTAGACATTTTGTCGCATAAATGCATAAATTACTTTCAAAACATGCAGAATAACGCATAAACATTAAAAAGTGTGCGCTAAAGACATCGGTCTTCCTACATCGAATACTTGGAACATGTTCAAATTGGCTGTCAAATTTTACACAGCGATCAAAACGCTTCTTCTCTTTCAGGTTCTTAAAACTGAGCGCCAGCGAGGGGAATCAAGGAACATCTGAACGATTTCCGTTTGTCCGCGAGTGAATGATTTCGCCATTTTCAAGCATTAACACAGGTTACTGCGCGAAAAATTCATCGACATTTTTGATTAACGTCAAGGGGCTTAATTTTAGCACTGTTTTGACAGAGCAAAACCCATCACTGAAAAAAAAGACATGTGGAACAACAGAGAAATGAGTGCACTGTTGGATCCCCGTGCGCACCCTTTTGCAGCCGGCGAAGTGCCTGCAGCGACAAATGCTGCTACACTGGTACCCGCCCCCGACACATCCACCTGGTACAAAACACAATATGGCTGCTTGATTACAGACCCCACGCTCATTTCGCGCCATCACTCATTCCCAGATGCACCCATTCCCCGCGGATTGCCAACGGATCCTGCTTCGTATTCCAAGATTTGTATGTCGTATCGCACCGCATGGCCCCGAAATGGCGTGGACCCTACGAGCATGGTTGTAACCGAGCGCAATCATCCGCAATTTGCTTTTAACGGGGGTGCACCAAACACACCCAGCCAGATTGATGTGGAAAGCATGCTCCGGTGCTTGGATGCACCACTTTCACGATGCCAACGGGTTGTTGTGGATGTAAATGCGCCCGTTTTTTCTTCCGCCGTATATCCCCCGGAACCTACGGGTGTTGCTCCTGGCCCTCAAAATGCCGCGAATCCTGTGGCAGCCATTGTACGTCCAGGGGATGGAGGATGTCGCGCTGCTGCAGACCAGGTTGCAACGGCCATGTCGGGGCGCTTTGTACACAATCCCACGCGGCAAGACACGAAGCGATTTGTTGTGCCGTTTTCTCCTCCTGGAATTGGTAATGTAGCGCTGCAGTGAGCCGCTGGTCAGTTTCAAAAATCGCCAACGCCCCCTCAAAACCTGCTCGGTTTTTGTGCTTGATGTTTGCGTAACTGTATCCCAATAACGTGTACAATAATTAAGAATACACGAAAATGGGACTTTATCGAATCAAACGCCATGTGATGTATCGTCGCTGCGATCAACAGCACGAGGAAGTGTGGGGAATCGACCGTTTTGCTCCCGGTCTCAGAACATCCGTCGCACCACATGATACTGACCGCGACGACCCTTTGCGTGGAGATGAATGTACGCTTTTGCTCCGGTTCACAGACGGGCGATTTGTAACATGGGACACGTTGTTTGAGTGGCTTAGTGATGCTGAAAATGCTGGATATGAACTTGCGAGTGGATTTCAAGATGTTTCACCGCATTCCACATTGGTTATTCGCGGTCCGTGATGTTCTTAAATCACCATGATTTTTTGAATGGTAACTTAAGAACCCGTGAGAATCAATTAAAGAAAAGAAAGGCAAGAGAAAGAGAAGAGAAAAAATGTCGAGCATTCAAGACTATTACATGGCATCTTTGAATCGAGCATTGCCCATTCAATCTACTGTCACATCATCCACGTTGCAAAATGCTCTGGGAACAACGGATCCTGTAATGCCACCCGAAACACAGACACAAACATGGAATCCCGCAGCGTTTGTACTCCCGTCAGGCTCTGCAGCTCTGAACGCCGATGCACAGTGTCGACGCCAACCGTTTCCTACGGCGTCCATGCGCGCGCCCGATGCTCGCACTGGGTGTGGGTGGTGGTACGTGCCCGATTCACCAAGCACGGCAGCATACGGAACACGGCGAGGACCGATGAGTCCCCTGCTGAGCACACAAGCAGGACAAGGACAGTGGGTTTGGGACCTCGAAGAGGCGCGAATGCTTGAATCTAAAAAACGTGCGGCGCAAGTCAAAGTTTGCGCGGATCTTCCGTTTGCTCAATCTGAAATTCCGGCAATGGGATGGTGTCCCAGCACAGGTCGCGCGGTACTTACGGACGGTAAAGGAAACCCTGCATATCCGCGTGTGAATGATTGTCCGGGAGGTGGTATTGTAATGTCTGCTGCGCAATGCCCTACGACGGGAGGTGGCGGCGGCGGCAATGGAGGCGGAAGTGGAGGTGGAGGCAGTAGCGGCAGCAGTACAACAATTTCAGGAACGTGCACAGACGGATCTCTAACCCCTGCATGCTTATCGCTTTTATCCAGCCAAGTGTGCGGATCCGCCGGAACTTTAGCGGGTGCTTACGGGAGTGGGTGGCCTTCAGCATCGACTCAATTCACATCCACAAATGCGATTGCCTCGCGCGGTTTTGAACTTGATGCATCGTTGCTTGCGGGTGGCAAAACAACCGTGCAAGCTGCCCTACGTTCATTTCAGGGTCTGCGCACATTTGCGTATTCCAACGCAGATCCATCGCTCGCTCGTTCTGCTGCAGCCGCTGCGAATTTGTGCGGCGGACAATCGTTTGACCCGTGTGCAATGTCCGCAACGGATCGAGCACCGTTTGACGCGGGGTGTATTAACAAAGCGCTGTTGGCTGCAGGATACAAACCAACGGGCGCACTTGTGCAAAACATTGCGTATTGGAATGGGCTCGGTACATGGGGAGCCGTGCAAACCGCAATTTTGGCGCACAAGACTGCGGCGGATACACCCGGCCCACAGCAAATCGCCGAAATTGCCAATGTGTATGGCACGCGCGTACGGGTTGCGCCACAAGGTTGCAATGTTGCAGGCGTGGTTGCTCTGCGCTATTTAGCGCCGTCCACAGATACGTCACTGTTTCCAGCGAGCGGGGCTCAAACCCACTTTCTTGGGCGTTTGCTGCTTGGCGGTATTCCAACGTCAAATCCGGTCCCCGCAGGCGGATATCCCAACGAAAACATACGGTTTCAAACGGTATTCGTTCCAACCGTCGGTGGCTCGTACCAATTCATGGTGTCAAGCTCGGCGGGTGTGCGTGTTGGACTTGCTGGCAAACCGTATTTGGCTACAACAGGGGCACAACAAGTTGGTCCACCGGTGGATTTGACGCCTGGCACACCCTACCCGTTTGTAATAGATGTTGCCAACGGTTCATCGAATTGGACGTTTATGTTCAGTTATCGAATTGGCACGGGTTCGTGGGGGCCCGCTGCACAGCTCATGCTTCCACAGGATCGCCGTCGTCCGCTGTTGGATTTGCCGTTTCATACGTGGGCTTCTAGCGGCCGGCAAGTGCAGGATTCTGGCGGTATTTTCCAAAACTGGGTACTAACGGCTGCTATTGGAACGTTGGATGGACAACCCTGCATGATTGTGGATGGTCCTGGCAAGTGTCTCGCGAATTTTGGACCCGGCTTTAATCAAGGGTTGCGTTTGTGGGCATTCAAGTCCTTCACGATGCGCTTGCGAATTGATACGTCTGTTACGGATCCATCCTCAACAACACCTGCGGTTTTCAGTGTGTACAATTGGCCGGAATCGGTTACAACGGGATATCCTCGGCGAGGACAGCCACCTGAACAAGTAGACTCAAACAAAATCAATCATTTTGCGATAATGAGCAATGGAGCGCAAATGTACCCGTGGGGGTCAGGGCCAATGTACAGAACTACAACGACGACCGCGAACAATGAGTTTTATAATGCATTAAGTGGATCAACCGTAAGCATTCAAAATCGCACATGGTTTCATTACGCGTTCGTGTGGGACGATGATTTCCGCGGGCTAACGGTCTTTGTCAACGGAGTTCAAGCGGGACGAGCATTGCTTACAGCGCCGTTTGATCCCAATTTGCTTTTAGAACAAATTCGCATTGGATGTGATGCACTCATTGGATTGCAGCAATGGACTGGAGGGATTGCATGGTTTCGCGGGTTTGATTACCGTTTGAGTCCGGATTTAATTGCCGTTGATATGGCCGACGGGTGGGCTGGACAATTGCCGTAAAAACAATGCGGAATGTAGGAATGTCTTCGCAAGCCGTCATTGCACGTGCAATTCAAACGGACACCCCGTGTTCGCAAGCACTATTCGCGCAGAAACAAGACTGTGAATGTGCCGAATATTCGCGTCGTTAACACACGGCATGGGATTCGGTATTATGACGGCCCCGTTGTTCCCAAGGTTTTTGCACACATGTATCATAATGTTCTCAAACTCACGCGCATTACGCGGAAACATGCGGTGCGCCTGCCTCACGCAAACGAACGGCTGCTGTCCGTGGGCGGTCGCTCACACGGCGCAAGGCGAATTGGTGGAAACAGAATATTAATTCACCTAATTGAGCCGTTTTCAACAAAAAAGTGATGTTAACTTTACCTTTTTGTTGATTCATTTTGATGTTGAATCTTTGCGCATTTCTTCTGCTAAAATCTCCCGTTCGTTGGACCCGAGAAAATTGACGGGGCGAACAACATGACCCAATCAACAACCAGATGCTCGAAATTCTTCTTGTAAATTCTAAGGTGGAATCCGTCAATGCATGTGGACGTGGAAGTGAGATTTTTTCAGAACGATTTATCAACACGTTGAAGTTACGACACCCATCCATTTCTATGTATGATAACGACTTACGGCAAGATAAGAATGCGATTGCATTGTTCAAGGAATTGGGTCCAAAAATGAGTTCGGGTGCAAAAGGCCAATTATTTATTGAAACAATTCCGGACGTTTTCGTGCCATATATGACAAATATTGGTACAGATGATTCTCCGATATTCCCGCTTTGGGGTGACCATGACCCGCGAGGCGATCTTTTCATCATTTCAGGCGAAAAGGAGAAAATTAAGATTCGTTATGCGAACATTTATTCTAATGCAATTGCTGCAGAGCAAGATGCTGACGCTGTGCGTTTTCAACAGATTTTCCGTGAATTGCACTCGCTCGAGGATAGGTTTGCAACGGATTGGTAACGTGGGCTGTGTTAATCCGTAATGCGCATTTGTTGTAACTTTAACGGCATTGATAAGTGCTAAAGGAATTTTTTGATTAGGACAAACGGATCAGAATGTCTGAAAAGGATAGAGCAGATTTTGAGCGCACATCAACGAACCATACGGATGAACACCAAAAGTTGACGATAGTAAGAAGGACTCCTGCATGACTGCATGAGTGCAGAAATCTACGCGCTAATCGACGACACGCACTCGCAAGTATTACAGACTACCGCGAATTTGCAGAAGCAATGCACGCACGCGCAATTCAAGCACTGGATGCGGTGGAATTAGATTTGGGCGCAGAAGTATCTAAATGGACCGCGGAATTCTCGCTGCAATTCAAACAATCAATTCCGAAGATGCGTTGGAACGTGCGGCCTATTACGGACATACAGAGCTCATTGCATTCAAATTATCATTGGAACCTGCAATGAAACCTGCAATGAAACCTGCAATGAAACCTGCAATGAAACCTGCAATGAAACCTGCAATGAAACCTGCAACATCCGCGCTCATGTTTTCACTGAAACATGTGCCGAATTGCTCGTACCACACTGTAATGGATTTATTGATGTTGTACGCATACTTAACAAAACTATCACGATTCAATTTGCATGTGCTCAATGGATAGCAGCAAAGTGTGGACACCTCGACGTTGTTCAAGAAATGCTTTCATTCCATCGTGTATGACGCAATAATTGCAGCGAACAATAAAATTCATGTTATTTTAGCACTTATTCAGAAAACTCCATCCATGCTAACATGGGCTGTCGAGAAAAAGTCCTTTGCATTAGTACGAGCGTTAATTCAACAAAATATTGTAGCGAGCAAGGATTATGTGAAATTGTGCGATTAATTCTTAAAACTGCGACAATTGAGGAATTCACAATGAATCGTGCATTTAATGCCGCGTCGGTAACGTTAAACTTGTAAAAACCCGCTAATGCTCTTCAAAAAACCTCGCTGGCGCTCGGTTTTTAAAAATGTTTCTTGACCGTATTCGCCTAAATCCATGTAGAGGTACGAATTATTGTCATTGTGGTCTTATTGATGCATGCGAACATAATCGTATTGCTGTTCGACTTTTAATTAAACGCGGGTTACAGTCGGATTCTTGTACGAAAAAGGGTTTACACCGTTGGTCGAATTGATGTTTCCACATGTGCGCAGCCTTGAAATTAAAAATAAACTGTTAAGGTGTTTTTAAAAAATTGCTAACGCTCCTGTTTCCATGTTTACGCTTCCACCACATGTAATTTGTGTTGCAGTTAAGCGCAACAATATAGACATGTGTCGTCTATTCTCATCTCCAGAGCTCGCTTATTGCTTTATGCGCAAACGGCATCGGATTAATCGCATGCAATGGTTTTCGTCCTCCTTCTACGCAAGAATGTCGGTTTTAAGACTTGGCTTTACCGTGGCTCCAAAATTGACAATGAAGTGACGTCGTTAAAAGGGTGCATAAGATGTCTCTCAAACGCCTACAACGCGAACTTGCCGATCTTCAGCGTGACCCGCCTGCCGGTTGTTCCGCAGGTCCAGCGTCTGAAACGGATTTTTACATTTGGAATGCAACCATTCAAGGACCCGCAGAGTCGCCGTTTCATGGCGGTCTATTTGAATTGACAATCAATTTTCCATCCGATTATCCATTCAAACCTCCCAATGTTGTTTTCCGAACACCGATTTATCACCCAAACATCAACAAGGCGGGGGGCATCTGTCTGGACATTCTCAAATCGCAGTGGAGTCCTGCGCTCAATGCGTCCAAAGTTCTGCTCAGCATTCTGAGTTTGCTTACGGATCCGAACCCGTCTGACCCGCTCATGCCAGAGATTGCGGAACAATATGTGAAAAATCGCGCGGCGTATGATGTTCGCGCGCGGGAAATGACAGTGGCGTATGCGAGCGGGTGAACGAGCGATGCAATGTTTTTAGATGTTATTTACATCATTTGTAATGAATCATTGACATTTCGAGTGATTTTTTTGCGGCACGGGATATCGCTAACGCAATAGCAGAGAAACGCGTGGCCTAAAAAAGTGTAACGGCCGAGGCGGGAACCAGCGGGATGAGGTAGTCAATACCGCCAATCTTGATGGGCCACCACGTGTTGGAGGTATACCCTACACCGCCTACAACGTCAGTGACGAAATCATTAATTTGCCATGCAACTTGCTGGGTTCCGGTTGAGGTCGCAGCGCGCGATGCAAGGTTTACTGCATAGTTGGTTGTTGGACCACGTGCTACAGGCGCATTATTTCCGCTGGGGTCAAATGTCCCTGTACCTGGCGTGTAATCTGGGGCCTGGATTTGCGTGTAAGTGTCACCGCCAGCAAGGAAGCCACCAGACGCGTCCATCGCAATTTTACATTTCTCAATCTCACTCTCTAACACGCGAATTGAAACACCTGCACCCGTTACACCCACTGTGCCAATTTCTGAATTAATAAAAAGGTTTGCGGATGCATCAATATTCAAATCGCTCGATGAATTGATGCCAATGTTAGCACTTTGAATTGACGCTGACGTTGATGCAGAAAGACTAACAGAATTTCCTGAAATATCAACATCTCCACCTGACGCATCGATTGTAACATCTCCTGATCCCGATGTAATGTTAATAGTATTCGATTTAAGGGTTGCTTCTACAGATGTAACATAGAGAAACGATGATGACGTCGACTGAACAGTCGCTGAATTTCCTGACGCATCGATTGTAACAGCTCCTGATCCCGATGTAATGTTAATAGTATTCGATTCAAGGGTTGCTTCTACAGATGTAACATAGAGAAACGATGATGGCGTTACCTGAACAAGCGCAGAATTGCAATTTTCGACAGTCATCCCCCCACCCCCAGCATCCAGCGTGATTGCTTGCTCGCCAATTGGAGCGGTTCCCATAATTGTTATGGATCCTGAAGCGTCTAAAACAACCGAACCCAAACCATCCGTTCCCAACGACATCGACGCACCGGATGCGTCCATTGCAATACCACCAGATGCATCTATCGCAATATCACCTGACGAGACAATTGAATTGCCAGACAAGTCAACGGCTTGAATTGCTTTAAAAGTACTCCAACCACTCGCGGAACCGCTGCCATTTGCACTAATCCTCCAAGCCGCGCCCGAAACATCTAACGAGATTCCAGGGCCCGCTTCAAGATTTGAACGAATTGTCATATCTAAACCCGAAAAATCTACCGCAATTCCTTGGCCCGCGGTCAAATTTGATGTAATTAATTTGCTAGTATCACCGGAACCATCTACAATGCTAATACCGACACCAGCAACCAGATTTGATGAAATTGTTTTGTTCGTATTACTGTCAGATGAAGCAAAGATAATACCGGGACCAGCAACCAAATCTGAAGATAAAGAAACATGTCCACCTTGTGTTGTTTCTACTGAAATTCCCGAACCATTACTCGATTTAATTTCCGTAATCCCTCCTGAGCCTCCGCCACCCACAGGATCGCCATTCACCAATAACCCTGACGCATCGGTATACGTAAGTGTTCCGTTACCACTCGGGTCCGTCAGAACTACGGACCTTGTTGGAATTGATGCAATACTTGCACCTGTACCAAATGTTATTAGGCCATTAGTAAAATTCGCTGGACAATTAACTTCTAACGTACCCCCCACTGTCAGTAAATTTCCCGTTAACGCATTACCAAATGTCACACCCGCAAATGTCGCAGCACCTGAAACATTTAATGTCGAAAAACTCCCTGGCTGAGTCATTTGTCTATCATTTACGGGTGTTTTATTGGTAACAACCGCGACCAACGGAGTTTGCTGGACTCCGGGAGATCTCATGGGCGTATCAAAATGTGTTTTTATTAAAAAAATCATTTTACTACACTGCAATTCATGTGGTTTCATACAGTTGAAAAACGGACATTATTTTGACAAATTTCAAACAATCGTAAAAAAATAACTAATGAACCCGTTACCCCCATCGCCTCCGTTTTGAAAATACGCAGGTGATTGATTACTACCCCAACCACGACCGCCACCACCACCGCCACCACCACCTAAGCTTCCTGAAATTGGATTTGAAGCCGAGCTACCAGTCGCAAATGAACCTCCTGATCCTCCGCCATTTCCACCCATCCATGAACCCGTTTGACTTAATGCATTCGGAAATGGATTGTTTGCACCTGCTCCCCCACCCCCATCACCCCCATCACCACCATCACCGAGCGCGCCATTTCCACCACTTCCATCTGTCTGAGTTCCTTGCGCTCCTCCTCCGCCAAAATACCCGTCCCCTCCATCACCCCCCGCCCCATCATTTCCTCCTTGCCCCCCTTTCCCTCCACTCGCACGAATCTCAATGACCGTATTCATTATTAATATTGAATCTTGACCATCAGCACCATTACTCGCATCATTAAAATAACCTGCACCACCTGCACCACCACTGCCAAGCGTATATGAAATCCTTATTGCGTTTGCAAGACAAAATATTGAGCCCGTAATTATTTGCCCTGAACCGCCTCCGCCCCCGCCCCCGCCATCACCTGTACCCGCAGGAATGAATGAACCGCCCCCGCCCCCTCCACCAGCTGAAATCGTGTAATTAAAAATCGAATTGACCGTAGGAACTGTAATTGGTTTTGGACCACCAGGTGTAACATCAATTATCGGCAAATTACTACTACCCGCGCGTATTGTTCCAGGCACCGTAAAATTACCGCTTGAATCGAGAGTAACGTTCGCACCCGAAATCAAAACGGCTCCACCCGTCGCATAAATACCAATGTCGCCAGATGAAACAATCGAATAGCCAGATAAATCAACATTGGAACTTGCGTTAAAAGTACTCCAATTTATTGCAGAACCACTACCATCGGTCCCTTGTGGTCCTATAGGTCCTTGTGGCCCTATAGCTCCAATTTCAACACCATTCAACAGTAGACCAGAACCATCGTATGTCAGCGCTCCAACGGAACCACTTCCGTCTGTTAGCTGTACAGACGGCGCAACAATGTCCTGCAAAAATGTCGACGTAACATTAAACATCGTCGGGCACGCAAATGTCGCCGCATTTCCAAACGACGCAGGACCACCGAATGTTGCCGTATCAGCAAACGTCGATGGACCATTAAATGCAGTCATGTCCATAAATACAGCAGCGCTCTCAAACGTCGCGGAACCCTGAAACACCGATGTGCCACTCACATCCAACGATGCCGCAACAATATCTCCTCCACTTCCACCTCCGCTTCCAACTTCAATACCATTCAATAGTAGACCAGAACCATCGTATGTCAGCACTCCATCTGCATTCCCGCTAGTCAAATGAACAGACGAAACAACAATATCTTGCGCAAATGTAGCTGTAACGCCAAACGTTGCCAACCCCTGAAACACCGATGTGCCACTCACGTCCAACGAATTTGCCACAATGTCTCCACCACTTCCGTTTCCAATTGTGGTTCCGTTCAACAACAAATCAGTGCCATTAAACGTCAGCGCTCCAACCGATCCACAACTGTCTGTAAGCTGCACCGACGGAGCAATAACGTCATCCAAAAATGTCACCGTATCATTAAACAACGTCGGGCACGCGAATGTTGCAGCATTTCCAAACGATGCAGGACCACCGAATGTTGCCGTATCAGCAAACGTCGATGGACCATTAAATGCCGCCATGTCCGTAAACACTGCAGCGTTCCCAAACGTCGCGGAACCCTGAAAAACCGATGCACCACTCACGTCCAACGATGTTGCCACAATATCTCCTCCACTTCCGCTTCCAACTTCAACACCGTTCAATAATAGACCAGAACCATCGTACGTCAGCGCTCCAACGGAACTTCCGTTTCTCAGCTGCACCGACGGAACAACAATATCACTCGCAAATGTAGCTGTAACGCCAAATGCTGCGGTCCCACTAAACACCGCTGCATCATTTACAGTTAGCATGTTTGCAATAATATCTCCACCACTTCCGTTTCCAATTGTAGCACCATTCAGCAACAAATCGGAACCGTTGTATGTCAGTTCTCCAACCGACCCAGTTCCGTCTGTCAGCTGTACAGACGGAGCAACAATGTCCTGCAAAAATGTCGCTGTAACGCCAAACAACGTCGGGCACGCGAATGTCGCCGCATTTCCAAACGACGCAGGACCACCGAATGTTGCCGTATCCGCAAACGTCGACGGACCATTGAATGCAGTCATGTCCGTAAATACAGCCGAACCCTGAAACACAGCTGAGCCTGTAACATCCAAGGAATCTGCAACAATGTCGCCTCCGCTTCCGCTTCCGACTTCAACACCATTCAATAGTAGACCCGAGCCATCGTATGTCAGCTCTCCAAATGGAGGAATCGTTGGATCCGCCGAACGAATGTTCATCAACTGCACAGACGGTGCAACAATGTCATCCAAAAATGTCGCTGTAACACCAAATGTCGTTGGACCACTGAATTCAGACGGCCTCGTAAATACCGACGACCCCAAAAACACTGCTGTACTACCAAATGTTGCAAGTCCAGTCACATACAGCGAAGACAACACAGCTGGGCCCCCAATCACAGCTTCGCCCGATTCAGTAATTGAGAGCAAACCGCCACCTACGGGCACACTGTTACGCTTAAATCGTAAATCCGACAATTGTACTCCTGAAAATGTGCGCGAAGAACGTAGCGCTGACATCCTTTCTACCGTCGTCTTTCGGTTTCTTATCAGCGATGGATAATCACGTCCATACGCCCGTGTCTCGAAGGACGCCGAACTAATAGAGAATGCCATCGTCCACGCTTTTACAACTCGTCGCTCGCGGAAAGCAAGACTCATATTTGACGGGAACACCACAAGTGAATTTTTTCCGCCACGTTTTCCGTCGCTACACCAACTACGCAATCGAGTCCATACCAATCGAATTCGACGGAACGCCCCATTTTGGACAACGTATTACGGCCATAATTCCACACAAGGGCGACTTGGTATCCAAACTGTTTCTCGAGGTGGATTTGCCACCGCTTCCAACGGATCCTGTCTGGGGGCCCGCGTACTGGGTGAACGACATCGGCCACGTCATGATCGAGGAAATCAGCATCGAAATCAAGGACATCGAAATCGACAAACACACCGGCGAATGGCTTCACATTTGGAGCGAACTGACAACCCCGTTGGACAAACGGAGCGGCTTCAATGAGATGATTGGTCACTGGGAGGTATTTCCACCGCCACCCTCCATTTTCGACCCGTCTGCCCCTGTACGTCTGAGTATCCCGCTGCGATTCTGGTTTTGCAATTCAATCGGAGCAGCATTGCCACTCATTTCGCTGTCCCGCAGTACTGTTCGGATCCACATTAAACTTCGCCCATTCAGCGAGCTTTGGTGGGCCCCCATGGTCCCCGGCGAATGCCCGACACGTACACCCGTTGCACCTCTGCGCATTCAATTGTTCGGCGATTACGTGTTTTTGGATAAAGAACAACAATCCGTCTTCAAAACGCTCAATCACGCATACCTTATCGACCAACTCCAAATCACACCGCCGGAAACGGTGGCAATTGGTGTTAATCGCAGCAATATTGCATTGCATTTTAACCACTGTTGCAAGGAATTCATTTGGGTCATTCAGCAAGAGCGAATCCAAGCAGCGCGGGAGTGGTTCAATTACTCAAACACGTTGCAGTCCGACGGAGGTGAAGTGGGCGTCGTTGAAACCGATTTGCTGGATTCAGCCGTCATCCGCCTCGATGGACAAGAGCGCTTTCAGCGGCGAAATGCGCAGTATTTCAGAATCACGCAACCGTACCAGTATCATACGGCAATTCCTGCATACGTGTACACCTACAGTTTCAGTTTGCACCCCGAGGACGAACAACCGTCGGGTTCCATAAATTGCAGCAAAATCAATGACATTCAATTGGCGCTCGCATATCCGCCGGCACAATTGAGAAGTGAACGACGTGTCTCGGTGTTTGCGCTGAACTATAACGTGCTGTTGATTCAAGGCGGTCTTGCTGGATTGGCGTTTATTGCGTAGGTGATCCTTTCGCCCTTCTAAGAACAGAGAATGGCAGATGTATTCAATGAAACCGTGCGTGGTCGGTATCCATTATCCAAGCACATTAGTTCAGCAGCTACATGGGCGCCCCGCGACGGTGAAGGTGCATACGTGCCACGCCCCGACAAAACACTCGGATTCTTACGGATTTTAGCATGTTTCGGTTTGGATCACTTGTATTTGCGAAGTCCAATTACGGGTGTGCTCAAACTCGGCGCGATGATTGCACTCATTGGTTCGCTGTTGGCTCCCGGACCCTACAAACTCGGTGCGCTGGTGGCGGGGCTCTGGTATATTTGGGACATTGCACAATTGTGGACGGAAGGAGACCGTGTCGTGACATATGGCATGAATCTTCCGTTTGACATGCGGACTGGCATCGGGCAAGGGCAAATAACGGACACATCGACACATTATGCCCAACCCAAAGATTTCGGAATGTGGTCGGTATTTACGTTGTTTGGATTTACGGGCATTGATGCACTCATGGGTAAACCCGCACTGTTTATACGAAAATTGGTGGATTTTTTGATGTTTTTGGCGTTTGGTTCTGGATTTCTGGCGTGTTTGAATGCGCCATCCACGGGAACAATAATTGGCGCGATATTTTTGGCAGTTCCGTTGGCCATTTACGGTGCGTTTGTGGGCATTCCGTGGTGGGCGGCGGTGTCTGCTACAATTGTCAATCCAGCCCGTATGTTCAATCAGGGTATTAAAGTCGATGAACCCACGCAACAATTTCTGAATTACTTTAATGGATGGACTCCGGGAATCGGTAAATTCACACAGAAGCGTGTAAGTCGCGAGTTTGGATACGGAGCCGTTGAGCCGGAGGAATTGCAATCTGAATTTGCGATTCGCTTCATGAGCGACGAGAAGAAGCCCAAACACCAAAAAGAGAAAGAACAAGGAAAAGACGACGCGCAAAAACCAATTGAGCCCAGTACGTGGATGCTGTCGTTGCTGTTAGGTAATGTTGTGTCTGGAAGTGTGCTGTCGGCGATTCTCAGTTTGCCGATGTTGTCGGTAAAAGCGGCTAAACTTGCATTGGAAATGAGCATGATGACGGCTGAAGCGGCACACAAGGCGAATGAGGAACACCCGTCGAATCACGCAGCAGCAACGGCGGCATTTCAGGGGCTTGTTGCAAAAGGGACGCTTGAAGTGGGGGCAGAACAGCTGAAAGGTGCTTTGGGTCCCTTATCGGGTCCCTTATCGGGTGTTGTGGATCAGGCGGTACAGGTTCAAGGTGGACTTCAAACTGTACTTCAGGGCGCTCAAGGCGCCGTTCAGAATGTAGTTCAGGGTGCTCAAGGCGCATTGCAAGGCGGGCTTCAAACGGCAGTTCAGGGTGCTCAGGGCGCATTGCAAAGCGGGCTTCAAACGGCAGTTCAGGGTGCTCAAGGCGCATTGCAACACACGGTTCAGGGCGCCGTTCAGAATGCAGTTCAGGGTGCTCAAGGCGCATTGCAAGGCGGGCTTCAAACGGCACTTCAAGGTGCAATTCAAGGACATCAAACGGGTGCTGGTCGTAATGACACAACGACAGAAGGTGCAATCCTTGGCGCGGTAACGGCTGCAATTATTGTTGGTGGTGCGCTCAAAGCATTCATTGATTCTGTTGTGCATGATTAGACAAAATGACAACAACACTTCAAAATCACGAAGCATTTGAGGCGGCTCTTGAATCTGGCACATGTGTCGTGTGGTTTAGTGCATCGTGGTGTATGCCGTGCAAACGGATGGATGCCGGTGCACTGCAAACGGCCGCTACAGCCGCAGGATTACGAATGTTCGTGTGTGATGTGGGTCGTAATCCCCGGACTGCAGGTGAATGCGATGTGCGGTCTGTGCCAACATTCATCGTGTTTGCAAACGGTCGTGAAGTTCGCCGTATAACAAATGCGGATACCGCGAGTGTGTGTGGTTTTTTGCGAAAGCCCTGAGCAATGTGCTCTTTAGCTTTTTTGCGAAAAAGCCCTGATGCTCTGTAGCAAATTTGTCTACGTGTAAACTTAGAAAAATTTGATATTGACGCAATACGTTCAATTCGGGCGTTCTTGCGACAAAAAAACGTCTGCACGCAAATAAAGAGACACATATTGCAGTCAGACCTCTTATCAAGGATCAAACGGACGATTTCCGTGTTGCATATCGAAGTGCGTAAGCCGCGGTGTCTTTCCAACGGTAAATCAAGGCGCTTTTCTGGCTCAACGAACAATTTATGTGTAAAAGCATGCATCTTGAAGGGTGTCATTGGCAGAATTGTCATTTGCATTTTTAAATAAATGAGCATACGAACAATTTCCGTATGGCCCTTGCGATCCGACGGTCAAGGAGCACACAGACGATTTCCGTAAATCCGCGTTGAAGTGCGTACACTCCTGTTTTCAATCCAAAAGCAGACGAACAATTTCACCGCCAATGGAACGAAACATTGTTTAAAACCGAGCATTAGCGATGGTTTTGACGCAGTTTTCAAATTAATTCCCCAACGCAACTCGAAAACCTGCAGCGACACCTCTTTCCGACGGCAAATCACGGAGCAAACGAACAATGTTTGTGTGTCCGTTTTCGCTTGCAATTCTAAATGCTGCATTGTCATTTGCAGCTGGATTCACGCCTCTTTCCAACGGCAAACCGACGAGCAAACGAACAATTTCCGTTCGCCCATTTGCGCTTGCGAGCCGTAGTGCATCACTGTCTGCTGCGGCTGGATCAACACCTCTTTCCAACGGCAAATCGAGGAGCAAACGAACAATTTCCGTGTGTCCGTATTCACATGCCGAAATTATTGCCCCATTGTATCGTGCAGCAGGATTAACTCCTCTCTCCAACGGCAACTCAAGAAGCATACGGACAATTTCGGTGCTCCCATAGTCAACTGCATGTCGAATCACGTACGCGTTGGACGGATCAACTCCTCTTTCCAACGGCAATTCAAGAAGCATACGGATAATTTCAGTTCGTCCGCGTGCACATGCCGAAACTATCGCCGCATTGTCGTTTGAAGCCGGATCCACGCCACGCTCCAACGGCAAATCAAGAAGCAAACGAACAATTTCCGTGTGTCCGTTGCTACACGCACTAAGGAGTGATTCATTGTCGCGTGCATTTGGCCTCACTCCCCTCTCCAACGGCAAATCAAGGAGCAAACGAACAATTTCCGTTCGCCCATTTGCGCTTGCGAGCCGTAGTGCATCACTGTCTGCTGCGGCTGGATCAACACCTCTTTCCAATGGCAAATCGAGGAGCATACGAACAATTTCCGTGTGTCCGCGGTCACTTGCTGCCTTAAGTGCAACATTTTCATATGCACCTGGATCCACGCCTCGGTCTGGCTCCAGAAGCAAACGGACAATGTCGGTGCACCCGTGTACACATGCGAAAATGAAATCATCGTTTTCCACATTCGTTTCAAGTAAAAGCAACATAACCACACCAACATTATTATCGCGTATCGCACCTTCAATCGAGGATGTCGTTATCGTTTGCGCGATTGTGCGAAGAATCCGCAATGGCATTAAGCCGTTGTTTTCATGTACCGGTTGCATGTCCGCAAGGTGAGAGTACATTGGGGGGTTGTCAAATTTTTATCTTCCGCTACAGCGCCATTTTGCCATCAAAAAACGTCCTCCGTCGGAAATTCATGTTGACGTGTTTAATTGCTACGTGCGTTTCAAACTTTGTCAGGTTTGGAAGACTAAAAAGCAGCTACCATCTCGGACCTATGGGGGTGTTCAGCGAAAAAAAAGTTACATTGCCGAATTCGATGCACGTTTTTCACCGAAACATGCGACGATACCAAGGAATTTTCGCTTTCAGCATTTGTTGAATTTCTATGGTTCTTTTCGTATTTGCAAGAGAAAAAACAGCATTGCCAAATACCGCCGTAGGATCCACACCTCTTTCCGGTGGCAAATCAAGGAGCAAACGCACAATTTTCGTGTGTTCCTTACGACATGCATACTGAAGTGTTACATTGTTAAGTGCAGCTGGATTTACGCCACGTCCCAGTGGCAAATCAAGGAGCAAACGAACAATTTCCGTGTGGCCCTTAAAGCTCGCAAGTCGAAGTGCTGCATTGTTAAATGCTGCTGGATTTACGCCACGCTCCAACGGCAGTGCAAGGAGCAACCGAACAATTTCTGTATGTCCGCGCGAACAAGCATGCACAAGCGCCGCATTGTCAATGGGCCCGCGTTCCAAATCAAGTATCAAACGGACAATTTCCGTATGTCCGCGTTCACACGCAATTCGAAGCGTGCTACCCAAATCCGCTGAATCCACTCCACGGGGCAAATCAAGAAACAAACGAACAACTCCAGTATGCCCTTGTTCGCTTGCAAGTTTAATTGAGCAATTGCCGTCTGCAGTTGGGTCCACACCTCTTTCTGGTGGTAGCGCCAGGAGCATACGAACAATTTCCGTGTGTCCGCGGTCACTTGCTGCCTTAAGTGCAATATTTTCATATGCACCTGGATCCACTCCACGGGGTAGCTCAAGAAGCAAACGAACAATGTCGGTGTGCCCGTCCTCACACGCGAGAACGAAGCAACCTCCATCAACACTTTCTTCACGTAGTACAAGCAACATTACCAAATCAACATTATTATCGCGTATCGCACCTTCAATCGAGGATGTCGTTGTCGTTTGCGCGATTGTGCGAAGTATCCGTAGAAACGGAACGCACTCTTTTTCTTGTACCGGTTGCATGTCCACAAGATGAGTACATGGGGGGTGGTCAACGGGGGATGGTCAACTTTTCGCCCCCCGCTTGATTTTAAATGCGTCATTTTGCCATCAAATTCACTGAAACATGTGACGATACCACTGAATTTTCGCTTTAAGCATTTGTTGAATTTCTGTGTTTCTTTTCATTTGCAAGAGAAAGTTCGACATTGTACCATAGGACCTCTTTCAGATGGCAAAACGAGGAGCAAACGAACAATTTCTGTGTGCCCGCCAGGGCCAAATCTCGGTACTTTTGTTTAAATCCAGGCCCCACGGTAGGTACTTTTTGCCTGTACTTTTTTGCCCGAATTGAGACCAAACGGATTTAAACAAAAGTACCGAGATTTGGCCCTGGTTTAAATCCGTTTGGTCTCAATTCGGGCAAAAAAGTACAGGCAAAAAGTACCTACCGTGGGGCCTGTGTGCCCGCGGTCACTTGAACCTTGAAGGGCTGCATTGGCAGCCGCTACCAATGGCAAATGCAGGAACAAACGAACAATTTCCGTAAATCCGTTTAAAATCCGTAATTGCAAATGGATCTACGTTCCAACGGCAAATGATCAGCCGCCGTCCAATGTGTCCAGTCTAATTTTTTGCTGGAAGACTGATGAGGCGGCTGACAAGCGAGAACAATGAAATGAAGGAGTGGGCGAACAATTTCCGTATGGACGTGTGCTAATCGAAGTGCGCCATTCACTCCACGTTCCAAATCAAGGAGCGTGCGAACAATTTCCGTATGTTCATATTGAATTGTAAATTGGAGATTTCCGTATAGCCCTCGCACACTGAAGTGCGCCATTGTCATCCAAGAAGCAAACGAACGATTTCCGTAAAACCGAGCATCGTAGCAGGGCTTCAAAAACATTCGAACCATTTCCGTTGAGTCAATTGTCAATTGCTGTTGCTTACAAGCCACACAATCCAAATATCAACAACGGCCCCCCAATTGCTTGCGTGTAAAATTTTTGAGAGCAGGAATGTGCGGAAACAGGCGCTCTTCGATCTCTTCGATCTCTTCGATCTCTTCAGTACATTGGATCAACACCTCTTTCCGGCGGCAAATCAAGGAGCATACGAACAATGTCCGTGCGCCCACGGTCGCTTGCGTGCCGGAGTGCTCCATTGTCATCGGCAGAACACCTCTTTCCAACGGCAAATCGAGGCCGTACAACTTCTGTGCAACCGTTGCGGCTTGCACACCGAAGTGCTACATTGTCATTTGCAGTTACACCTCGTTCTAACGGCAAATCGAGGAGCATACGGACAATTTCTGTGTGCCCAGAGCAACATGCATATATGAGCGCTTCATTGTCTCTTGCACTTGGATCGACACCTCGTTCTGGCGGTAGCTCAAGGAGCAAACGCACAATTTCCGTGTGCCCATTTTCACATGCACATCGAAGTGCGGCATTCTTGGATGCAGCCGGATTAACTCCACGTTCCAACGGCAAATCGAGGAACAAGCGGACAATTTCCGCATGCCCAAGTTCACATGCTTGAATAAACGAATCATCAATAACAGTTTCCCCAGACTCGACCGCCAACCATACGGCATCGACATCGCCAGAGGCAGCTTCTTCGAGCGGCAGCACCTCCGTTATGCGTGCAATTGCGCGCAAGATCTTAAGCGGATTAGTTTGATTGATCCGCTGAACAATGTGGGACATCCGTGACAACAAAACAACGCTTGGAGGGGTCGTCAACTTTTCACTGAATCATGTGTCGATACCATGGAATTTTTGCTTTCAGCATGTCCTTATCGCTCAAAGTACATTGTTGCCAAGCACCAAAGGATCAACACATCTTTCCGGCGGCAAATCAAGGAGCAAACGAACAACTTCTGTGCGACCGTTTCTGCTTGCGCATCGAAATGCGGAATTGTTATTTGCTGATGGATCCACGCCACGCTCCAACGGCAAATTCAGGAGCAAACGAACAATTTCCGTATGCCCGTTATAACATGCGAATCGAAGCGCGAAATTGTTATCGGCTGCTGGATTCACGCCACGCCCCAGTGGCAACTCAAGGAGCATACGCACAATTTCTGTATGTCCGCGCGAACATGCAAATCGAAGTGCTGCATTGTCGTCGGCCGCTGGATCAACACCTCGTTCTAAATCAAGGAGCAAACGCACAATTTTCGTGCACCCCCAGTAACACGCGATGCGAATTGCGGAATTGTCATTGACCGCCGGATCAACACCTCTTTCCAACGGCAAATCAAGAAGCAAACGAACAATTTCAGTGCGACCGTAACCACATGCAGATATAAGTATGGAATTGTCGTTTGCTGCAGGATTCACGCCTCTTTCTAACGGTAAATTAAAAAGCATTTGAACAATATCCGTGTGTCCGTTTTCGCATGCCATTTGTAGTGCGTTATTGTCATTGGCAGCAACCCCACAGTCAAGGAGTAAACGGACAATTTCCGTATGACCGCTAAAGCATGCTTGAATAAATAAATCGTCATTAACAGTTTCCCCAGACTCGACCGCCAACCATACGGCATCGACATCGCCAGAGGCAGATTCGAAGGTCGGTATCGCCGTTATGCGTGCAATTGCGCGCAAGATATTCAGCGGATGTCCGTTTTCCATAACATCAAAACAACGCTTGGAGGGGGGGTCATCAACTTTTCACTGCAACAGGTGGCGATACCATGGAATTGTCGCTTTCATCATGTTTGCCAATGGTCGTGAAGTACATTCCTGCCAAGCACCAAAGGATCCACTCCTCTTTCCGGTGGCAAATCGAGGAGCAAACGAACAATGTCCGTGGGTCCGTTTTTAATTGCATATCGAAGTGCTTCATTATTGCGTGCGGCTGGATTTACGCCTCGGTCTGGCGATAGCTCGAGTAGCAACCGAACAATTTCCGTGTGTCCGTATTCGTTTGCATTTAGAAGGGCTTCATTGTCGCGTGCAGACGGATCAACACCTCGGTCTGGCGATAGCTCGAGTAGCAAACGAACAATTTCCGTACGTCCGCGCGAACATGCATATTGAAGTGCTCCATTGTCGTGTGCTGCTGGATTCACTCCACGTTCCAACGGCAAATTCAGGAGCAAACGAACAATTTCCGTATGCCCGTTATAACATGCGAATCGAAGCGCGCGATTGTCATCGGGAGCCGGATCAACTCCGCGTTCCAGCGGCAAATTAAGGAACATTCGAACAATTTCCACATGGCCATTTTGGCTTGCCAACTGAAGCGCCCAATTATCATATGCTGCTGGATTCACCCCTCTTTCCAACGGCAAATCCAGGAGCAGCCGAACAATTTCCGTAAATCCATGTTCGCTTGCCCATCGAAGTGCAATATTGTCATTTGCTGCTGGATTCACTCCACGTTCTAACGGCAAATCAAGGAGCATACGAACAATTTCCGTGTGCCCGTTTGTAGTCGCCCATCGAAGTGCGTCATTGTTGTTTACTGCTGGATTCACTCCTCGATCCAACGGCAAATTGATGAGCAAACGAACAATTTCCGTGTGGCCGTGTCGGCATGCTTGAAAAAACGAATCATCGTTAACAATTGCTCCAGACTCGACCGCCAACCACACGACATTGACATCGCCAGAGGCAGCTTCAAGTGACATCACCTCCGTTATGCGCGCAATTGCGCGTAGGATGCTAAGCGGATCAATTTGTTTGGTATCTTTCAGCGGATGTCCGTTTTCCATAACAACAAAAC
>Ga0164294_10000467_pt1 | contig 38672 bp, 35 predicted proteins | sample GEODES005metaG_FD_111479 | JGI IMG/M metagenome (GOLD analysis project Ga0164294, IMG submission 111479) | Oligotrophic lake water microbial communities from Sparkling Lake, Wisconsin, USA - GEODES005 metaG | ecosystem: Environmental > Aquatic > Freshwater > Lake | place: USA: Sparkling Lake... | reverse complement strand
GAAAATCCTTTCCATTGTTTATTAAAGAATGTGAGTTCAGATTTAACTATGGGAGTCCAAAAGAGCAGCTCAAAACGCTACTAATTTGGACGGGTCTTTGACCTTATCTACTACAGCCCCAAAAGTTTTTAGTGGTTTCTTACAAGATGAGAAAACATTGGCGTATTTCCACTGATATAGCGCCAAAAATAGTCGACCCGCTAGATTGCTTCCGCCGCAAGATTCATGAAATGCTCAATTCAGTGCAATCGATTTGTAATCGAAAAAACATATTGTCAGTACAGTTTAGAGCAGGGCTCTGTCAGCTCAAACGTAGATATTGAATTGATTATGCCAAAAGCGATCAGGTAGATGAGATTCAAATGCTACGTTTTGCTCTTTGCACGCTGAGATTAGCCGTCCCATTTGCAAACAACGAAGAGCGATGATCGTGATAATAAGCGATCCGTTTTCTCAAGTGGCACAGAATTATTACGCTTTTAATATGCCTTTGTTCGAGCTGATCAATGGCTATGCACCGCATTGGGACTGGTTCTGGGAAAATGTGACTTTTTTAGGTGATGGTTTGCCAGCCGCTGTGTTGCTGATATTTTTCTGTCGTCGCAATGCGCATCTCTTGTGGCTTGGTGTGCTAGCGGCGATGATTACCGGTCTGAGTTTGCAAATCTGTAAACATGTCATGGATTTCATGCGGCCTGCAGGACTGCTCGGAGCGCAGCATATCCATGTGATTGGCAAGACCTTAAATCATCATAGTTTCCCGTCCGGTCATTCGGCGACAGCATTTGTTCTCGCACGAGTCTTCTGTGACTATGCCAAACAATATCTGCTACCAGCCTATGTACAGTCTACACAGGTCATATTGATCATGATGGCGAGCTTGATCGCATGGAGTCGCGTCGTGGTTGGCGCTCACTGGCCAACGGATGTGATTCTGGGAGGTGTGTGGGGTTGGTACAGCGGTAAATTAATCTTATGGCTCTCGGTACGTACATTCAATATCGGCCGCACACCTCTGAGTGCCAATATCTTGTATGGCATTGGTGCGATTGCTTCTGCAATTATCCTGACGTTTGATGGCGGTTATCCTTTAGCTCAGCCACTGGCGACAGCGCTTGGCATGCTTGCGCTATTGTATCTGGCAAATATCATGCTGGAGCGCAGTGGTGTCCGGATAATGCGTATTTCTACCCGATTTCGAGAAGCTGTACAGGCCATCGGCTATCGTGCGTAATTCAGTTGTGGTTTGCGGGCGATTATCTGACATGGAGACCGGCTCCAAAGTTGCCATAATTATCTGAACAATAAGGATTATTTGATAAAAAATGTTGTGTGTCACAACTTTGTTCGCATAATCCTAACTTTAAATGATCAATTCAGTTCAGGATTTGCGAGCACGTTCAAATGAAAAAATTAACTGCATTCACACTGCTGTGCTGTTCTTCTGTCGCGCTGGCTGATCCTGCAATACATGTTGATCAGCCTGCACTCAAGTCAAATGACACATGGACCTATCAAAATATCACTGAGAGAAGCTCCACAGACTGGCATAAAACTATCAATACCATTACAGTTGAAAATGCAACTTCCTCAAAAATCTATTTTAATACCAAACAGGATGATTCTACGCAGCCGCCACTTCATCTGGTTTTTGGTGCTGACTGGAGCCGCTCGCGGGATGTTAATGGACAGCAGACCGTGGTCAATGAGCCGTTTTCATTTCCGTTGACGGTTGGTAAGTCTTGGTCAATTCAGTATGCTGAGCAGCATCCGCGGCCAGCAGTTCAGTACGAGAAATGGGATACCACGTATAAAGTGGTGGGGAGTGAGGATATCGAAGTTCCGGGTGGTAAATTCCATGCAATTAAGATTGAAGCGGAAGGCCAGTGGGAAGCCGAGGCCATACCCCAGCAAAGCATTTTACAGGGTAGCCAGAACGTGGCTGGTCAAGTTACCGCAGTATCGCAAATCAGAAAGACAGATCCAACACCCAAATCGGGACGTGTCTATCGAGTATTCTGGTATGTTCCAGAAGTGAAACGCTGGGTCAAATCTATAGAGGATTATTACAATAGTAATGATGTTCGCACTGAGCACTTCGAAGCCGAGCTGATTTCGTATAAAGTCAGTTAATACAAAGTAATACACAATAAAAAACCTGTCAATGACAGGTTTTTTATTGTGATAAAATTGATTATTCAGGAAGTTGCGATACTGTGACGTGATCAGCAGCCTGCTTAGCGAGCTGACGTGCGGTATCGGTATCTTTAGCACGCACCGTAGCAACGCCGACACGACGTCGCAGGAAGCCTTCAGGCTTACCAAAGAGGCGCAGATCACTACCCGGGATTGCCAGTGCCTGCTCGAGACCAGTATAGGTCATGTTGTTGCCTTCAAGTCCGGCATAGATGACGGCACTCGCAGCCATACTATGGCGTGTAGTATCAACCGGCAGGCCGAGAATTGCCCGTGCATGCAGCTCAAACTCGCTCTGATACTGGCTCGCAATGGTCACAAGGCCAGTGTCATGCGGACGCGGCGATACTTCGCTGAACCACACCAGATCACCCTTGATGAATAACTCAACGCCAAACACGCCGCAGCCACCCAATGCCGTAGTCACGACATCGGCTATACGCTTGGCTTCACTTAGGGCTTTCTCGCTCATTGGCTGTGGCTGCCAGCTCTCGACATAGTCGCCTGCATCCTGACGATGGCCGATCGGGTCGCAGAACTGGGTTTCGATTTCACCAGTCGCAGGATTTTTAGCACGGACGGTTAGCAACGTGATCTCAAAGTCAAAATTAATCTGGCCTTCAACGATCACTTTGCCCGAATTTACCCGACCACCCTGCATCGCATAGTTCCATGCAGTTTCGACGCCTTCAAAACTGGTCACACGTGACTGGCCTTTACCGCTGGACGACATGACAGGTTTGACAAAGCAGGGATAGCCGATGTTGTCGCAGGCGGCTTTAAAGCTCTCCAAGCTATCGGCAAAGCGATAGGAGGAGGTGGGTAGACCCAAAGTCTCGGCAGCGAGCTTGCGGATACCTTCGCGGTTCATGGTCAGATTGGCGGCTTTGGCGGTCGGGATGACGGTTGCAGTCCCGGCAGCTTCGACCTCAAGCAGCACTTCGGTTGCGATGGCTTCGATCTCAGGCACGATGAGATTGGGCTTGACCTCAGCGATCAGGGCTTTGAGTGCTGCTGCATCGGTCATGGTCAGCACATGTGCGCGGTGCGCGGCCTGCATGGCCGGGGCATCGGCATAGCGGTCAGCGGCATGCACTTCGACACCCAGACGCTGCAGCGAGATCACGACTTCCTTGCCCAGCTCACCTGAGCCCAAGAGTAAGACGCGAAAGGCGGAGGATTGCAGGGGAGTTCCAAGTGTGACTGTCATGGCCGATCTCGTATGCGATGGAGGGAGAAATCAAAACGCGATTATATAAAATACCGACCGCATCGTGGGAAATGATTTTAAGTAGCCATGCGATCTTCTGGTAAATACTGTTGCTTGATACGGGTTTTCTGACAAGGCTTTATTCAAGTAAGGCTTACCGCACTGGCTGCGCCTTCAGGCCGCATCAGTGATATTGACTCACCAGTCAATTGGCGCTTCTTCACACAGCTTAAACACACAGGCAAGCTGCATTTGCTGGCACAACCGAGTATAATTAAGCACTTTATTTTCATCCCGCTTTCACACAGGCGTGATGATGATCCGACTTGTGCATCATGCACACGGCTAGCACATTCATCAGGCACATAGGACAGACCATGACATATGTTCAAAAAGGCAAGCTTGAGATTGCCCCAGAGCTGTACAACTTCATCGAACAAGACGCACTGCCGGGTACCGGCGTAGCCAGCGATACTTTCTGGAGCGGTCTTGAGCAGATCGTCGCAGACCTGACCCCTAAGAACAAAGCCCTGCTGGCCAAGCGTGATGAGCTGCAAGCCAAGATCGACGCTTACTATGAGAATGGCGGTAAAGAAAAATCCTTCGCAGAATACAAACAATTCCTGCAGGACATCGGCTACCTCGTACCAGTCGGCGATGACTTTAAAGTCGATCCTGCTAATATCGACGCCGAAATCGCCACCATGGCCGGTCCTCAGCTTGTCGTGCCGGTCAAAAACGCCCGCTACGCGCTGAACGCTGCTAACGCCCGCTGGGGCAGCCTGTACGATGCCCTGTATGGCACCGACGCGATCCCAACTGAGAATGGCGCCGAGAAAGGCAAGGGTTACAACCCTGTACGTGGCAACCTCGTCATCGCGTTTGCCCGCAATTTCCTTGACAAAGCCGCTGGTCTTGCCACCGGTAGCCACAGCGATGCAGTCAAATACGCGCTGGTTGACGGCAATCTGCAAGTCACACTGAAAGACGGCAGCACCACCGGTCTGAAAGACCCAGCCAAATATGTCGGCTATCTGGGTGATGTCGCATCGCCAGAGAGCATTGTGCTCAAGAACAATGGCCTGCACATCGAAATCCAGTTCGATGCCAACAGCCCCATCGGCAAGACCGACCCAGCAGGTATCAAGAACGTTGAACTTGAAGCTGCGCTAACCACCATTCAGGACTGCGAAGATTCCGTTGCTGCTGTAGACGCTGAAGACAAAGTCGAAGTCTATAAGAACTGGCTCGGCCTCATGAAGGGTGATCTGGCTGATACGTTTGAAAAGAACGGCAAGCCACACACGCGCGTCATGCACGGCGACAAGACCTTCAAGAACCCAGCAGGTGCTGATTTCTCCCTGCATGGTCGTTCGCTGCTCTTGAACCGTAATGTCGGTCATCTGATGACCAACCCTGCGGTTCGTTTTGACGGCGCAGATGTATTCGAAGGTATTCTGGACGCAGCTATCACCAGCATGATCGCCATCCATGATCTGAAAGGTAATGGCGCGCACAAGAACTCGCGTACCGGCTCGATCTACATCGTCAAGCCAAAAATGCACGGTCCAGAAGAAGTGGCTTTCGCGGTTGAGTTGTTCGAACGTGTCGAAAAAGTACTGGGCCTAGCTCCGCTGACCCTGAAAATCGGCATCATGGACGAAGAGCGTCGCACTTCGGTCAACCTGAAAGAATGTATCCGTATCGCCAAAGACCGCGTGATGTTCATCAACACGGGCTTCATGGATCGTACCGGTGACGAGATCCACACCTCCATGCTGGCAGGTGCAATGATTCGCAAAAACAGCATGAAGACCGCCAAGTGGATCGGCGCGTATGAGAACCAGAACGTAGACGTGGGCTTGAATGTTGGCCTATCGGGTAAAGCCCAGATCGGTAAAGGCATGTGGGCCATGCCGGACCTGATGGCTGAAATGATCAAGCAAAAGATTGGTCATCCAAAATCCGGTGCGAACACCGCGTGGGTCCCATCGCCAACCGGCGCGACCCTGCATGCGCTGCACTACCATGAAGTCGACGTGTTCGCGACTCAGCAAGAGCTGCTGAAGCGTGTACCGGCCAATGTTGACGATATCCTGACTGTACCGCTTGCAGAAGACACCAACTGGTCGGCGGAAGAGATCAAACAAGAGCTGGACAACAACTGCCAAGGTATCTTGGGCTATGTGGTCCGCTGGGTTGATCAGGGCGTAGGCTGCTCCAAAGTACCAGACCTGCACGATATCGGTCTGATGGAAGACCGTGCAACGCTGCGTATTTCGAGCCAGCACGTTGCCAACTGGCTGAAGCATGGCATCATCACCGAAGCTCAGGTTGATGAAACCCTGCAACGCATGGCTGCAGTCGTTGACAAGCAAAACGCTAATGACCCGCTGTACCAGAACATGGCCGGTAACTTCGAAGGTTCGGTTGCCTTCCAGGCTGCCCGTGAGCTGATCATCGAAGGTGGCATTCAGCCAAACGGCTATACTGAGCCAGTGCTGCATCGCCGTCGTCTGGAAGCCAAAGCCAAGCAAGCTGCTCAATAATCTTGCTCATTAATCAGTAAAACTGATTAGATATCAGAGAACCCGCTCAAACACTTTGGGCGGGTTTTATTTTGTCTGACTATCCGGTGACGTTTAACTTGACCATCTTGTAACCACTGGGCTATAAGTGAAGCCTATTTTTTAGGCTCTCTTGGAGTGGATAATGTATCGTGTCTACGGCGATGTACTCTCCGGCAACTGTTACAAAGTCAAACTCCTCCTTGAGCAATTGCGACTGCCTTATGAGTGGATCGCGGTCGATATCCTGAAGCAAGAAACACGTACACCTGATTTCCTCATCAAAAATCCCAATGGCAAGATTCCGCTGCTTGAGCTTGCCGATGATGAGTTCCTCTCCGAATCCAATGCCATTTTGTATTTCCTTGCCGAAGGCAGTCATCTTTTTCCGACCGAGCGTTATCTGCAGGCGCAGGTGATGCAGTGGCTGTTCTTTGAGCAATATAGTCACGAGCCCTATATTGCCACTGCGCGCTATATCATCCGTTACTTAGGTCGTCCGCATGATCTTGAGGAAACATTGCAGGCTAAGATCCCTTCAGGTTGCAAAGCCTTGCGCATCATGGACTCGCATTTGAGCAAGCATGATTTCTTTGTCGATGATCGTTATACCATTGCCGATATCGCACTGTTTGCCTATACCCATGTGGCCGAAGAGGGTGGTTTTGGTCTTGCAGAATATCCTGCCATTCAGGCATGGATTACACGGGTAAAATCTCAGCCAGACTATGTCACGATTGGCTGAATACTCAGGTCAAACCGCCTGTTGCATATAGACGGTCAGAAAATCCAGAAAGCAGCGAATCCGTGCAGCGAGTTGGGTATTGCGGTAATAGACTGCATTGACCGGCTGACGCACAAAGATCGTATCGCCGATCAGCACTTTAATCAGTGTTCCCTGCTGCACATCTCTTGCAATCATATAATCCGACAGGCAGGCAATCCCGGCACCGGCCAGTGTCAGTTGACGGATGACTTCACCATTGGTCGACCAGATCGCAGGCGTGGTAGTCCAGTCATTACCCTAGGCATGTCGTAGCGGCCAGACATTCAGGTGCTCAGGCTGACGAAAACCAATCGTCGCATGCTGTGCAAGGTCACTGGCGGTCTGCGGGGTGCCATAGCGTGCGAGGTAATCCGGGCTTGCAATGATGCTGCGCTGGGTATGCGGCAGGGCACGCGCGTGTAGGGTCGAGTCGCGCAAGTTGCCGATACGAATGGCGACATCGGTATCTTGCGCCAAGAGATTGATCAGGATCTCATCGGTATTCAGCTCTAGCTCAATCTCAGGGTAACGCAGGCGAAAGGCTGGAATCATCGGTACCACCACATGCGTCATAAAGGGTGATGAGGCGTTCACACGCAGCCGTCCCGCAGGCTCAGACTGACGCCGCGTCATCAGTTCCTCAATCTCATCCACCGAATCCAGTATCTCACGTGCATGCTGCAAGAATTCATGACCTTCCTCGGTAAGCACCAGTCGCCGCGTCGTGCGGTTGAGCAGGGTAGTATCGAGTTTCTCCTCCAATCGGCTAATAGCCCTGCTGATGCCGGATGTCGTCTGATCTAGAAGCTGTGCCGCCTGCGTGATCGAGCCGGTATCGCTGACGGTACGGAACGCCAGCATTTCTTCCAGTGTGGTTTTCATGCGGTCCTCTGAGATCCAGTCTTATTGTTGACTTTTGGGCAATTATCTTGTGCATATTACCTGCTTTTTCGTCAGTAATGAACTTTGCATAATGCGCTCATCCTTTTTTATCCCGATGTTTTAGATCACTGATGTCGAGGCAAAGTTTACCTATCATCCCGACATCAAGGAGCCCATATGCCTATCGCTCTATTTGCCCTGACTGCGGGTGCCTTTGGCATCGGTACGACGGAGTTCGTCATCATGGGGCTGCTGCTACAAGTTGCAGCGAGCATGCATATCTCAGTCGCCGTTGCAGGCCTTGTCATCTCGGCCTATGCACTTGGCGTTGCCATCGGTGCACCGGTGCTTACCATCCTGACCCGCCGTCTGCCTCGTAAGACTGTGCTGGTCGCACTCATGGTTATTTTTATCCTGGGTAATATCGCCTGTGCCATTGCGCCGGATTTCTATAGCTTGATCGCTGCGCGAGTACTCACGTCGCTGACGCACGGAACGTTCTTCGGAGTGGCATCCGTAGTTGCAACTTCGCTGGTCGCTGCAGACCGTAAAGCCTCGGCCATCGCCATCATGTTTACCGGCCTGACCGCAGCTACTTTGCTCGGTGTGCCTGCCGGTGCTTGGTTGGGTCTGCACTATGGTTGGCGGGTACCTTCTGGGCGGTATCCATCATCGGTGTGATTGCGATGCTGATCATCCTGTTCTTTGTGCCACGCTCAGCGAGTGTGCCTGAGACCGAGTCGCTGCGTGATGAGCTGACTGTGCTGTCGCGTCCACAAGTATGGCTGGGCCTCGTGATGACGGTATTTGGCTTTGGCGGTGTCTTCGCGCTGTACACCTATATCCAGCCGATGCTGACTCAGATCACGGGGTTCTCGGATTCGGCCGTATCGCCAATCCTGTTGGTCTTTGGTGGTGGCATGATCATCGGCAATCTGGTTGGTGGCAAATTCGCAGACCGTCGCCTGATGCCGACCTTGCTAGGCTCTCTGATCTTGCTGGCCCTTGTGCTAGGCCTGATGACCTTCGCACTGCATAGTCCGATTGCTGCGGTTCTCTTTGTCGGACTTCTAGGCTTTGCCGCCTTTGCTACCGTTGCACCGCTGCAGATGCGCGTGCTTGAGAAAGCCGCTGGCGCAGGACAGAACCTCGCGTCGAGCCTGAATATCGCTGCCTTTAACCTTGGCAATGCCATGGGGGCATGGATCGGTGGAGTAGTTATCAGCCACGGGCTGGGTCTTGGAGCTGTACCTTGGGTCGCTGCGCTGGTCACCGTTATTGGTTTCCTGATCGCGCTCATCAGCCTGTATCTGGATCTCGGTCATGCAACAAGCACCACGCATACCGGTAATACCACAGAATCCGTATCTCAATCCACATGATCCGGTACCGGTACTACAGACTTCACTGAATCCAGGCACAACTATATTTCACAGGAACAACATATGAACACCATGCCACAACTCGGTTTAGGTACTTTTCGACTGCAAGGCCAGACCGTGATTGATTCGGTCTCTACGGGACTTGAACTGGGATATCGCCATATCGATACCGCCCAGATCTATGGTAATGAATCCGAGGTTGGTCAGGCCATCGCAGCGAGTCAGGTTTCACGCGATGACCTCTTTGTCACCACCAAGATCTGGACTGAATTTCTGGGTCGTGATCAACTGGTCCAGAGTCTGGAAGAAAGTCTGACCAAGCTTAAGCTCGATCAGGTCGATCTGACCCTGATCCACTGGCCGTCGCCCAATGATGAGGTCTCTGTCGCCGAATACATGACCGCGCTTGCCGAAGCTCAGCAACGTGGCCTGACCCGGCATATTGGTATCTCGAATTTCACCATTGCACTGATAGCGCAGGCGATTGCGGTTGTCGGAGCGGAATGTATCCTGACCAACCAGATTGAGGTGCATCCGTTCCTACAGAACCGCAACGTGATCGAGTACAGTCAGGCGCAGGGCATCGATATCACGGGTTATATGCCGCTGGCCTATGGCAAGGTCATGCAAGACGCGGTGCTGCAGCAGATTGCCGCCGCACATGAGACTTCGCCTGCACAAGTCGCGCTGGCATGGCAACTGCAGCAGGGCTACACCGTGATCCCATCCTCGACCAAACATGAGAATCTGCAAGCCAATCTCACTGCGTCCAATATCCGTCTGTCCGCCGCTGAGATGCAGGCCATCCATGCCTTGGATCGGGGAGAGCGGCTGGTCAACCCGGATTTTGCGCCGCATTGGGATTAAAAGTGTAGTAGCCTGCACACTAGACCAAACGGTCAGAGATAAAATGATGTCATGGGGTCATGATCCAAGCTAAAATAGCAGTTTCCCGTTGATCGTGAAGCGAAACCCCATGACTCATTCCTCCTCCAGTAATCAAGCGTTGTTCGCCGCTGCAAGTGTTCACATTCCCGGCGGCGTCAACTCGCCGGTACGGGCATTTAAAGGCGTTGGCGGCACGCCGGTCTTTATCGAGAAAGCCAAAGGTGCTTATCTCTATGACGCCGACGGCAAGCGCTATATCGACTATGTCGGCTCGTGGGGACCGATGATTCTGGGGCATGCCCATCCCGATGTTGTGCAGGCTGTGATCGAAGCTGCGCAGGATGGCTTGAGCTTTGGTGCGCCGACGCCGAGTGAGACTACCGTCGCCGATCTGATCTGCCAGATCATGCCCTCGATGGAGTTGGTCCGTATGACCAGTTCAGGCACAGAAGCCTGTATGAGTGCGATCCGCCTCGCCCGTGGCTATACGGGACGCGACAAGATCATCAAATTCGAGGGCTGCTATCACGGTCACGCTGACTCTCTCTTGGTGAAGGCCGGATCAGGTATGCTCACCTTGGGTGTACCGACTTCACTCGGCGTGCCTAAAGACCTCGCTCAGCATACGCTGACGCTGCCTTTTAACGACATTGAAGCGGTCAAAGCCTGCTTTGCCCAGTATGGTCATGAGATCGCTTGTGTGATCGTCGAGCCGGTCGCAGGTAATATGAATCTGGTGCTGCCGGTTGCGGGTTTCCTGCAAACCTTGCGAGATGAATGCACTCAAGCGGGTAGTGTGTTGATCTTTGATGAGGTGATGACGGGTTTCCGTGTTGCGCTTGGTGGTGCACAGGCACGCTATAGCATCACGCCAGACTTGACTACGCTGGGTAAGATCATCGGTGCAGGACTTCCGGTCGGTGCCTTTGGCGGTAAGCGTGAAATCATGCAATGCATCGCGCCACTGGGTGGGGTCTATCAGGCAGGGACCCTGTCGGGTAATCCGCTTGCGATGCGTGCTGGCATCGCTATGCTGAAGCTGATCTCGGCACCCGGCTTTTATGAGCAATTGACCACCAAGCTGCAATTTTTGCTGCACAGCCTGAAAGCCTTGGCCGATGAGATCGGGATTCCCATGCAGGTTCAGCAGGCCGGCGGCATGTTTGGTATCTACTTCACGGACAGCACCGACCTGTCAAGCTATGAGGCCATGACGGCGTGTAATATCGATCAGTTCCGCCAGTTCTTCCACGGTATGCTGAATCGCGGTGTGTATCTTGCACCGTCGGCCTTTGAAGCCGGATTTATCTCGAGCAGCCATACGCAGGCTGATATTGAGGCGACCCTCGCTGCTGCGCATGACACTCTGACCGAGATGAAAGCGGGCATTGCGCAAACGATTGAATAATGATTTGCAAAAAGCGCCAGAGATTAAAAAGACCGCATCAGCGGTCTTTTTTTGCGGCTTTTTTTAGGGAGCTGGATCAGAACGCACCCATAAAGTCACGTTTGCCGATCTCAACGCCATTGTGACGCAGGATGGCATAGGCTGTGGTGACGTGGAATATGAACTGCGGTAGACCGTAGTGCAAGAGGTAGGCTTCGCCGGTCAGTTTCTTTTCTTTAGGGGTGCCCGGGCGCAGGACGATTTCAATGCCTTCTTTACCATTGATCTGATCAGCGCTGATCGTCTCCAGATGTGCCAGTGTTTTGGCGATCCGTGCATGCAGCTCAGCGAAGCTCTGCTCGCTGTCTTCATAAGCAGGCACGTCAAGACCAGCAAGGCGTGTGGGCACGCTCTTGGCGAAGTCGGCTGCGATCTGAATCTGACGCACTAAAGGAAACATGTCCGGATACAGGCGCGACTGCAGCAGCACGGCAGCATCAAAGCCTTTGGTCGTGGCAAAGCTTTCTGCCTGAGTCAGCACGTGATCCAGTGCATTCAATAGCTGTTTAAAGACGGGTACGGAAGCAGCGTACAGCGTGGTCATGACGATTCCTTGATATCGTTATCGCAAAAAAATATGCCGTTCGATCATAAACGATCAGACGGCATTGTGATACTGCAATCAAACTGGAGGGGATGGCAAACGATGCAGTTTTAAGCCGATGCTCGCGCCATGCTTTCATCCGCATCATCGTCCGCATGTGTCATTGCTCCCGGACGCTGCTGCTGCAATTGGGTAATGGCATTGATACGAGCAGCAACAAGTGCCTCACCGATACTGAGACCTTTGAGGTTATCTGGCAGATCACCGGCACGTACTTGGCGGACTGCTGCCATCGCGGCACGCAGATAGTCTGCCTGCGGATAATCCCGTTGTTCAAGACCCAAGCGACCACGTGCATCGCACAGGCACGACTGAATAAACAACTCCACGCGTTCTGGACGACGCAGGACGTCGATGCGTTGCAAGAGCCGCCATACGGTCCCGGGGCGCAGATCCAGAACGCGATGGCACATCAAGTGCTCACGGCAGACGATCTCAGCCAATTCACGATAGTGGCTGGGGACTTTGAGCCTCAAGCAGACATCGCGTACAGGCGCAAGACCGCGCTCTTCGTGATTGACGTGGCGGGGCCACTCGTCGTTCGGGGTCAGTGCTTTGCCCAGATCGTGCAGCAGGGTCGCAAAGCGCACCTGCACCGAGTAGCCATACTCACAGGAGCGCTGCAGTGCCATCATGGTATGCACGCCGGTATCGATCTCGGGATGATGCTGAGGGCGCTGTGGCACACCAAACAAAGCGTCGAGCTCGGGGATCAGGACGCGTAAGGCACCACACTCACGCAGCACCTCAAAGTACACCTCGGCATGATCTTCGCCCAAGGCGCGCTCGGTCTCTTTCCAGACCCGTTCGGGTGTCAGTGCTTCAAGCTCGCCACTGTCGACGAGTGTGCGCATGAGCTGCATCGTCTCATCGGCGATACGAAAGCCCAGAGGGAAATAACGCGCAGCAAAACGCGCCACACGTAATACGCGTAGCGGATCTTCGACAAAAGCATCCGACACATGGCGTAAGATACGTGACTCAAGATCTGCTTGCCCCTGATAGGGATCAATGATGCTACCGTCTTCGGCCTCTGCCATCGCATTGATGGTCAGATCGCGGCGGATCAGATCTTCTTCCAGCGTCAGGCTCGGCGAAGTATGAAATATAAAACCGCCGTAGCCTTTGCCAGATTTGCGTTCAGTACGCGCGAGTGCGTACTCCTCGTGCGTTTCAGGATGCAGAAATACGGGAAAGTCCGAACCAACCGGCTTGTACCCAAGCGCGACCATTTGTTCTGGTGTCGCTCCAACGACCACGTAATCGCGCTCGAAGACTGGCCGTCCCAACAATCGATCCCGTACTGCTCCTCCAACCAGATAAATGTTCATGAAAAAAGCCTCTATGTGGGGGAAAGCATGGAGCAGTTTTTGTCGATACACAAGACTTTATAGGTAATATTTATAAAGAGAGGTTTCAAAAATCCGTTATTTTCTTGTATACATTTTGAACGCCCACTAAACTTGGACTGATTATTCTAGGTTTGATCTCTTGATATCGCAGTGCCGTTTTATGGTCTGCGCGATGATGTAATGCATAAATTTATGATTTATCATATTTATTGTACGATAAATTTGCTTTTTTTGGATGACACGCTATGCCTGCCAGTAAAGTACAATTAAAACTCGATGCATATTATCCCTATGAGGAACTGTTGAATGCCCTGACGCACGGTTTGGGTATGCTCGCAGCCATCTTTGCCACCGTATTTATGCTGGACAAAGCCTCTACTGTACCGTCACACCTGACGTCGGGGCAGATGACCAGCATTGCCATTTATGGCTGCAGCATGGTCGTGCTGTTTTTATGTTCCACACTGTATCACAGTACAACCAATCTGGAATGGAAAGCGCTCTTTAATCGCTTTGACCACTGCGCCATCTATCTTTTGATTGCGGGCAGCTATACGCCGTTTTTGACCATCACGCTCCAGAGTCTGCTTGCGCATGTCTTACTGGTTGTGATTTGGGTGCTGGCAGCGGCGGGCATTATCTTCAAGATCATGTATGCCGACCGCTATCCGCGATTTTCGCTCACGACTTATCTACTCATGGGCTGGCTGTCAGTGATTGCCATCTATCAGCTCTATCAGGTGGCACCGATGCCCTTGATTTACCTATTGATTGGTGGTGGCGTGAGCTATAGCGTAGGCACGATATTCTATGCGATTGAGCGTATCCCGTACCACCATGCCATCTGGCATGTGTTTGTGCTGGGTGGTGCGGCTTTGCATTGTCTGGCGATCTGGCTGTATGTCATCCCATAAGGATTGCCAAAACAAACCTAAAACGATAAAAAAGCCCGCAGGGGATGCGGGTAGAAAATAATCAGAAGATATGATTCGACTTGCGCCTCAGGCTTTATTTAGCCTGAGAGATACGCGTAAGGAATGAATCACATTGTCGATATTCACTTGTGTCAGCGCGACACCCACCAGCATCAGCCCCCCACCCAACAAGTGATACCAAGCCAGCTGTTCATGCAGGCACAGTGCAGCCAGAGCCGCAGTAAATACCGGCATCAGATTCATAAATACACTGGTACGGTTCGGTCCCAAATGATGGATGGCACGCGCCCAGAGGAACGGAGCGAGCAGCGACGGGAACAGCCCTGCATATAGCACTAGTGGTAAGCCTTTAAGCGATACAGCAACGTCCGGTTGAGCGAAAAAGAACGGCATCTGTACCAATACCGCAACACCGATCTGCACATAGAGCATGGTCCACAGATCCAAGGGCAGACGCCACACCCGCAGTAATACGCCATACAGCGAGAAGATCAGACAGCCTAGGATCATCAACCCATCGCCCATATGAACACCCTGAGCCAGCAAGGAGATGGGATTGCCCTGACCCATGATCATGCTGAGGCCGAACAAGGAGATCAGCACGCCAATAACGGCAAGCCGAGATGGTCTATCGCGCATGACAACGGCAGCGACCAGCATGGTAAAGACCGGGATAAAGGCATTGATAATGCCCATGTTGGTCGCTGAGGTCGTGTGCGCGGCGATATAGGCAAAGCCCTGATACATCACCATGCCCATGATGCCGAGCAATGCAAGCTTAGGCAGGTGAGGGCGGATGAGGCGACGCGTGCGCCATACTTTGGGTAGCATGATCGGGGTCAAGGCGACGAAGGCCACCAGCCAGCGCATAAAGCTCATGGTCATCGGCGCAACCACATCCACGGCCCATTGATTGACCATGATATTGACCGACCAGATCAGGACGGTGATCAGGGGCAGCAGCATGAGTTTTGCTGCGGTGCTTTGTGTAATGGGCGACGGGGTCGTCGTGGACATGGTGAACGCCTCACAGTCATGCCAGATGTGCATAGGGTCTGGCGCAATTTCTGAATGATGTAAGCTTAATTTTTGTCTAAAAAAAGGTATATAATGAATATCGGACATTTGGTGTTTTTTAACAGACAGGTTGGTCAAATAGCATATGCATCTCCCTGATTTACAGGCACAGCTCTCAGCTGAGCTGCCATATCCAATGGCTTGCCATGTCAGGCATTTTGAGGCGGGTACGGCTTTGCCTCCCCATGCTTCGCTGTGGGGGGAGTTCTGCTATGCCTTGAATGGCATGATGGAGTTTATGATCGATGGTCAGCCGTTTCTGTCGCCGCCGCAGTATGCCTTGTGGATTCCGCCGGGTGTGCGTCATCACTGTTCCAACCGCCATGCCGTCCAGTACGCGACGATCTATGTGGCCCGCGATATCTGTACAAATATTTCTGCTGTGCCGTGTACGGCAACCCTAACCACGCTGATGCGCGCCATTGTGCAGGATTTCGATCAGCGTGGGATCATCTATCCTGAGACTGCAGAAGATCTGCGTCTGGCACAGGTTTTTATTGACCAGTTGCGCCTGACGCCGACGTATTCGAGCTATCTGCCCTGGACTGAAGAGCCTGCGTTGGCACCGTTACTGGGCAAACTCCAGCAGCAGCCTGCCGACAAGCACGGAGCGGACTATTGGGCCGAGAGCCTCGGCATCACTGAGCGCACTCTGCAGCGCTATTGTCAGAAGCATCTGGGCATGTCATTTAACGACTGGCGGCAGCGTCTGCGGCTGGTGCATGCCATCTCGCTCTTGCAAGAGGGCTTGAGCGTGCAGGAGATTTCAATACAGTTGGGCTATAGCTCGGCGTCTGCCTTTATCAGCATGTTTCAGAGGCTGACTGGCATGTCACCGGAGCGCATGCGCAAAAGCGGGCATTTGTCATTAGAATTATAAGCATTCGGTGCTTTGCACTCGGCGCTGATATGTTGTTGACGTGATCATTCGCATACTTATGCATACTGATCGCTCAGGAATTCATCAGTTCAGACATCTCATGATCATCGCCTGACACCATAATGGTCTATGCAGGTTGCCTTCAGTTCCATTACACTCAAAACCTGCCTCACCTTAGGGATATCAGCCGTGCCGACACTCCATCAACCCGACCAGTTGCCATACAGTTTTGCCAAGCGTCATGGCGTAATCCTGAAGTTTGACGGCGTGCAGGCCATGCTGATCCTACGTGAAAATACGGTATTACCCGCGATCAACGAAGCTCGGCGCAAGATCGGTATACTCGCTGGCTATCAGACTGTCTCAGATGATGAATTTACCCGTCTGCTTGCTTCGTCCTATACCCGTGATGGCAGTGGCCAGTCGCAAGAAGTGGCGGCAGGTCTAGAGGACCATCCAGATCTCCTGAGCCTTGCCGATCAGGTGCCGGAGACCGAGGACCTCTTGGATCAGGAAGACGATGCGCCGATTATTCGCCTGATCAATGCCTTGCTGTCTGAAGCGATCCGGCTGAATGCGTCTGATATTCATATCGAATCTTTTGAGAAAAAACTCTCCGTACGTCTACGTGTTGACGGTCAACTCCGCGAAATCGTGCAGCCGCGCCGTGAGCTTGCACCACTCTTGGTATCGCGTATTAAGGTTATGGCGCGCCTCGATATCGCCGAGAAGCGCATCCCGCAGGACGGACGTATTTCGCTGCGTCTGGCTGGCCGGGAAGTGGATGTCCGTGTCTCGACGCTGCCATCCAGTCACGGTGAGCGTGTGGTGATGCGTCTTCTGGACAAGCAAGCCGGACGTCTGAATATGACTCACTTGGGTCTCATGAGTGATGATTACAAGCGCCTGACCCAACTGATCCATCGTCCACATGGCATTATTCTAGTCACCGGACCGACCGGTTCGGGTAAAACCACCACGCTGTATGCGGCGCTCTCAGACTTGAACGACCAGACGCGCAACATCTTGACCGCAGAAGATCCGATCGAATATCAGATCGAAGGTATAGGACAGACGCAAGTCAACACCAAAGTCGATATGACCTTTGCCCGTAGTTTGCGCGCCATGCTGCGCCAAGACCCGGATGTGGTGATGGTCGGGGAAATTCGTGACCTTGAGACGGCTGAGATTGCCGTACAAGCCTCGCTGACTGGCCATTTGGTACTGTCGACGCTGCATACCAATACCGCCATCGGCGCGGTAACTCGTCTAAAAGACATGGGAATTGAGCCTTTCTTGCTTTCAAGCTCCTTGATTGGTGTCGTCGCCCAGCGGCTGGTTCGCACGTTGTGTCCGCATTGCCAGACCTGGCATGAAGCCGATGACTATGAAGATGCGTTATTTCAGCAGATTCCACATACCAGACCGCTCAAGCTGCCCGTCGCCAATGGCTGTGATGAGTGCAATCAGTCTGGCTTTGTCGGACGGACGGCGATCTATGAGGTCGTGCCAGTGGACGATGCCATGCGCCGCCTGATCCATGGTGAAGCCGCCGAGCACGAGTTGGATGCACATGCACGTACCCTATCGCCGTCGATCCGTCAGGATGGCCTAAGCAAAGTCTTGCAGGGCAAGACAACCGTCGAGGAAGTGCTGCGAGTGACGCGCGAAGAGTAAACAGGGAGGTTATAACGATGACTACAGACGGCTCACCCGAGCAGATCGTACAACGTCAACTCGACGCCTATAATGCCAAAGATATGCACGCATGGTTGGACTGCTATAAGTCCGATGCCGAGCTATGGGTGCTGCACGGCGATATCTTGGCCAAAGGCCACGCGGACATGCTGATGCGGATGACGGTGCGATTTACAGAGCCAGACCTCCATGCGACATTACTCTCACGCACCGTCATGGATCATATCGTGATTGATCACGAAATCATCACGCGTAATTTCCCAGAAGGTAAAGGGAAAGTCTCAATGCTGTGTATCTATGAAATTCAGCATGGCAGGATTCAGAAGGCATCATTTGCACAGGGTCAGCCCGTTCTGGACTGATCCCAAGTCTGCACTCTTGATGCTGCGGTTTATATGTGATCCGGTCAGATCTTGGCTTTATCCTGCGGCTCATAACTTGAGAGATTGATTTCATACTCGAGTTTGCCGTCTGTCTGGTGTACGCGGACAGGCAGATTATCGAGTTTCGGGGCCAGCCAGAAGTAGGTCTTGCGCTTCTCACCGTCCTGCACCAGATGGTATTTGACCGTATCGAAGGTCCCAGCCGGAGTTTGAATCGTTTCATTGCCGTCGGCGACAAACATCACCGGATGGGTCTCTTTTTCGTTAGCGAGCAAATATTCGGACTTCAATTGCTGATGATGTAAATCTTCCCTTACTTGTATTTCAAGGTTCAGCATATCCAGCGCTCCGACTTGAGCTGGATAGCTGGAGTCGCCTTTTTCGGTTGAGCTTTGGACGGTTTTGCTAGGCCAGTCAAACTTGATGTGGTTGTTTCTGACGTTGTTCAGAAACCTGAAATTGTAGCTGTGCTCCAGAGACTCAACGGTTTCGGGCTGAGTCTGCGCTATCATATTTTGCACTTTGGCATGTTTGCTTTTTTTACTCTGTGACGTTGCTTGGATTGCAGTTGCGTTATTCAGGCGGAAGATGCTGGTTTCAGTGGCGTCGGCCATCATCGGCACGCTGGCTTTAAAGGTATAGTTCCAAACACCATTGTCTTCAGTCAGTGTACGACTAGCCTTACCCGAAATCATATTGGCAATATTAAACGTATAATCGGCCTTAAATGGCGCGATGGCCTGCACCTGAGTCGTGAATGCAGTCGCACTTACGCCAAGGAGCAGTGCTGAGAAAAAATGGCGAGACGTCATTCCATACAACCTGAATCAGAAAATCGATCTCCATGATAAAAAATGCAAACCCGCAGTACCGTTAATAATCGTTGTTTTTTTACAAAATGCTGTGTTGATTTATGCATTTTTCTACCACAAAAAATCTGAACGCTGAAAATGCACCAAAATTGAATTTCGTGCTTGTCTGAATGCACCATTTTAGGCAATATGGCGTCCATTTTAGTGCGTGTATCTTGGCCATCTTGATGGGCAGGTCTCACGCCGTTGTGTTATTGGGGGAGAGTACATGAACAACAGTAGCGACGTGCTATTTATCCTGCTAGGCGCGATCATGATTCTGGCAATGCACGCCGGTTTCGCCTTTCTGGAACTAGGGACAGTCCGGGCCAAAAATCAGGTCAATGCGCTGGGCAAGATCCTGACGGATTTCGCCATTTCGGCCATTGCTTATTTCTTTGTCGGCTATTGGCTGGCCTATGGTGTGACATTCTTTGATTCAGCCACGCACCTGACGGTGGATAAGGGCTATGGACTGGTCAAATTCTTTTTCTTGCTGACTTTCGCGGCGGCGATTCCAGCCATTATCTCGGGTGGTATTGCCGAGCGGGCCAAATTTCATCCGCAGTCGATTGCAACCTTGTTTCTCGTGGGTCTAGTTTATCCGTTCTTTGAAGGTATTAGCTGGAACAATAACTACGGCATTCAGGACTGGCTCAAGCAGACCTTTGGCGCGCCGTTTCATGATTTTGCTGGCTCCGTTGTGGTGCATGCGGTGGGTGGCTGGATTGCACTTGCCGCAGTATTACTGCTGGGTGCCCGCCGTGGTCGCTATAGCAAAGATGGTCGCATTGCGGCACATCCGCCATCATCCATTCCATTCCTTGCACTGGGCTCGTGGATTCTGATCGTGGGCTGGTTCGGCTTTAATGTCATGAGCGCACAAAGACTGGACTCGATTTCCGGCCTTGTCGCGATCAATTCACTGATGGCGATGGTTGGCGGTACACTGGCTGCGAATATGGCAGGCAAAAACGACCCGGGTTTTATGCATAATGGTCCTTTGGCAGGTCTCGTTGCCATCTGTGCCGGATCCGATATTGTGCATCCACTTGGGGCGCTGGCGATCGGTGCAATCGCGGGCTTCATGTTTGTTTATCTGTTTACCTTCACCCAGAACCGTCTGAAGATCGACGATGTACTCGGTGTTTGGCCGCTGCATGGCGTCTGCGGTGTCTGGGGCGGTATCGCAGCCGGCATTTTTGGCAGTAAGGCCCTTGGCGGTTTGGGTGATATTTCGCTGGCCTCGCAAGTGATCGGGACCTTGCTGGGCATTGTGATCGCACTGGCTGGCGGCTTTATCGTCTATGGTGTGTTGAAAGCCACCATTGGCTTGCGCCTGTCGCCTGAAGAAGAGTATGAAGGTGCTGACTTGACGATTCACAAGGTCTCGGCGACCTTTGAGCGTGAAACCTTCTAATCTGAGTGATATCTTTGAGCCATATTACAACAGGCCTGCAAATGCAGGCCTGTTTTTTTGGGGATATCGCCTTGATTTGGCGCATTGTGATTTCGATTAACTGCTCATGATTGATACTGATCACTCTGTTTAAAAATGCACTAAAACTTTGATTGAAATATATTGAATTTTCATTTTTTTAGGGTATAACCTGATAGAGAAGAGCATATTTTGTTCGATATGTTCAGTCTTTTTTTTGATTTATAAAAAACATTGCAGTTCAATTCACGCAAGGACATTAATTATGAATTGGTATCTTGATGTGCTAAAAAACCGCTATGCGCAATTTGAAGGCCGTGCGCATCGCGAAGAGTTCTGGATGTATGCACTGATTAACTTTTTGGTTTCGATCGCTTTCTCTATTGTTGGCTGGGTTATCCATCTGCATTTTTTGGGGAATCTGTATGCATTGGCAGTGATCATTCCAAATCTAGCGCTTGGCGCACGCCGTTTGCATGATACCAATCGCAGTGGCTGGTGGCAGCTTATTGGCTTAATCCCTATCGTTGGCTGGATTCTGCTGCTGATCTGGTTCATTACTGACAGCGACGAAGGCCCCAATAACTTTGGCCCAAGCCCCAAAGGTCAACAGCCTGCAAATTAAGGTATGATGTTCATTCACCGATCAACTGTACGGGTTAGCAGATGGCCCGTACAATTAAGCTTAGATTTTGTGGTGTAGTAGGGCTAATATAGAGATTCCTGCCCTGACTGACTGGCTGTTTTCGCTTATGCCACACGCTGCTTCATTCCCTGCCTCCTCAGATACGCCAAACCTCCAGTACAGTCTATCGTTCACACATTTTGGTCAGCATCTGATCGATGTTGAGATTAGCTTGATCAGTCGAGTCCAGCAAGAATTGTGGCTGCCGGTCTGGATTCCAGGGAGTTATTTGATCCGCGAGTTTTCGCGTCACCTTGGACGGGTCACTGCGATCACAGTTGATGTAACTGATACGCCGGTACGAGAGATTACTGTTGAGAAAATCAGCAAAAATCGCTGGCGGCTGGATGTGGATGCAGGCGTGCGAGTTTTAGTCCGTTATCAGGTCTATGCGTTTGATTTATCAGTGCGTGGTGCTTATCTGGATAATACGCGTGCCTACGTGAATCCAGCTGCCGTGTGTCTAGCTGTTGCAGGGCAAGAGCAGGCTCCACTTGATCTGGTGATCTACAGTGGAGCGGCCTTTGCCAAGACTGGGCTGGCTTGTTCATTACCGATTCGTCAATCCGCCGAGCGCGTGAGTGAACATTTGGGTGTATGCCACCAGCTCCATGCGGCGAGTTACGATCATCTGATTGATCACCCGCTAGAGCTTGCGGATCATGCCAGGATTCAGTTTGATGCGCATGGCATACCACATCAGATTGCGATTTCGGGGCATCATCGTACCGATCTGTCGCGCTTAGCCAGTGATCTGCAAAAAATCTGTAGCTACGAGATCTCGCTGTTTGGGCATGCGCCATTTAAAGACTATCTGTTTATGGTCATGGCGACGGGTAACAATTATGGCGGTCTAGAGCATCAGGACTGTACCAGTCTGATTACGCCGCGTGATGATCTACCGCGTGCTAATGAGCCCGAACAGCCCGGAGCGGCTTATCGGCGTTTTCTGGGTTTGTGCAGTCATGAATATTTCCATGCATGGCTGGTGAAGTTTATTCGTCCGCAGGAATTTGCCGAGCTTGATCTGTCGCGTGAGGTTTGGACCCGCATGCTTTGGGTCTTTGAAGGCTTTACCTCGTATTATGATGATCTTATCCTGTATCGCAGTGGTGTGATTGACTATCACTCATACTTGGGGTTGTTGGCTGAGCAAATCACGCGTTATCTGCAGAATCCCGGACGTACAGAGCAGAGTCTCAGTGACTCAAGTTTTGATGCATGGATCAAGTATTATCGTCCTGATGAAAACTCTGCCAATGCGACTACGAGCTACTATAACAAAGGTGCGCTGGTTGCTTTGTGTCTGGATCTGATGTTGCGTCAACGCGGGAGTTCGCTGGATGCACTGATGGTGATGCTGTTTGGTCTGGCCAATAGCGGGGGATATCTACAAGCTGATACGATCCCTGCGTATTGTGAGCGACTGATCGGTGATCGTCTGGATTCGTTCTGGCGTGATTATGTCGAAGGTACGACAGAACTGCCACTGGCGACACTGCTTGCGGAGTTTGGTGTAGAGACCGTGCTAGAGCAGCGGGTCCTGCCGCTGGGTTTGAAGACGTCTGAGACGCCGCAAGGAGTAGTAATCCTGCAGGTCTTACGCGACTCAGCAGCTGCCGATGCGGGTTTGTCTGCACAAGATGTCCTGATCGCAATTGATGGCATTCGTGCATCGTCTGCACAGCTTGAGCTGTGGTCAGACGTGGCGGGATTTCATGCCAATGCGGCACGGCGTGATCTGCGTCCGCTCAGTTGTCATGTCTTCCGCCGAGATGAGCTGATGGCCTTTGATGTCATTCCTGCGCCGTCATTGCAAACCTTGGCCAAGCTACAGGTGACAGCTCCTGAGTTGCTGGAGGGTTGGCTTACCGAACCTCAGCTTTGATCCTGTGATGCGAGATGTCACTGAAATCGGCTGGGAAACTTTACCTGTCGCAAGAAATGTGTAGGATAGTGATACGTTTTTATACAGCAGTATTCTATATAGACTCGTTATACTGTGAGTCTGATCAACTTATCACTTGATTAAGGTCGTGTTCGTGGGTTCCAGCAATCGCTATTCGTCCAGAAATACCCCCAAGCATCAGCGGGATGACGCCCTCTATGCTGGACGCGGGCGTGTTCCTGCCAGTGATATTGCAACCCTCTCAGAATTACTCATGCATCATGCGCAAGTTTATCCTGAACAAGCGGCATTAATGTTTGAAAGTGAATCGCTGACCTATCTGGAGCTAGCCAGTAGTGCGCAGACTCTGGCGGCCTGGATGATTCATGAAGCAGATATCAAGCCCGGTGATCGTGTGGCAATCTACCTACCGAATACGCTGTCGTATGTCGTGGCGGTCTATGCAACCTGGCTTGCCCGTGCTGTGGTAGTTAATCTGGGCGTGATCACTGGTCAAGATGAAGTGCTGAACCAGATGCAGGATTCCAGCGCCAAACTGCTGATCACGACGGCAAGTCTGCTGGCAGATATACAGGCTTTACTCCTGCAGACGGGTATCCGTCATATCGTGACAACCCAGCGTAGTGATTATGCCAATCTTGGCTCTCTCGTTCGAGGCTTGTTATCGCCTGATCGCTGGTTGCAGATTTTGACCAGTAAAAAGCCATTGCTGGTACATACCCGCTTGCGCGAAATTCTCAGCAAACGAAGCCCTAAAATTGACTGGCCCAAGATCTCGGCCAGTGACGCCGCATTGCTGCAATATACCAGCGGCACGATGGGTGATGCCAAGGGCGTGATCCTGACCCATGACAATTTGCTCAGTAGTGCAAGACAAGGTGCCTATGTACTCGGCCGTAGTCTACCGACACATGCCGTGATCCTGTGTCCAGTGACCTTTCAGCATATACTTGGAATGAGTACCCTGATCCTGTCTGCCCATGTGGCCGGTGCGATTATGATTACCAGTATTAATCGGATGATGGAAGACACAGGTCCAATCCGGAACACGCGCTGCGATGTCATGATTGGTATTCCATTGTTGTATGATCAATTACTGAAAAAGTCTCCTCCTGCCAGATTCCCATCATCACTGACTTTATTCGTGAGTGGTGGCAGCAATATCAGCTTGAAGCTGCAGCAGCAGTGGAAGGAGCGCACTGGACATTATATTGTTGAAGGCTACGGGTTAAGCGAGACCTCACCTTTGATTGCCATTACACCACCAAACCGGGTCCGTCTGGGAACCTCCGGTGTGATCACACCCGAAACCGAAGTACGCATCATCTCCAATCAGGGCGTGCCCGTCGGCTTTAATCAAGCCGGAGAACTCTGGGTGCGTGGACCGCAGGTGATGCGGGGCTACTGGCAGCGGCCACAGGCCAGCAGTGAAGTCTTGAGTCATGATGGCTGGTTCCGAACGGGCGATATCGTCTCGCTGGATGAGGATGGATATCTACGTGTGCTTGAGCGCAAAAAAGATGTCTTTTGGGTGCAGAACGAACTGGTTTTTCCCAAAGAAATCGAAACCGTGGCTGCCGCCCATGAAGATGTGATCGACTGTGTGGCGATACAGGACGAGTTGGATGTCGAAACGCCGATAACCAATACTCATGGCATTATCAAACTCTTCGTCGTCGCACGTGATGGACTGACACCGGAGCGACTGGCTGCTTATTTACAGAGTCATCTTAAGTCCAGCGAAATCCCAGATCATATTATTTTTGTTGATAAGGTGCCGCGTGGGGCGATGGGCAAAGTCATCCGGCGCTTGCTAAAGGATATCCCCGCACGGGTCGTAGCCAAAGTCAGTCATATTTTAAAAGCCGAACCAACATGCCTGCCATCGTCAGCCACCAAGGTGGATCTATCATCTTCGGATGCTGCGCCATCCGAGTCTGCATCTAACGCTGCCAAAAAGACCGACACCGATCACGATTCCGCAGTAAAATAGCAATATAAATGTCAAGGGAAATCGACATGACAGCAAGGAAAAACTTCTCCTTTAAAATTGACGTGCGTTGGTGTCTGGACGAGCTGATGCGGGACGGCCGCATCAGTCAGCGCGATGTCAATCTTGTCGCCACCACGACTCGTCGCCGAGAGCAATTACAGTGGCATCCTCTGATGGTGATTGCGGACTTTGCTTTGACGGACCTTCGTGCTCAGACCAGCCCAGAGCAAGGGGCCGTCCCCAAAATACAACTGACGATAGATAGCCTGACGCAATGGTTGGCCCAGAAAGCCAACATGTCCATCTACAAGATCGATCCGCTCAAGGTCAACGTCCCGTCGGTCACAGCCGTGATGTCGCTTGAGTTTGCCGAACGTCACCGGATACTTGCAGTTGCCGTGGATAATGACACGATCACGATCGGTACGGATCAGCCTTTCTATGATGAGTGGCTGGATAATCTTGCGCACACGGTCAAGCCACGCAAGATCGAGCGGGTGATCCTGAATCCGATTCAACTGACGCGTTACCTCTCCGAGTTCTATCAGGTCACGCGTGCGATTGCAGGTGCTAAAGGCACAGGGGCCGCTGAGGCCACCGCCAAAGGTGTCGAAGCCCTGTTGCAACTGGGTGATATGCTAAACCCAGATGCCAATGATCAGCACATCGTGCGTCTGGTGGACTGGCTTTTGCAGTATGCCTTTGATCAGCGTGCCAGTGATATTCATCTTGAGCCACGGCGTGACAATGGTCGGGTGCGTTTTCGGATTGATGGTGTACTGCATACCGTGTATGAGATGCCATCACCGATCCTGCTCGCTATCGTCTCCCGTATCAAGATTCTGGGTCGTATGAATGTTGCTGAAAAGCGCAAACCGCAAGATGGTCGCCTTAAAACTCGGACCCCTAAAGCACTGGAAACCGAACTGCGTTTATCTACCTTGCCAACGGCGTTTGGTGAAAAATTGGTGATGCGGATCTTTGACCCAGAGGTGCTGGTGCGCTCCTTTGAGCAATTGGGCTTAAGCGGTGATGATCTGGATAAATGGAAGCAGATGGCTGCCAATCCTAATGGCATCATCCTTGTGACCGGACCGACTGGCTCGGGTAAAACCACCACACTGTATTCCACCCTTAAGCAGCTTGCCACCGATCAGGTCAATGTCTGTACCATCGAAGATCCGATCGAGATGATCGAGGCCAGTTTCAACCAGATGCAGGTTCAGCCCATGATCGATCTGGGCTTCGCCGAAGGTGTCCGTGCACTGATGCGTCAGGATCCAGACATTATCATGGTGGGAGAGATCCGTGATCAGGATACGGCGGACATGGCGATTCAGGCAGCGCTGACTGGTCATCTGGTGCTCTCGACTCTACATACTAACGATGCACCGAGCTCACTGACACGTCTACATGATCTGGGTGTACAGCCTTTCTTGACGTCAGCCACCATCCTTGGGGTTATGGCTCAACGACTGGTACGGACGCTCTGCCCACACTGCAAGACTTCATGTGAAACAGATACCGAAGTCTGGAACCAGCTAGTCAGCCCATGGAAAAGCGAACCACCGGCGCGGGTCTATCAGGCCGTCGGCTGTGATCACTGCCGGGGAACGGGCTATCGGGGACGGATAGGTGTCTACGAGATTCTGGTCTTATCGAACGAAATGAAGCGTATCGTCGGTGATGGCGGCACGCTGAACCAGATCAAGCAGCAAGCTTATCGAGAAGGTCTGTTGCCGCTCCGGCTGGCTGGTGCGCGCCGCGTTGCTGAGGGTCTGACGACGCTGGAGGAAGTCATGCGGGTAGTGCCCCTGCACTGACTCAGATCTGGATCGGTCAAGCTTTTGTCATCAATGATCTGGCATCATGACATGTTTCTCAGCCCATCATCTTTCGCAGGACCCTGACCCTGCATCGTCTCTAGGGGTATTCGCGTGTTTGACTTTCTAGTATTTATCGGTCGTTTTCAGCCTTTTCATGCCGGACATCAGGCCGTGGTGCGTACTGCACTGGCTCAGAGCCGCCGCGTCATTCTGCTGATCGGATCGGCTGAGCAGCCGCGCAGTACGCGTAATACGTTTACCTTCGAGGAACGTGAGCAGATGGTATTGACGGCATTTGAGAATAGCGATGCCGCCCGGATTGATTGTGTACCGCTGATCGATGTTATCTATGACGATGCCCGCTGGGTTAAATCTGTAGAGGATGCAGTGGCTTCGGTCGTGACTCAGCACTTGCACACCATCCCAACGCCTAAAGTGGGATTGGTCGGACACTATAAAGATCCGACATCTTACTATCTGTCATTATTTCCGCATTGGGATACCGTTACGGTAGATAGCTATCGTGGTATCTCGGCGACGCCGATCCGGGATGCCTATCTGCTCGGTACGCTACCCTTGAGAGATCATATTCCGCAAAGCACGCTGGATTTTCTGACCCGTTTTCAGCGCAGTGAGGTTTATCCGGTGCTACAAGAAGAAGCTCGATATATCGCTGAATACAAACAGTCATGGCGCGTCGCACCATATCCACCCACCTTTGTCACGGTCGATGCTGCGGTGGTTCACGATGGTCATATTCTTCTGGTTGAGCGTGGTAATCTGCCAGGGCGTGGTCTCTGGGCATTACCAGGTGGATTTCTGGATCCGGAGGAAACCTTGTTCGCTGGTTGCCTGCGCGAATTACGCGAAGAGACGCAGATTGCACTGACCGATGCCATGCTGAGGGCCGCCTATCGCAAGCAGCGTACCTTTGACGAGCCACATCGCTGTGAGCGGGGCAGGGCAATCACGCAGGGCTTCTACTTTGAGCTGGATGCCAGTCAGCCCAGACCCATCGTCGAAGGTGCGGATGATGCCAAGCATGCCTTCTGGTGGCCATTAGATGAGATTCGTTCGACCCAGATGTTTGAAGATCATTACGCCATCATTGACGAATTAACTGGACATTTTCATTAAGCAAGAAGGTTCACACGACAAAATACAGATAGGAGCCGCCATTATGCAATCGTTTGAAGAGATCATGAATATTGCTGCAGAGCGTAAAGGTGGTCAGCAGGCGCTGGAAGATCTACTGACGCAGACGCCGGTCAAGACCGCCGCAGAGATCGCCCAGACTCCAGATGACCGTATTCTGTCGGCGATGACACGACGGATTTTCTACGCGGGTCTCTCGCATAAAATGATCGACAACAAATGGCCCGCTTTTGAAGAAGCCTTTGTTGAATTTAATCCGACGCTCTGTGCCGCAATGTCCGATGAATGGTTTGAACGCCTGATCGTAAATACGGGCATTGTCCGTAATGCTGCCAAAATTCGTGCAGTGCAAAAGAATGCCCAGTTTGTACTGGACCTCGCAGCAGAGCACGGCTCAGCGGGTCAATTCTTTGCCGAATGGCCAGATGACCGTTATGTGGAATTACTGGATGTACTGAAAAAACGCGGTAGCTATCTGGGCGGCGACTCTGGCATGCGTTTCTTGCGCCTGATTGGTCGGTCGGCTTTTGTACTCTCTAGCGATGTAGTCGCAGCGCTCATTCGAGCAGGTGTCGTGACTAAAGCACCCAGCAGCAAAGGCGACTTTGCACGTGTGCAAGAGGCAATTAATGCGTGGGCAGCAGAGTCGGGGCGGAACCTCACAGAGATGAGTAGGGTACTGGCGATGAGCATCGGCGACAATTATACCGAACATGATATGAGTCGTTGGCGCCAGGAAGATAGTGGGAAGGAATGATATGGTGTGGATCGATATCATCCAACCAAATTAGATTGATATATGTCTATTCTACATTGGGTTGATATCGTTCTCTTTTGAGGCCTGAGATTCGCTCTAACTATCTACTCTTGTGTGTCTAAATTTAAAGAACCTCATTACCTATGGATCATCACGACATTAGCTATAGTTCGGCCGGTTTGCTTTTTCCGGCGATTTCGCTCTTGATGTTGGCATATACCAATCGCTTTCTGGGACTTGCGGCGGTGGTGCGCAATCTGGTAGCGCTGTACCGCCATCACCCTCAGGCACATATCCAGCGGCAGGTGCTGAATCTTAAGAAGCGTATTCTGCTCTTGCGTCAAGTACAGGCGATTGGTGTCACCAGCCTGACGTCCTGTACCGCTTGTATGTTAGCGCTGGTTTTTTCGTGCCAGTTGCTGGCGCAGGCACTGTTTGGGCTTGCGGTGGTGCTCATGCTGGTTTCACTCATCGTATCGCTGGTTGAGATCTACATGTCGGTCGAAGCGATTAACCTTGAGCTGGACCATATCGATGATGATATGGCGTGAATCTGGCACAATCAGAATTTATTTCATAAAAAACAGACATTTTCGGACATTTAGACATATTGTTTGCGCTGTACTGCTGTGTGTATTTTTTGTCAGACAAGACTTGTTTTTGTTCGCAAAATAATGCGATGATTCACATGAATCGTCGTGCGATATATACGCCCAAGAACGATTATAAAAATACGTTCAACACCATAAAAAGATGTTCCGGAATTAAAACAACATGTGCATTCATGCCCCATATCTCGTTAGTAGCGTACAAGAACGCATCCCGAGCGAGCTCGAAGGACTTTATCAACGCACTCGAAGCAGGGTGAGTGATACCGATAAAATGCTGGGTATTGATCTGTTGATCGAAACCACCTGCGATCTGATCGATACGTGCTTTGGCAGTATTTTTCAGGAGTTGGCTGAGCTTAAGCCATCTAAAGAGCTGGTCGAAGCCAATGCAGTGATTGAAGACATCAAAGGTAAAACGCGTCACTATCTGCGCTGGGTCGGTCCTTTCCTCGCTAATGACCGCTTACCACCTGTGATTGGGCATTATTATGGTCTGATGCACCAGATAGATCTGGGGCAGGGGACGAAGCCCTATATGGCGTTCAATATTACCAATGATTTTGCTGTGGTCCTCAAGCATGCGCTACAGCGTCTCGCGAATGGCAGTATTAAGGACATCCATGAGGTGGTTGATCTCTTGGTTAAAGTGTTCGATGTGACGTTGGAGCCTTTATTGATCCGTCCTAAAGAGCTGCTGCACTTTAATTTCTTTGTCAACAAAACGCTGGATGGCGTGATCAGCGTGGTGCGTATGTTGAATAAGCATATGCTGCGCAAACTGGCACCCAGTATTCCAAGCGACCTATATCCTGTGGTTGCACGCCATCTGGAGATGTTCCTGATCGCCTGATGATCTGTCTGATACCATGTCAGTGTTAGATTGACGCTGACATGGTCGTTTCACCTGTAACTTTAGCCCCGCAGCATCACCTTTCATGACTATGTATGGCATACACGGCCTGACATGAAAACCAATGCCTTAAGTCAGCGCAGGATCACATTAAATATTTAAGCTTATGCGCAGGATGTTGTCTTGCGTATGCTTTCGTGTCTCTGATATTGTCTTCAGATAACATCAATAAAAATTCTTAAGGAAAATCAAGTGAACACCAAGCTATACCCAGTGTCGAAACTGACGGCGAGCATGCTGCTTGCCACGCTATTATCGTCCTGTGCTGTGAAGCCGGTGCCACCGCCTGTCGTGGCATTGCCGCCGAGTTCTTTTTTGTCATTAAACAACAATTTATATGCCAAAATCACGCCGAGTAATCCATTGGCTGAAGGCTATGGGGCATATACTTTTGTGCTTATGCATGCCAAGGATTTAAAGCATCTGTCGCGAGACCAGCAAAACCGACTGAAGGTGTTGTTTGAAAGCATTCAGGGTCCATTTGTCGTTGACTCTGATCATGCAGCGGATATGGCAAAGTGGTCGCATTTAAACCTGTTCTGCATTCCGATTCGGTACGATGGTGGTGATGTGGTGGCAAATATCGACCACTATGACTTTAATTATGGCAATGCCATGCTGGACAGTATCAGTCGGCATGTGCGGTCCGATGTGATTAAGGATGCGCTGAGTCAGAAGACTGGACCATTTCTGGTGACGACGCTGAAGCCTGCCAATCTGGCTGATCAGGATACGATCCTGTTTGCGGATCTGTCGGACTCGACATCTGAGACGATCAAGGGTTTGGTTGAGTCTTATCGTTCGTTCATCTTCCAGCATGATAAGAACGCGACTCAGAAGGAGTATTTTGAGTCCTTTATGATCACGACCACATCGGGTATGGAGCATCGTATCGTGACACCTGATGTCTGGGTGCAATAGCAAGCCAGTCGTTGACCGGCGTAGATAAGGGCAGGGAGTCTTATGGATGCGTCAGCGCAGATAGATCAGTTGATCGCAAAGCTTGATGACTGGCGTGGCAATACGCTTGCTGGAATCCGGGCGTGTATCTTGAGTGCAGATCCAGAGATTATTGAGACGTGGAAATGGATGGGGAGTCCGGTGTGGGAACGCGAAGGGATCATCGCTGTAGGTAATGTACATAAGGAGAAGGTCAAGCTGACCTTTAGCCATGGTGCTGCGCTGGCTGATCCGGATGGGATCTTTAATGCCGGGCTGGGCGGTAAGGTTTGGCGGGCGATTGATTTCTTTGAGGGTGATGTGATCAATGAAGCGGCGCTTAAGGCATTGATTCAGTCTGCGATAGTCGAGTCACCTGAGTAGTACTGTTTTTTTTAAAGCAGTATTAATGCCGTATAATGTATATTATGTTAAATAAAATATGCCTGGGAGGATTACCATGGCGGCGTTGGTCAATGGCTGAAATAAATAAAGGAGCGCAAGCTCCTTTATTTTATTAAATCAGTCGGGATAGATGAACTTATGATGTTCTTTAGTTGTTCATGAACCGACTGACTTGTTGTTGTATTTTACTCTGCTGATCTGCCAATTGACGTTGGTTATCTACAGTTTGTTGATTAAACTGGGCTTGATCGACTTGCTGCTCTTGACTAATCTGATTTTGAGCCTGTTCATTTTGCTGATTCGCCTGCGCTTGCATACTGGCTTGCTGCTGTTTGGCATCAGCTACAGCTTTTGCTTCACGCGCACGCTGAGCCTCTATGATCGGTTTCTCAAGAACTGCGTCTGCAACTTCTTGCATGAAATTGCTGAGTGCATTTTCCTCTTGGACTTCCGCAAAAATGGACTTGCCATCATCGGTCGGCTGTAAGTCGTAATCCAGATCCTTGGAGAATGCGTTGGCGTTGGTCGTCAGCTCGTATTTGGATGCAATGACGCTTACTGTACGCGCGTTATCGCCATCGATGGTACTAAAACTGCTATTGGCCGTATTCATAAAATCCACCGGCAGTACCACCTTCGCATTTGCGGTACAGAACACCTTTGTGCTGTTGGGGTCTGTTTTGCTCGTACGAATGCTTTCAAACGAAAGCGTCATTTTGGACAACGTGGCACGAATCGCCGCAAGATCAAATGCAGATGTGCCTTCATCGTTTTTCTGATTTTTGAGCTGCTTTTCAACAGCATCCTTGATGATGGATGTTGCAACGGCTACACCAGATGCATCAGAGCAGGAAGTCGATGTCAGTTGCTTGACCTTGTCGCATCCCGTCATACATAACGCGAATACTGGCAACAGCAAAATTTTTGGATATCTCATGTACTCATTCCATCCATGCTCAAAATACGGGTAGTAGAAACTCAATTGCAGATCTGGCAGTCAACCTGCCAGATCTGCTGATCAAATTATTAGAATGTAGAGCTCACATCCTTGGGTTTATCACTCGCATCGGTAGGAAGAACTGGCACAATGCCTGCGCCTTTAAACAGTGCAGGGATCCGAGCCATGAACTCCCCTTCCGACTTAATGTTAGAACCCATGTCACCCAAAGCATCTTTCATATCAGATGCCCGCAGCAGAAGCGTCGGATTTGACTTAATCCCTTTCAGAATATTTTCCCCAGTTACAACTTGTACGCTTTGTTGTTTAATACCGAGCAGCAGATTATAAAAAGCGTTGATCACACTTTGTTTCTGATCAGCAGATAGACCTTTCAAGCGATCGGATGCGGCGGCATCATTTTCACTCTCCTTGAGGGAGGCATCAACTGCTTCAGCAAGCTTCTGCTCTTTATCCGTCGTTGTCTTGTCATTATTGGCAAGACCCGCCTTGATTTGATTCTGTGAATCGGTCAGTTTGTCTTTACTTTCTTTAGTCGCAATGGCCATGGCAATGTGCATCTTAGAATCCGATACCAATTTTGAAGTGGCTTTGCCTTGCGCAATAAAAGAATCTACATCAGAGGCACTAAATGACGATGTGCTGCTACTACCAGATGAAGAACCTACGCCCGGCAGGGATGGCAGACTTGGCCATGCATAGCAAACTGAAACAGACGACATGCAGACTACTGCAGCGATCAGACCCTTTTTAAACATTTGAATTTCTCCTTGAAGTTTGCTGTTTACAACATGGTTAGAACTGATTCAGATCAGCCTGACTGATCACTTGTGGCATCAATTCAATGGTTTTTAATAAAGCATGGTAGGACACGTATGTATCAATGTCTTTTTCTGGGGCATTGCTGATCACGTCTTCAACACCCAACGCCTTTTTCATCCCTTTGTCCTGACCCTGAAAGACCTGTATCCCGCTGAGTACTTGTAGCTTGACTTCGCAGAAACCATCCCCTTTACAAGTCCGCGATGTTTCCGCGACTTTCACCAACGGCTGGATACATTTATTGGTTGTAAGATTCGGCATCAGAACGGGTTTGGCGAACCCGGCATTGGCGTACTGCGTTAAGGCGTCGGGAAGATTTTTATGATTTCCGCCAACCACATACTGTCCGGCGAAAAACGGCAGCTTAAAGTTGCTCCCCAAAGAAAAGTACACGACGTCACTCATTGCAGGAACAGGAATCGTGCCGATATCCCGGCTACTATCACACAAGGAAAAAGACACATTACTGGCATTCACAGAACCGGTCCCATCGACGAAAACGGTGTCTTCGTTCGCATTGACACTCAGCGACTGGCTGGTATCACCGGATGGCAACACCAAGGCAGCAGTCACATCCGTCCCATTTCTGGTCTGGACCTGTGCGTCCCAGATCGGAACCAGCACTGGCTCATTCACGCCATGAATCGACTTCAAGGTCCGGTACACGCGGACACTCTGATTCGGGGTCAAAACATTGAGTGAGTCTTTGACGGTGACATCTTTGCCAGTGGCCTGTGTGACAGACAATGAAGTGCTGGAGAATTTCACACCGCTTGCAAATTGCTTGCTCAGATCGTTGATCAGATTGGCGTATAGCACCTTGTAACGATCCTTGGGATCAAAAGCCATACCGCCCTCAATCACAGGATCAAGGATCTTGTTCTCAGCTTGGGTGGCATAGACAACTCGGCCTGTTGCATCGACCAACTCTGCAAAAGCCAACGTCCGATAAACCCGCGCTTTAGCAAACTGGTGATTGCTGGGCAGCTCATACATCACAGGACGGAGCACTTTGAAGCGCAAGTAATAGTTGGGCAACGCGCGCTGCTGCGTGACTTCAGATTGCTGGAGCCCCTGATTCATGGCGGCATCATTCAATACCGCCTGAAAATTCGGATTCACCGGTAAAATCGTGAATGCCGCCTGACTCCCCAAGGATTGGGAAAACTGTGTCGAGGCATAGGCACCGGGATAGTCCTCTGGGGTATCTGCATCCAGAATCAAGACACGCGGTTTTTTGACATCTGCGGCTGACGCTGTCGAGAAGAATGACAGTTGATCACCTGTATGGATTTTACCGAGTGTCAGAACACCGACAGCATAGGTCTTGCCAGACTGAATAATCTTAAGTCCAGAGCCATCAACACTGACCAACTCATCACCCACACCAATCCCAGCATCCACACCTTTATTCAGGATGTAATCGCCTTTCCAGCTATCTACGACCGTTGCGGAGATCTGGAGAGGCTTGAACTCATGCTGCGCCTGCTCAAGCACAGCAGTTGTCAGTTGCTTTAAGTTATCCCGGAATGCTTGCTGAATATCGCCGGCAGCCTTGCCTGATGTATAGCTGGCTTGGGTTAAGGTCAGGTTCATATAGCGTGTGTGCGTTGCAGAATAAAGCACCTCGCCCGTCAGAATATTGGTGAAATAGACATTCACCGCCAATGGCAAATAGACATCGACATTGCCATCGGGCTTATTGACACTGTATTCATCTGCCCGCGTGATCTGCATAGACACAGCATAAGTACGAGACTTATTGGTCGGATTCACCGTATCGATGACCATCGCTGGAAACAGTCGCGAGGTCTCGCTGCGAAACCAGTTGATGGCATCGGTTGGTGCACCCGTGTCATACCCAATGGCCGATATGAAGTCCTTGTTGATATAAGGGGGCAACGGTCCCAGACTGCCTGAGATCTTATCTGGCAATCCGTAAATACCATGTGCCGGAAGCAAGACCGGCGTATTGTCATTCGCCCAGATGGCGGGAGTCGCCAAAGCAGCCAAAACTGCAACAGCCGTCGTATGTCGTCCTTTCATGATCGCACCTGACTTCCTTGTTGACTTACTTGGCTGGACACGCAGATTCAAGGCAAATGCGTACATTCGTTCCTGTCGTATTCACATCAAAATGGGGATATGCTTTAAATGCATCCGCAGTACTGACCAAGTCGCCAATCGCATCACCAATTGGGGTACTACCACCATATTGCAGGCTGTACTCCACTTGACGGGCATCATCAGTACGCTTGACCGGCTGCGCCGTCACGCCTTTCAGTGAGGTAATGATGTTGGTAAAATTCCGTTTAAGCTGAAAATTCAATTGACCCGAGGAGCTTAGGAGTTGAACGGTGTACTGCTGACCGTACATATTGCGATTTTTCCAGTAATCACCGATTTGGCTACCCAGCACACTGGCTGTAAAACTTGCGAGCTTATTAGCCACATTGACGCGGCACTGATCCGAACTCATGCCGCTGGCCGATTCACTGCGCGCATCAGTTGCCAGCAATTTGCCATCCGTCGTTGAGTACGCTTTGAGGGTGACGACTCCATCACAAGTGCTTTGACTGGTCGATGAGTCACGTCCCATGTCATAGATGATCGTGGTGCCCGCCATAAAGTAGTCAGCTTTGGCATCATCATGAGCCGCGCTGACGTAATGGGCGAGTTCGCTGCCATCCGTCAATTGCTGCAAGGTCAGAGGTTTATTTTTAAAGTACTTGCTGCGGAACAATGAGTTATCAATGATGCTCAGATCGTAGCTGGACGCTTCACGCATGATGGCTTCATAGGTGTAGCTCTGATTTGAGGGGCCGACATTCTGAGGCTGATACTCCACCACCTTCTTATACGACACAACGTCATTCTGACCGGCATCAACTGACAGATTCGACGAGCTCTTGCTGGCGGCAAAGCTGGTTGCACCGGATTGACTGCGCTCTTTGGCAGCAACGGTCGCTGAACCATAACCTGATGCATAACCACCACCACCGGCGTAACTGGCGGCGCCACTGCGATTGGCATACATCGCACCATTGGACGACGCATAGCGGCTAGAGCCTGCTGCTGCGGCCTCAGACTCAGAATCCTTTAACTTCAGATGTGAACTTTGATCGGAGAAGAACTCAACGACTTCTTTGAGCGGTTTTTGCTTATCCGTCGGCGTGGTGAAATATTCATCCATCACGACCAGAATGGGATAGCTATTGGCCGTTTTGATCGCAATGCCTTCATCCGAAACCAGCTTGCGGAAATCCTTATCATCCAGCTTCAGGGTCACTGTGGTGACTAGGTTATTCGCAGCATCACGATTGGTTTTTTGATCCTGGATATAAACATCGCCAACCTGTTTGGTAATGTCATCCAGAATACCCAGCACCTTTGGATCGTTTGCCGCTTCAGGTCCATTGATCTTTTTGATGGCAGCTAGGACCGCATCTTTTTTTGCGGCCTGCAAGGAAGACTGTCGTGTAACAGCCGTATCCGATGTGATGGGTGCCTTACCTTCGCCATATACAGTCAGGTCTACAGCAAAAGTTGACGAAGCCGCCCCCATGATCATCACGTAAAGTGATGACCGGATAAATCCAGATTTGTACATTTCTACTCTCGAGCTTTAGTATTTCACGGTAATATCATTAAGAACTTGGCTGACGCCGCCCACTGTCCATGTGACTGATTCTGCCTTCTGTTTTTCCTTCTCGGTTCTTACACTCCCTGTAAGTGTGACTGCTCCGTTGCTACTATTGACTTGAATGGCATATCCATTTACTCCGTTGGAAGCATTCAAGGCTGATCTGACTTGCATGGCCAACTGACTGTCATTCATCTGCTGCTGTTGCGCTGTTTTGGAGCGACTTTGCTGGTCCAGTCTCAACGCTTCATAGAACTGTGATTCCGTGAGGTATCCTTTTCTTTGTCGATCGACAGCCAAGAAAGCAACATCATTGCCACCCGATTGCTGCCACTCATTCATGGAGACCACGCCATCATGGTTAGTATCCACGTGGGCAAACAGACCCGGCATCTCAGGATGAGATACGCATGCACTCATCATTACTGCGCCAAGGCATAGAACCAGATAACCTTGAATCCGTTTCATATCTCGTCCTATTAATATTGCGGCTTAATTTCGAAACGAAAATCGGTGACTTGTGACTGGGACGCAATCAACGTCACGATGGAAGATTGTCCGCCTTCAAATCGCTCTGTTTGCCAAGGTTCATACTCCCCTTGCATCACTCCGGATTGATCAAGCCATCGTGCACGGAAATAAAGAAGATCTGAAAGCCCACGATTGTTAAGGACTTCGACCTGAACCTTAAGCAAGCCATTCTCAGTGCTCGTACGGATTTTTTTAACGACGAATGAATGCGCAGTGCCGATGACGCGGCTCTCTGGCACGACTTCTCGAACATCTTGGGGATGAGGAATTAGATTGACGTTTTGTTTGACTGGATAGTTGTCAGGTGCTGAGCATGCAACCAGCATGGCTGAGACACAAAAAAGACAAAGAGACTTCCACATGTCCGACTTATCCATAAGAGACACCAAAAAAAATCCATTAAGGGCTTGATACTTACGTGATTAATAGTACCCTACAACTTACATTTGCGCCACTAAATTGTGGCGTGTTATACACATTTAACAAGCATTTGTTACTACTGTCTGAACTGTTCGCCAGTTTTAGTACCAACCGTATATCTCGTTTGGCGAGCCGTCATTGCAGCCACAGCGGTGACCACGGGTCCAACGTGGTTTGTCATTTATGAGAGGTGCATCGTGATTTCCTCGTCGAGCATCAAGCACGCAGACCCTTCCGGTAAGCAGCCGACTTGAGCTGCGATCAGGAATACCATGTAAATCCCAAGCGCGGTTCGGATGATGTAGACATGCGAGAGAGTTTTACCCTCTCCTCTCACGTCACTAATTTGATCCTTTTAAGGATCAAAGTTTTTTTGAAAAAATAGCCAACTGTTGTTCCATACTACTGAGAGATTCAAAAATTAGTTAAGGATGGTCTGAACAACCCTAAGACAAACTGAAATCGACCCGACCGCCCCTCTGGCTGGACAAATGGCGGTCACCAAAGAGACCTGATCGCCTTAGAATCAGGAAATTTGCCCCGCTTTACGGG
>Ga0164294_10000465_pt1 | contig 38711 bp, 31 predicted proteins | sample GEODES005metaG_FD_111479 | JGI IMG/M metagenome (GOLD analysis project Ga0164294, IMG submission 111479) | Oligotrophic lake water microbial communities from Sparkling Lake, Wisconsin, USA - GEODES005 metaG | ecosystem: Environmental > Aquatic > Freshwater > Lake | place: USA: Sparkling Lake... | reverse complement strand
GTGCTCCCGTAGCTCAGTTGGATAGAGCGGAGCTTTCCTAAAGCTCAGGTCGCAGGTTCGATCCCTGCCGGGGGTACTGATTTTCCGCGTCCTTCACGACGTCTAGCGATTTTTCGCGGGATTCGTGAAGCGTTGATGGCTCCTGATGGCTTGTGACGGCTCCTGATGGAGCCGGAATTGGAGCCGGATTTCCGGTGACCGCCGCCCAGTCCTCCGGCCGCACCCCGTGGTAGTGCTTGCGTCGCATCATCCCCGAGTTGCCGATCCAGGCGTTGATCGCCTTCTCGGGCACGCTACGCCGCTCCAGGTCGTCGGAGCAGCTGCCCCGCATATTGACGAAGAGCTTGGGCCACACCACGACGCCCGCCTTCGCCACGAGCCGCTTGGCCTGCGTTCCGAGGTTCCTGCCGCTGCGGGCCCTGGGCACCACGAAGACGGCCCCGGGGTCGCGCTCGCGGTAAGCCCGCTCAAGATGCGGCCGGAGTTGGGTGAAGATCGGGATCACACGGATGCCGCGACCCGGGCGATGCTCAACCTTCGGCTCATGGACCGTGAACCGCAAATTCTCCCAGTCGATATCGGACCATTTGAGGTTCACAACCTCGCTTGGGAAGCGGACACCGCCATACCGGGGTAACGCAAAGATCAGCCGCCAGTCGTTGTCAGGACACACGGCGATCACCGACTCAACCATCTCCGGCGTCACGTAGAAAATCCGGTCGTCATTCGTCTGCGGCCCACACAACACTTCCGCAAACGGGTTTGCCGCGATAAGCCGCCGGCGGACGGCAGCCTTGAAAAACTGCCTGGCACGACGCAGGTCGACCGATGCCGAGGCCGGAGCGTATTCCCGAAGTAGCCACGCCTTATAAGCGTCGGCGTCGCCCTCGGTGATCGAGTCGAGCGTCCGATCCTTACCGTAGAACGCCTCAAGCAGCCGCCGAGCCCGTGCGTAGTTGCGGGCGGTCGTCAGCTTCTGTGGCCCAAGCATCCCGAAGTAGTGCTCAAGATGCTGGCCCAGCGTGACGATCACTGGCTCCGCCTTCGGCCGCAGCGGCACCAGCCCCGCTCTGGCAAGCCGGGTATGAATCTCGTCACCGAGCCGACCGACCCATGCCGCCGTCTCATTGTCAAGCAAGTGGCCCGTGAGCTTCGCCACCTCCAACGACTCAATCTTCTGCCTGGCCGTGTCGGCAATCTTCTTGGTCACGCGGCCCAGCCGGATCGTGTGCCGTTTTCCATCCGGCGTGCGAAGGAGAACGCGGTACGATATTCCACGTTTTCCAGAATCAGAACAAAGCGCTGCCATAAATATTTCTCCACGAAAGAAAGTAACCCAACCACCTAGAGCCCGAGACGACTACGCCGCCCCGTCTTGTTCGAATGTCTCACGCCGGGCGAGCCATGTATCGAGCGTCGCCACCCGGTAGAAAACCTTGTTGCCGTCCTTGATCCGCGGGATCTCGCCCGCCTTGTTCAGCCGCTCTAACGACGACACGCTGATGCCGAGCATGGTGGCCGCTTGTCGAGGGCGCACCGCGAGCGGCCGTAGCTTCTCGTCGGGGTCAGCGACCCTGTAGAACGTGTCCGAATCCATGCGGCACCAACCGGGCCCGATGGCCCGCCCGATGCATCGGGCTCGCATCCATTGCGAGCCTCGACGCTGGATTCAATTGTCGAATAAGCGGCTCTCTGGCTGAATCATGGGAGCGCTAGTGCAGCGTCAGTGCTCGGTTCCGCGCCACCATGCAGGGCCACTGGAGCCGGCCCGCTATCGTCGACGCCGTTTTGACGCCTTCTTTGCCTTCGGCTTTTCGACTTTCTTCCAGAGAAACCCGGTGCCGTTGCCATCGCATGCGAACGTCAGGAGCGGCTTCAGCAGCAACTTCTTGAGATTCTCCACGTCGCTTCGCCGCGTCTGGTCGCTCGACTGCCGCTTCAACGGATCATCGATGCGTGCAGGCCAGCCCGCTGCTTGAAACGCCCGCAGGATCGCCACGATGTTGTGGGCCTGCTTGGGCTTCTTGACCACGCGAACCAACTGCCCGAGGTAGCGGAGTTCCCTCGCTTCATCGTCCCAGTGTGGTCTGGCACCCGTGGATCGGGCTCGTGCACCAGGTGCCTTGCCCAGGTGTGTGTCGGTGCCGAGTGCCTCCAGGAGCGACTCGCGGCGTGGACCATTGATGAAGCCCAGAGCGTGGCCCACCTCAACGATGCATTCGTTCCACGTCGGCGTGCCCCTGGCAATGTGCCACATCCCGATGACGTTGTGTTTCTTCCATACCTCGGGCCATGGCTCACCGAACTTGCGACGATCAGCAGCGGTGAACCGGTTTGTCCAAAGCTCCCGCGCCGCCGTTTCATTCTGGATTCGTGCCAGCGCCGTCTCGAGGCTTCGTTGCACGGCCTGGGGCATCGGCTCGCTGTGGCTTCCGGTTTTGCGATCCATGTTCGCCGCCATGCTCTTCCTTCGAATCGCGGGGTCGACTGTTCGCGTCCTGCTCCACCACCGCCAGCACGTGCCGTGCCAGCATATCGATCAGTTCTCTCTGTGCTCGGGCGACGGCGATCATCTCGCCGCCCCCGCCATCGGCCTCTATTGTACCGCCCGCTGCCGTGGGCCTCGGCTGTTCTCGCTTCGACTTCATGATTGATCCTGGGGGGTAAAAAACGCCGATGGCGTGGGCAGGGCGATCGCTCGCCCGGTGCACCACGCCATCGGCCCGTGTGAATTCCTGGTCAGGCCGCCTTCCGTCGACGGCTGGTGGTCAGACGCCGGCGTGGCCGGCGGTGCAGCCGCGAGTCGTCGTGGCTGTCCCAGTCGACGCCGTAATCGGCCAGGTCAACCGCGTCGTCTACCCGACCGTCGGCCACTACACCGTGCTGCCGATGCGTGCACCGACCTTCCGGTTCGTAAACCTGGCCGGCAAGATGGAAGCCACGACGGCGAACCAGGGCGATGGATTCGCCGAGCGCGGCGGCAACGGCGGCGAGGAACTGTTCATCGTTGTAAAGAGACATCGGCATACTCCTTCCCCATGAGGGGATCGAGGTGGAAGCCGGCGACGAGAAGCGTCGCCAGCGGGAGAACCAGCACCGGAGCGGCGACGCGCCGACCGGGCTATGGATAGATGTCGAGCCGCTCAGTTGCGGTCCGACGGATTGTGGCCCGCCCGTGGTTACCGGGTCAGCACGCTGAAACTCTGCAGGAGCTGAACCAGCAGGTTCGGGGCGTGGGCCGGGAGCGTTGCCCGCACGATCGGCGGGCACTTGTCGTACGGCACGAAGCGTTCCCGCAGATGCGGCGGCTCGTGATACGACTCACCGTATCGCTCGGCGTGCTCGTCGGCACCCCAGAGCGTGCAGCCGAGTCCGCCCGGCATGATGAGCGCCGCGGCGTATACAACGCGGGCATCGTCGAGGGCGGGGGAGGAACCGGCCGATCGCGAATAGACGAGCGGCCCCTCGAGTTCGAGGTTTTCGAGCCCCATCGCGGCGAGCTCGTCGAGTTGAGCGTTGATAGGAGGAATCGCGGAATCCGCCAGCGACAGGCTGGTCCGTATCAGGTCGGTGAGGCGGGCGAGCTCTTCGGCCCGCCCAGAAAGCGTGTCGTTCATAGTCACATTCCTGGAGGGAAAATGGCGGCCAATACCAGTAGGCCACCCAGGAATATGCCGCATTTTCAGCCGACATTTAGATAGGTTTCGCGCAGCCAAACAAACATACCCCCCCCTGTCTGGTACGATACCCGCCCCTGCTGCTCACCATCACCAAAGTGGTTTTCTATGCCAAGCCGGTGGAAGATTTTCTCTCCGCAACCGAGGAGACGGCCTACGCGTCGCTCGCCGCCCAGAAGGGCTGCACGCAGGGACAGGAGCACCTCGCGGCTTGACACCCACAGGTTGCCATTTTCTAGCATGGGGGGCGGCTCGCCTTTTGGAGAATCGCTCAACTCGATTAAGACGCCGCTAAGCAAGCCCCAGTTCGTGTCAGAAATGTTAGCTCTTTAGCACACGCGTTGAGAACTTCGTCTACACATCAGCGCCAGGGCCTAGAGTTGGATATGGCTATCCTTGCATGGGGCACCACTTTCCGCCGATATCAGGATCGTTTTAGTGACACATTGGCAACTCGCTACAAGAAACCAGTCCGAGATTTGCTCGCTCTACGCCGAAACGCATACTGCGTGTTGCTGCCTCGAGGTCGCGACGGCACCGTGATTTTCGTGCCGGATGTTGGAGATCTCGAAAACACGTTTGTGTGGTTAATCGGCCTGGGTTGTAGCTTCTTGCTCCCACCTTCTAGCAACTGCAACTGTCGTCCGACCTAAACACTTTGGGTTCGTTATGTCTAAAAACACACTCCCGCCATGGCTACAGCCGACCATATGTGTTGCGAAGCATATCTCCCGCGTTGTTCTTTATGGAGACACGGTCGACGCTCACCTAGCTGAGCGTCTCACGCATCCCAGTATTCCAACAACCGAACTGGTGAACGCGGTCATAAGGTCTGCGCCTTCTTTTCACACTACGCTCGGCACCGTCGAACTAGTTTTGTGCGAAGAGCGCGCTTGGCTGCACTGCTATGCGATCGCGAATGATCCCGCCGCACCAGATGCAGTCATTCTCCTTGGAGTCGACGATCCGACGGCCGCGCCCCTTAATGCTCTTTCGACGGACATGGCAAAGGTCATCCGTGCGGCATATGCAAAGGAACAAACTATAGCGGACGTGTGGCGCAGATTCGTTGAACTCCAGAATGCTGAGTCGCCTAGCGATAAAAAAAGGCTTTGGTTCGACTTTATTCATGCGTACCCTCCTCCGGCCGCGCACGATGAGCCGGCGATTGTCACGTCGGTCCGAGATTTGCTGATCCGGGCAAGCAATCGGAATTACATGTTCAAATGGAGTTTCATCACAGAGGTCGCTCCCAGCCAGCCTCCTCCGTTCACACTGAACAATATTCGCGCTGCGATGCCACACGGTGTGCTAGTAGACTACGACTCAGCACTTGGCTCGCCTGAAGATTGTGTGACCGCTTTTCTCGCGACAACTGGAAGACGGCTAGCTCGCGATAACTCCTACTCCGTTCTGGGTATCGCCACCACTAAAGACGGACCTGCAAATCGACTGCTTGTCTGTTGGGAGCCCCATGGCGATAAAACGCCGTACTACCATCTCCGGAAAGCCGTCGAGCACGACATTCCGTCAAGCATCACCGCGCCGCGGAAAAACGATTCACATCCGCCGTCGCTACCGTTGCCGACCGCGAACGAGGAAGTAATCAGCGGATTTACTCCTTGGATGCCATCTGGGGTCGCAGAACCGGGGCAAGGCCTCCGAATCCGGTTTCCTGATGAACTTGCCCGCGATCGCGATGAAGTCTCGCGACTGACGAAGGAACTGCTCGCGCAGCACGGTCTCGAGGCCGTAGGTTGGTACTCCCCCTGGCACAGTTACGATGAAGATGCCTGGGGCATTTATCTCCATGCTGAGCGGCTAGAGCAACTCTGTGTCACTGTGTGGCTTGACGCCGGCCGCTATCAATACGTGCCGTATGAACTGGCAGCTACGATGGTCATTCGAAAAGTCTACGACCATGAGATGTTCCATGCGCGAATGGAAGTGGCGGCAACCTTTCTCGAAATGACAGCGGGGACTCCAAAACTGCTTCAATACCAAGGTGCCGTGTATCGCACCCATTTCGGAACAAGTGATTGCCTAGAAGAGGCACTCGCGAATCACTACGCGTACCGCAGTCTCGAGAGCTACCTGCCTCAGTTCTGCAAGGCCTACGACCAGGACGCAGTCTACACGGTCCGCAACGCCATTAGAGATCTGATGGATCTATCGGCACCGGGATACCGTGACTGGCGTTTGGGGGATCTCGACGCTACCTGGGCAACTCTCGCCACGCAACTCTGTACCGGAGCGTTATTCGGATCGCCAACCGGCGGAGCACTTCCGATCGCGTCGATACTCAATGACTCGCTCCCCGTGGACTTCCTTCCTGAAGACGTGCCGGTGCGTGTCTACGGCAAAAGTGCGACTATGTCGGCGCTGATGAGCCAGCCAGCATGCCTTGGGGTGCCGTCGCGTCGCGAACTTTGCCGTGCTCTCAAGCACCAAGGATATGAAGTACTGCCAGGGCGTGGCAAAGGGAGTCACGAGTTATGGGGCCATCCAGACCAACGAGCGTTACCTGTTCCGCACGCTGATCCCGTATCCCGAAAAGTTTTCGGCGATTTCTTAGATCAGTGCGGGCTGACCAAGTCCGAATACCTAAAAGTTGTGCGCCCGGAATTATAAGACGAAGCCCTGTAACAAAGCGTCTTCGCATCCCACACTAGCCCCCGGCCTTGCATCTGCATCGTCGGGGTACGGGTACTGCCCCAAAGCATCGTCCCGCTCCTTCGCGAGAACCACATTTACTGTGTGGCGAGAGCGGCTCATCACTTCCGAGCCGGTCATTTGCATGATTGTGAGCCGGGCGAGTATTCCGCCCACGAACTACTGGTCTCCCATACTCGCACCCGCAGTACCGTCACTGAGGGGCGGAGTTTATACCGGCCTGTTCCCGACTTGGCATAGGCTGCAAAACCTACCACGCATGAGTCGTAAAACGCCTTGGCAAGAACCTCTGTCGTTGGTTCAGTACTGGTGAACCCAATCACGCGGTCGCCGTATGCGGCCTTGAGTGTTGAGTACATAGGGTCGTCAGTATTCATGCACAGCGCGTGATCGAAGGTGTCGAGGTAGTCGCCGATGGCAGTCTTCACGATCTTGAAATCACACACCATGCCGTTCGCATCCAACTCTTCAGACTCAAGAATGATCTCCACACGACGGGTGTGGCCGTGTGGAAAGCGACACTTGTCGGGATGCTTCGACAGCATGTGACCGTTCTCAATCTCAATCATCTTGCAGACTCGATACGGCACGTCGGCCTCCTATGTGGTACGCGAGTTAGGCGATAGCTAGGTGCTTGTGCATCTGGGTGGAAACTCGCCACCTTGGATTGGCCAGGCAAAACTCCACCGCTGTTTGACAGTTTGCGACGTAGTCAGGCCCTGCCATGGGTTGCACATAGAAGTGATCGAATGCGAGCGACCCGAAGCCCGCTAGGTCGAGGCCCTCTTGCGGCACGACAACCTTCAGTTCATTTCCGCTGACCTGCCTCATCGCCGCTCCGGCTTTCGGACTGACGCAGATCCAATCAACCGCAGATGGAACTGCAATCGTGCCGTTGGTTTCGATCGCAATCTCCATCCCATACGAATGAATGGCGTCGATCAAGACGTCGTCCAACTGCAGCATCGGCTCTCCGCCCGTCAGCACAACGTATGGCGTCGAACCTTCGCCGTTCGCACCACCCCACTCAGACCATACCGCTGCTGCCAGGGCTACAGCCGTCTCAAACACACCGCCGTTTTCGCCGTCGGTCCCCACGAAGTCGGTATCGCAGAACCGACAGACTGCGTTTGCCCGATCTTTTTCAAGACCCGTCCATAGATTGCAACCCGTGAATCGACAAAAAACCGCTGCGCGTCCGGAGTGCGCACCTTCCCCCTGAAGCGTGTAAAAAATCTCCTTAACAGTGTAGCCAGAGCGGTTATCAGGCATGGTGATACCGAGTTGGGTCCTTGACGCCGGCCTCCGCAAAACCTCGTGCTCGCAGTTGGCAGGAATCGCATCGCCCGCATGCAGCATGGCTCCGCGGATCCGGATCGTAGCAACTGCTCGTCAATCCGTAATCTACGCCGAGTGCTGCCCCACGTTGGATAATCTGAGCCTTTGTGAGATGTATCAGTGGCGCATGAATGTGAAAGCGACCCGCGCCTTGGACACCCGCCTTGGTTGCGACGTTTGCGAGGGTCTCGAACGCCGCGATGAACTCGGGTCGGCAATCGGGGTAGCCACTGTAGTCCAGTGCATTGACTCCAACGAAAATATCGAAGGCCCCCAGCACTTCCGCCCATCCCAGTGCCATCGCCAAAAAAATACTGTTCCGCGCGGGAACGTAAGTGATGGGGATCCCATGGGCCATATCGTCTGCTGGACGGTCCTTGGGGACATCGATATCTGCCGTCAGTGCGGATCCGCCAAAACGCCGCAAATCAAGCGACAGTTCAACGTGCTGAACAGCACCGAGCATCTTGGCAACACCCCGAGCGGCATCGATCTCAGCGGCATGCCGCTGGCCGTAGAACACCGTCAGCGCGTGCGTCTCAAAGCCTTCTGCCCTGGCGATGGCCAGCGCCGTTGCCGAGTCCAGGCCGCCGCTGAGCAAAACCACAGTTCTCCGTCGCTCTTCCACAGAATTCCTCAATATAGGGGGGCAGCCTCTTGACGAGAGAACTGCGCTTCGACATCCTAAAGGTTACGTACAGTTTTCGCGTTTGCTGTTATCGGCGAGCATCGTAGTTTCTCCTCACGGGTTTGCCAAGAGTCATGATTAGGCCCATGAAATCGCCTTCCGCCCACATCCTCGTGACCTGCACAAAGAGAAAACGGTGGGATTCTCCGGCACGACTTCGGCTTGGGACGGTTGGTAGAGGCAGTCCAGACGACGTAGCGAGACGGTGGGTGCAACGCCTTGAGGAAACTACTGCGGTGAAGGTTCGTGCCGCGTCGCTCTATGCGGGCGATCATTGGCAGATAGCGGCGGGATTGCCGGCCACTGCTGCTGCTTGCGGCGTGAAATCTCGATTGTGGGTGCTATCTGCCGGGTACGGACTCATCGCGGGGTCTGCCCAAGTGGCTCCATACTCGGCGACGTTCTCGGTTGGGCATCCCGATGAAGTGCTCAACCGCTTCAGTAATCGCGACGCATGCGCCGTGCGTGATTGGTGGGCATCGCTGTCCCAGTGGTCTGGCCCGCACGCCAACGACCCACGAACGATTACCGATCTAGTTCTTCGGAATCCTCACATTCCAATCGTCGTTATCGCTTCTCCGAAATACCTTGCCGCTATCGAAGACGACCTGCTCAAGGCCCGAACCGTCTTGGCGGACCCCGCATCGCTGATCGTAGTGTCGGCGGGAGCGAGGGGCCGTGGGCCTCTTGCCGAGAGCATGATTGACTGCTCTGCACGCTTGCAGGCAGCGTTGGGTGGGGCGTTGATGTCATTAAACGCTCGCGTTGCTCGCAGCATTATTGAAAAGGAGCCGACCTACCCGTGGACGGTAACTGGCTTCCAACGTCTTTTGGAGCAAATCCCGATGGATGAATCAGAGAACCGTGTGCCAAGCCGAAAGACTGTGACGGACGATGACGTCCGTATTTTTGTACGTAACGCGCTCCGCGTGAATCCCATGGCGCGTCACACCTCGCTGCTACGCGCGTACCGAGAGGCAGGCTATGCGTGCGAGCAAAAACGATTTGGGCGATTGTTCAAGGAAATGGAGCAGAGCAATGCCGGAGCCAACTGATATGCTGCGCCGCAGAGCCATACGTATCGACCAAGATCCGGATCATCCGCTCTACATTTTCAGCTTGACGGGAGCGGAACTTCTGCAAATCGCGGACATTTCACGGATCACGCGTGACAACGACGGGAAACTGCTTGGATATCAGCGGGCGGAGGTCCGTCGACATATTCAGGAAATCACCGAATACTTGAATTCGGACAGCGTCGTCTTCCCAAACTCGATTATCGTCGCCCTAGATTCAACAGTTCGGTTCATCCGCAGTAGAGGCCCAGAGACGGATGACGGCTGCGCTATCGCTGGAACCCTTGAAATACCACTGCCAGGAAAGGACGGCCCCAAACCAGCGTGGATCGTCGATGGGCAACAACGCGTGATGGCGTTGTCACGTAGCAAAAGGCCGGATCTACCAGTGCCCGTGAATGCATTCGTAGCCGACGAGATAGCACTCCAGCGAGACCAGTTCCTGCGAGTCAATAACTCACGCCCCTTGCCACGCGGTTTGATTACGGAACTACTCCCAGAGGTCTCCACAAATCTTCCTCCGCGGATGGCAGCTCGGCGTATACCGTCGGCAATCTGCGATTGGCTGAACCAAGACGAAAAGTCGCCATTCCACCGACTCATTCGTCGGCCTTCCCAATCCAAGGCTGAGCAGGCAAAGGCGGTCATCACCGACACGTCACTCATCAAGGTTCTAGAGGAGAGTCTGGGAACGCCGAATGGATGCCTCTACCCGTTCCGCAATGTCGCCACAGGAGAGACAGACTTTGAGGCGATAACCCAACTGCTGGTCACGTACTGGACGGCGGTGAAGAAGACGTTTCCGGACGCCTGGGCCAAAACGCCAGAAAAAAGCAGGCTGATGCACGGGACCGGCCTGCGGGCCATGGGCCGGCTAATGGACAAGATCATGCCGGCAATCGCTGTTCGTGGCCCGAAGGGCGTCAGCGCGGTTCAACGGGATCTTGAACTTATCGCACCGCTCTGTCGGTGGACTTCGGGGCAATGGGATGCCATGGGCGATCTCAAGTGGAATGAGGTCCAGAACGTACCTCGACACGTCCAGATGCTTTCCTGGGTGTTGATTCACTCGTATCTCAAAGCCAAGGAAGAAGGGCAATGAAGTACTTCTTTCCAGATAGCCACGACATGGTTGATCCCAGTTTCGACTTCGACACGGAGGAGCGTTCACCGTCGCGCATCCGGCATCAGCACGATCTTTATGCGCACGAGATTTTTCCAAAGCCACCATACGATGGCATTCTTCTCTCCAAAGCGATAGTCGATGGCACCTCGCAGGGGGCGGGAAAGTACACCGCACCGCAACGCCTAAGGCTCTTTAGAAGCGGCATCCGCTCGTTCTTCCGCCTGGACGGAACGCAGGTTGAGTCGATGGGCGATTGCGGCGCGTTTGCATACGTTCGTGAACCTACACCTCCGTATACGGTGGACGAGGTCCTCGATTTCTATGAGAAGTGTGGGTTCGACCACGGGGTGTCCGTAGACCACGTGATTCTGGGGTTCGCACTGGACTGCAACGAGCGGAAACTGGCCTCGGAAGAACTAACGGGATTCAAGGCCCGTCGCGAGATCACGCTCGCGTTAGCGGATGATTTTCTGAAGCGGCATAAGAAAACCCGGATGCGATTCACGCCGTTCGGCGTTGCGCAAGGGTGGTCCCCTCGCTCGTACGCGGAGTCCGTCACGGCTCTTCAAAAGATGGGGTACACGCGTATTGGCGTCGGCGGATTAGTGCCGCTGAAGACAGATGAAATTCTTTCTGTCCTCGCGGCGATATCGGAGCGCCGGAAGCGGTCAACCGCATTACATCTCTTCGGTGTCACAAGACTCGACAGCCTTAGGGCGTTTCAGGAAGCCGGGGTCACCAGTTTTGACAGCACCTCCCCACTGCTGCATGCCTTTAAGCATGACTCCAAGAACTACTTTGCCACAGCGACTGAATACGCAGCCGTCCGGATCCCACAAGTTGAGGGCAACGCCAAACTTGCCATGCGCATACGCGCTGGTGAAATCAAACAAGAGTCTGCGCGAAAACTCGAGAAGCAGTGCTTGAAAGGCGTTGTGGCTTATGCAAAGACGGGGCGAGGGTTGAAGCCGCTTCTGGCCGCGCTGCAGGAATACAACCAGTTGTTCGATGGCCGTAAAGACAGAACGCCGATGTATTCGCGAACTCTTGCTGATGCACCCTGGAAGCGGTGCAAGTGCCCAGTGTGTCGTTCCCTGGGAGTCCACGTCGTCTTGTTCCGCGGTGCGGAACGTAACCGACGCCGCGGTTTTCACAACCTTTATGTCATTAATTCACGATTGCAGAAACGCCTAACAGCGTCTGCATGAGAATGGAGAAGACCTGCATGTCACCTGCAGTAAAACGGCTGCCAAGTCGCAAACGTAAGGTCGAGGAACAAGTGCTCGTCGTCCCTGCCATCGAGATCATTCAGGGACGCGGTCGAAAAGTATTCGCGTTTCCTGTAGATGGCAAACTGTTGCCTAGATTTGCCTCCGTCAGTCGCATCGCACGGACGGATAGCGAGGGTGTCACAGGCTATCAGCGACCGGAGGTGCTCTCGCACATCAGTCAGATTCGGAAATATCTGGAATCCTCAGATCCGATGCTCCCGAACGCGATCGTGGTTGCCTTTGACCGTTGCGTGCAGTTTAGGCCCCTGGCGGCCTCCCCTTCCGGTCCACAAGGTCGATTGGGGTCGTTGCACATTCCTCTACCGACTGATGGCCACCCCGGGCCCGGTCTAATTGTCGATGGGCAGCAACGTACAGCGGCTCTCCGGGAAGCAGAAGTAAAACGCTTTCCGGTGTTCGTTGTTGGGTTTGTTGCCGAGGACGAAGCCGAGCAGCGAGAGCAATTTCTACTGGTGAACTCTACAAAGCCGCTGCCGAAAGGATTGCTATACGAACTGCTTCCGAGCATCGACGCACCGCTACCTGAAGCCTTGGCTCGCCGACGATTTCCGGCGACCCTTTTAGAGCATCTCAACCACGACACTGACTCGCCACTGCGAGGCATGATCAGTACGCCAACGGCACCGAAAGGCTTAGTGAAAGACAACTCGATCCTGAGGATGCTCGAAAACAGTTTGACGGACGGAGCGCTTTTCAGATTTCGAACTCCCTACGGCGAGGGCGGGGATGTGGAGTCCATGATCTGCGTACTCAAGAATTTCTGGAAAGCTGTTGAGGACGTATTTCCGCAGGCATGGGGAGTTCCGCCGAAGAGGTCACGACTCATGCACGGCGCCGGCATCGTATCTCTGGGATTTCTGATGGACGCGATCGCCGACCACCATCGCCGAACTCCCTTACCTGCCGTAAAGCAGTTCGTAGCGGGGTTGAGCGCGATTGCTGCAGACTGTCGCTGGACTGACGGTTTCTGGAACTTCGGCACGGGCCGTCACATCAAGTGGAACGAACTGCAGAACACATCGGCTCATATTCAGATGCTCACGGACTACCTGTTAGCGTCTTACCGCACAAAATAGAAGCCACGGCACTGCGACGTCTGGCCTTGGCCGCAACATGGCCGGCAGAACTGTCCCGACTAACTGCTTGGGGTCGCACGTCACTTCTATTTATACCCCACCTCAGCGTCAACACTGGCCACGATCTCCTCAGGACGATACTTCTTCAGTCGCCACCTCGTCATCTAAAGTCTTCTTTGCCTCGGGGCACTAGTCCTTCATATCCACTCGATCATGATCTCCAAGGCACGCCACTACGACTTGATTGTTCGAAATACGCTGTAACGCATCTCAACATGCTAGCAGCAGACTTCCCATCTGGCTCAAGCGTTGCCATTTTCGAAGGCCGGTTGTCCTTGATACCGTTCGTTGCCGCGTGCTTCGCGTCCCAGGTGTTGATGATGAAGATGTCAACGGATTGCGCTAGGCTTTTCATTCGGTCGGTGAGGGACTTGTCGTGGACGTAGTGGATTTTTATTCTGTCGAAGGCTTGTTCGGCGAGTTGGCCGAAGCGGCGTGCGATCCGCTCGGTGAGAGAATAGACGGCAATGCTTTTGCCGGCCAGGAGACTGCGAATGCCTGGGGAGTCGTCTTGGGCTGTGTCCTCCGGATCCGGGCGGAGACCGGTGACCATTTCGGCTAATTTGAGATCGGCGGCGAGTAGTTCCAGCAAAGACCATTGGGCGTCGCTGATGCGTCTGGCCCACCGGCGGCTTGATTCAACAATCGTAGCCAGGATGGGTGACAAGCAGGTGTGTTGCTGAGCGCCGGTATCGATCAGCAAGTCCAACATCGACAAAACCCAATCGAAGTGTCTTGGTGCTGCGATCGAGTCCCAAAGGTAGACGGTCAGATCGGCAACGTGTTGGAAGTCGTTGTTGCTGGCCTCGTGACTCGGGCATGTTGTCAGGATCGCTTCACTGAGTTGTTCGACGGCAGTGAGATCATCTGCCCCAACTGATTCATCGTAAATCAGCAGATCGGTGAGTGCGTTGTAGATCGGCTTGCATTCGCGTACCGCTGAGCGATCGACCAATAATGCGCGGATAAAAGTAGGGACCGCGTTTCGAATAATATCACGCTGCTTTCCTGCTCGGGGTTTCTGCAACGCTTGAGTAACCGTCGATGCGTCTAACGACGCATTGGATACCCACTTCTGAATTCCATATTCGAGTACTTGACCGGAGGTCTCAATTGCATCTCCGGTGTCGACAAATTCAAACCAGTCCACGAGCGATTCGATTTGTTTGACTTCGCCACCTGACTCTCGCCCGAGGTTTTGCGAAAGAATCGCGATGTGGCCAGCACAGACTCGTCGACCCAATACTTGACCCTGAACATCCTCGGGCGCGGACGACAAATACGCTAAGGCATCCTCGGCACAGCGTCGAGTGTCAATCTCGACGGCCAACTCCAGCACGCGGTGAACTGAACTGCTGGTGGGCGGATGCGATAGATACAGTGCGAACGCTTCGTCGAAGTTGCTCTCGTTGTACCGAACTTCGGCCACGTCGTACGCAGTGAGGGCCTCGGATACGAGTTCCACAGGCTTGGCGGTGGGCATCGAGGCTAGCAGCGCATTGGCCCACGCGGCGTCTGTCGCGATTGCCGTATGCGCGGCGAGTTGTCTAGCCACTTCTCGCTTGGGCGGATCGGAAGCAACGGACGACACCAACGCGAACTTGATCGCGTCGGGTGATTGGAGTCCTGCGGTCGATCGCACAAGGTTTTGAAAGCGTTTTGCCGTGCCGCGATATGCCTTAACGGCCGCGGAGGCATCCCCCACGAACTCGTGCTGGGAAAGGTGTTGCCGGTAGACCGCCTGGGCGATTTGATCAGAGATCCGCTTCGGCCGGCGAACTTGCAAGATGTCGTCCAGGATCGGAAGCAGTAGCAATTCCGACCACTTTTCGAAGGCTGAGTAGATTCGTACCTGGAGGAATGCGAGGTTGGTAGCACTTAGTCGCCCGCGACTTCGGATTTCACCGTAGACGGCCCATGCTGATTGCTCGTTCCTGGCGAGGATCGCCATCTCAAGATCCCGCAACAAGCGGCCGATCGGCTTCACCGCGGTGAGCGATCGACCGGATTCGCGATCACGATACTCGATGAGCGTCGTGAGCAATCTGCCCACCTTCGTTCGACTGTCGTTCTGGACAACCGGCAAACGGTAAACGAGCGAACCGAAGGATGATTGGCAACAGTTTTCAATGGAGTCCCTTGGATCTAGCTTGGCAAGCTCGCCGTGGAATCTCGAATAGGTGGGGCCAATGAAGGCGAGTAAAGCTTCCCGCATTGACCTTGCTTCCCGCGGATTGCCACAGAGCACATACCACGTCGTCCTCTTGGATGACGGATCGACTCGGGGCAATAGAAACGGACTCTCCTGCTTGAGGAACCGTCGCACCCAAGGCTCGAGGTAGGAACGAAGAGCGTCAGTCGGTGCGGCGGCCTCGTAGTCGCTCCATTGAATAGAGTTACCCGCACCGAAGAACCTTTTTAGGAATACCTGCGGATCATCGCTTGATTGCGTCATCGATCCGTCTCGTAGTTTTCTTGAAAGTGAATTCTCGCCTCGGCGATGGCTTCGGGCGAGCGATCCAGCGAGACGCCTTCGTGGTTCACCTCTACGCCGTTATAGGTCAGGTTCATCGAGCCGCTGAGGTAGAAGTCTTGACCAAGAAGTCCCTTCAGGTGCAACGTGTCACGAATTGTGACGTGAAGACTGCTTGTGCCATCAGTCGCTCGACTTAGGTCATCCATCTTTCGCAAGAACACGTCGTTGTGTGAGTCAGGGCGAGCAACAACATGGACTTGTGATTTATTCATTAATTGCCCAAAGACCTCACTGAGGCGGATTCGGCGATGTCCCCACGTCGGAACCAGCGACGAGAATTGCCCGCAACGGTTATCGAGAATGTCGATATCGGAGATCCAAGGCGATACGAGCCAAATCGACTCGCTGGGGACAAGCAACTCGGCGACGAAGATCCCCTCAAGCAATTCGCGAATCTCGGCGCGGCTGGTTGACTGGGTCGTGAACGTGTTTCGATTGCTTGAAATCGGATCGGTCATTGCACGCCCTCCGGCAGCGACAAACTGATCTCGATGGATTCGACGCGTCGATCTACTCGGTCAACCTTTGGGTGCAAAAGCATGAAGCCCGAATCAATCGGAGTCGTCATCAGTTCCATCAATGCCTTGCGAAGTACCGGAAGTTTATCGGGTTTGCCCACCAAGATGACCTCACCAGCTTTTATCAAGCAATCGCAGGCTTCTTGCGACCATCCATCATCGTCGATGTTCACGCGAGTTGCCTCGCCAATGAGGAACAGATGAATTAGGTCGTGCTCGGTTTCAGGAAGCAAGTCGTAGGGGTTATAGGCAGCGAGGCGTGCACTGCGAGACACACCGCCACGCGGCCACAGCAAGCTAAACAGCGTATTAAAACGCCACTGGCGACGACTCACCTCAATCGCATTGTCGCCCCGATCACGGATAACCGTGTCGATCGCATCGTTAGCCGATTCCAGGTAAGCCACGATCCGTGCATCAATCTCGACGTTCAGTTGGTCCTCGAGACTGCGCCAGCGTGAGATCATGTTGTGCAGCAACGCGTCGGTGTCTTCGTTGCTGCCAGGTCGCAGGATTCGGTTGGCGATTGCCGCAATCACACCATGGCAGGTGAACAATCCCTTTTTGTCCAGAGTTTTACGAAGATCATCGAAGGCATCAGCGTGGGCTTTGTGATTTTCGGTCGACGCGGCTCGATAGGCTGACAGTTTGTCTTTGACTTCAACCTGGTCGTGCGAGTTCATCCACTCGAGCAGGATCGTCAACTGTTGGTCGGTGATTTCGTGGTCTGATGGAAGCAAAGCATTTTCGACAAGATCGAAGAAGCGTCGTGGATCTTCCCCGTAGCGCAACAAGAACGATTCAATAATTCCTCCACCACCGACGGTCTTCTCCGTAATCCAGATTTCCTGGCTGTTGTCGGTTTTAGGAACGGCAATGGATGGGCGCGGACCAGGTTCGACATCGAGCAGAAGATCGTTGGAATCCAAATCACTGCAGACTTGCTGGATACCGTCGAGAATTGCTGCTCCCAGAGTTGTCTTGAACTTGCGAGTCAGCCATGGCGTCCAAGTTGAGTTCGGCGTTTCCCATAGTGTGGGAGCATGCCGGTGAAGTGCGTCGGTGATGATTGGCTCGTCTAGAAGTTGCTCCAGGTCCTTTTGCAGTTGCTGCTGGACGTCATCAAGTGCTTCACTTTGATCTCCATCCTGCCCATCCTGTGAAGACACGGCGAGACTTTGGAAGATCACGCCGAGAACCTCGTTGAAGTTCAGAATTGTTGAATCCGAGGACGACGTGTGCCACGATTCATACAGCGAGATGTCTCGGTCAATCGCGGACGTCACCAACGCCGTTAGATACACTTGAGACAACCAGCGTAGTTCAAAGACACTTGCGAAGCGTTCAAGTGTCGCATCGTCCGTGACCGCATCTCGGAATTTTGATACTCGTAAACAGCGAAGCATGGCCGGGTTGTGCGGCAATCGGTCCGCCAAATCCTTGGGTACAGCAAATCGTATAACCAACCCGTCAACGTCAATCGCAAAGCCAATCCCTACAGGGACTTCAATCGTGTCTGTATCATCGCCGCGGTCTGAAATGAAGCGAATGGCGCTCTCGCTCGTCTGACCATTGTCGAAACGGATTGTGGCTTTCGACTGGGTTGCAAAGCGACGCACCTCCAGGGGATTGTTAAGGTTGTGGGCGAAGAACTCCATTCCGGTGACAACCGAAGACCACCGCGACGGCGACGGCAACTCAACGGGCACGCCGGCGACCAGCGGGCACACTTGAGTGTTCCAAGAAAGCATCGCGTTGGTGCTGTCCGCTACGCGTCGCTCAGGAACAACCAGTCGCATCTCACGAGGACGAACGCATCGTATCGACTGCGAGTTACCAATTGCATCAAACCGGTCAAACGATCCGATCTCGTCGTATCGACTTACGATGTTGCCTAGTTCAAGCGGTTGGTCGCCGTCGATCGAGAGATCGCCCGGTTGCACCCAGTGGCGAGCGTGCGAATTCAAGACGCCGAAGCGACGCGACACTCGCCCCGGAGCAAACTCACGCATCGCTTGCAAAATCGGCAGCACGTCGACGCGTTCCTGCGATCTCCGATCCTGCGGCGGCGATCGCAACGTCACTTCCGGCAAGTTCAGATCCCCGAACAACTGGGCTGGGACGAACTCGGGCAGCGGATTGTTTCGGACGAAGTTGTCGTAGGCTTGCCGATCCTCATCGACCGTCTGCCAGTTGGTGTTCAATCGGCGTAGCAGCGTCGGCAAGGCAGCGTTCATCAACGCGCGCGGCGGATCCCATAGAAGGACTTCGATCGTCTCTTCCGCCTGTTTCAATGCCTTCGATAGATAGCCCACGAGTTCCTGGTAGCCTTCTTCTCTGAGCAACAACCCTTCAATGATGGTGGCTGCGGCTCTCTGACGTTGCTTCATGCTGGCGATCTTGCTGGAGTTACGCAGAATCTCCTCGGCCGGCCCTGAAAAATCTCGATAGATGCTGCCCTTTGGCATACCTGCCTGTGTTCGCAAGCGTGTCGCGATCCAATCGAAAAACGCAAATACCACCTGCATACGCAGAACGTAGCGATTGCAAACCGGCAATTCTCGGGGCGGCAGCGCAGGGTCGAAAAGCAAGTCAAAGCTCTCCCAAGCCAAGCGGTCGCGCCCGTAATCGGAGAGCGTAACGATGGTCCAGGGTCGCATTTCGATGCGCCGACCAGCACGCCCTTTCCGTTGCAGGAATTGGGCGGGATCTCTTGGTGCCTTGTGTTGCAAGACAACGTTTACTTCAGGGTCGTTGAAACCCACTTCTAGTGACGCGGTCGCAACGATGATATCGGAATCAGTAGCAACACCAGAGTCCTGTGAACTTGTGCGCTCAATTCTTAAATCGGAAGTCCCATCCTGAAGTCGATGGCCTAGTTTCGTGCAAAGATCCCAAGACTGCCCGAACTGCGCTCTTAGCCGTTCATCAGGCCCCTGCGGGCTTCGCAAGTTCGCAAGCGATCCACTTGGATGCCTCTGCACATCGGGTTGCCCCCCGCTGTTCTGCCCTTCTGCGTCCCGGAGGTTATAAAACATACGGTTTGTCACATCGAGGTCATCCGTAAAGACGAACTCCTTCGACCCGTACACCTCGGATTTAGGAGCCGTATTGTTGTTCCGTGCGTCGAGCGTTCGCCGCATCAGCATTGCTGTTTGTATAGAAGTCGACAGCAATGAACTTTGACTTGCCGGATCGCCACGCAGGGCGACGAGGTACTCCATTCCCACACGATCCATTTCGGTTAAATGCGGAGAAATCTCTTCGACACGCGAGTCAAGTTCGCCAATCAAAGTGGCAAAGAACTTTCGCGCATCGGCCAACGTCGCGGACAAGCCAACGAAGTGTGGCCGAACGTCCGCGGCATGCTTCCAACGACGCAACAGCATCGCAGTCTGCGCACCGGACACCCCTGAATAGGTATGAACCTCGTCAAGAAGTACCATCTTTGGTGTTTTATTTCTCGCTGTACCGACTCCGAATACGTGCGACATCGTTGAATCACCGATACGTTGGTTCAACATTTCCGTTGTCGTGAACAGAATATCGGCGGGAGTCTGCTGCAAGCGCTGACGAGTCAAACACAGTTCGTCGTTCTCCGTGCTCGCTGAACAACGTGAGCAACAAAGGCGGTGTACATTCCTTTTCCGGTCCTCGGTCCGCCACACCATGTCCCCCTTGCAAGAACTGGACGGACACGTCAGAAACGGACATATGTCGCCACCAGTCGTACGGGTCCACCCTGAAGGCGGATCATCGTAGTCGAAGTAGCCTTCATGTTCGGGCGTTGCCCCGAACAAGGTCGCAATGGTCAACTTACGTTTTCCATGCGCATGCAATAGCGAATCCAGTTTTCGGGCTTGCCCATACGCCTCGGCCAGTTGATCTTTGAGCAATTCGTTCCGCGGATACAACGCGAGACAACGCGTCCAACCGCTACCGTCGATAGACTCTGCGACTGACAAGAAGGCCGGCAAGTAGAACGACAACGTTTTTCCGCTACCCGTGCCAGCGCACACTATTGTTCCCGAACACCGGTTGGTCTTCAGTTCCCCGAGAATGTTCTCCGCCGCACGAGCCTGAAAGGTCGCAAGTCGCACCGGGTCACCGCTTGGCGATGACAGCAAGGCGGATAAAACATCCCTCTGAAGCGGTGTGAGTTCTCCGGATTGCTCAATCCGGGCCTGGGCCGCTTCGGCAGTGACGTTTCGCTGCGGCACAGTGCGCGGACGCAGCATAAACCTGAAATCACCCACCAGTGGCTTCGCCGTTTGCCATTTCCGATTCCCCCCACCCATGTGTTGCGGAAATAGTTGTCGAAGCCTCGACAATAATCGGAGTGTCTCAGCCATCCGAGTGCGATACCGATGCCGCATGCCATCTTGAAAATCATAGAGGAATCCTATCTCCCCCAAAGCATCTTGGAACTCATCCTCGTCGTCGTACAACGTCCACAGATCGTTTTGTTCGAGGTACGTTCGGCAGAGATCACTTAATTCGGTAGTACTAAACGACCCATCGACAAGGCCCCACGACAGAAGCCTTGCTTCAACGCGTTCGAGCGAGTTCAGAAATTCGAGTCGATGGTCGTCTACCTTCACGCGCGTGGCTTCCTTATTACATGGTGGTGATGCGATACCTGTCCGCGATGTTGTTCTCTTGCAACCAAGCCCTCACCTCCTCGGTGAGCAATTCGATTGCTGCACCGCCAGATGAGTTTGCTGCTTTCAAGAATGCCTGCACGACCGGGTCGTCGGCAACATCGGGCAACTCCGCCATCATCTCGCGGATGTTGTCCCACGTGGACTCGATCTCGGCGAACCGTTCCTCGTTGACGGGAGGTGTCCTCGCAAGTTGTTCAGCGCTCCTTGCAAGGTTCTTCAGTCTCAAGGCGATTGCCTTGAAGTCATTCTGCTGTTCCGCCTGGGCTAGTTGGTTCGTGTCCACCGTTGGCCTAGCGCGCGGCATGAACTGTGCCCACGTCGTTTCAGCGCATGCCCTCCCATCAGTCGCGAACTTCTCAAAAGCCCTCCGCATGTCGGTGAACTGGCGACCTTGCGTGATATTAAGCGGATCATCCGATAGCGAATCGCGAATCTTGCGAACCCGATCAAGACACTTTGCCGGATCTAAGTCGCCAACTAATCCCGTTCTTGCCGACAGAGCTTTGAGTGAGTTGGTGACCGCCAACAACAGGTCACGCACCTCACCCAGTTCGCATCTTCGCTGTTCGAGTTGGTCATGAACACGCTCTCGTTCTCTAGCCAATGCGAGTTCTTCGAGTTGCTGACGAAGTTTTTTGCATTCTTCCGCAATCATGTGTCCCCCTTTCGGTAGGGCATCACAGCCTGTTCGAGCGTTTGAAGGATGTCATCCACTTCCGACTTTTTCTTTTCGACAACGTCGGGAGACCATGCGAGAATCGTACTCTGAGCCTTTCCAGCGCGTTCACGAAGGAATTGTGCGCAGGTCTGTGCAAATTCCACGAGCAAAGCGTGGGTCTCGATGTCAAGTTTCGCGATCGCAGTCATCTGCGTCGCAAGGTCATCACCGGAAACGATCGCGTCGACCTGCTTTCCGACTTCCTTGCCCGGCGCCTCACTAAACTTAGCTGCTAGGTTGCGGACTTGGTTCACTGAGATGTCACCCGACAGTCCATACTGTTGAGATAGCGTACATACGCTATCCAGGTCCTTCAGCAACTGGGCCTTGTCGTAGTCGGTTCCAAGTTCGTCTACGATAAGTTTCGATTGTTCCGCAATTCGCTTTCGACGAGCGTCGATTCTTGAATTACCAACCCGATATAACGCCGTAACATGTGTTTCAATGGCCTTGAGGTCATCGGACGCACCACCCAGAAGCGACGGGAACTTCTCGGAGATGTTCCATGTCTTTCGGAACTCCTGAATGGTCGACAGTAGTTGGTACGCGTCGACTGCATATGGTTTTTCCCCGGTTCCTTGAAATGCCCCAACACGCTCAAGCAATTCCTCCTGCAGTCGAGTCCGATTCAATACAAGATCACGACGAAAACAACTCCACTCGTCTTCGTCCGTACTTTCACCGACACTCGCCGGCGCAAAGACAGCATCGAGATGACTCGCGTCGTCCGTTCTGTGAGCGGAGTCGACGTTTAGTTGCCGGGCCTGCCACAGAAGAGATTGAGCGAGCGATGGAATGGGAGATCCATCAACATACTTGTACTTCGCATGCACCCATGCGGATGCATTTTCCAAGTGTGAGTCGATGAAATTCGCTACTGAGACGTAATCTTCATCGGATTGGTCGTAGTCCCATCCGCTGTAGTGCTCATAACGACACATCGCGCGGATAACTGAAAATATCTCGTTGGCTGTGCTGGCGTCTTTGAACTGCTCGTCATCGGCGACAACAACAAACGCCTTTGCCACGTTGGGTGGATTTCCCCTGGCTCTCGGCAAATAGATGCTAGTGGCGTACGTGGTAGTGGTTGGTCTGACGGATCTGAGCAGTTCGGCTTCCCAATTGATGGAGTGCATCAAATGCGTGTTCATCCATCCTCGAATCTTGTTTGCTTCACTCTGGCCAAGCACACCACTATTCTTCCAGTCGTCCAACTTCTTTATGAACTGCTGAATTGCTGGGGGGTCTCGTTTGGCCTCGAGTTCGTCGAGTTCGGATGCAGGCGTTACTCGGACTGTGCCTTCCGCCTCGCTGTCCTCAGGTGATGCAACAGGTGTGAGGGTTTTCGGAGCCTTTGCGGGCCCACTACCGTCGATCGGTTCAAGACCGAACGCGGTAAAGACTCCAGTCGGAAGACTTACTTGCGATAGCCTCTCAGGCTTGCCCGCCCAGAAATGTAGAAGGTAGAGGTACTGTTCCCGTCGCTCTGGGTCACTCTCCTTCCTTTGCACCTCCCTTCGCAGGTCAGCCCAGATCTTCCTCTCCGCTCCAAGGAAATTTCTTGGCGGAAATGAACTACGCTCATAACTTCCACGCGTATCCTTCACAACTGGCAGAATGATCTCATTGATTACACTCCGCGGATGAAACTTCACCTTGCCACTGCTATCGCGCAGACGCCAGTCGGCTATTGTCCTAATTGCTGAGGGGTTGAACGGAAAGAGACTGTATTGATCCGCGGACTGCCCGAAGTCTGCCAACAGCCTGAGTTCTGCCGGTTCAGGAGTTAGGAAGTCCATGGCGTTGGGGGCCTTCTTGCCAACGTTAGTTGGATCCGCGAAGTGTTGCTCTAGGCGCGTCGCACCGATACGCGCGGCGTTGACGTAGGCCGCTACGAAATTGCCTATTTGGTTGACGATGTGTTCTTCATCGGACGACGCTCCGGTTTCGATCCACCAACCGTGGATTGCTCGCGTTTTCACGGTGTCTAAGTTACCGAAGTAACCGTCTGTGACCGCCAGTGCCGTCCGGATCGTGCACGCTTCCCGTTTGCCACCGGTTTCACCATGACGAATGATTGCGTCCAGCAGAGCTTTTTGGACGCCAGCAAGGACGGCGAAGTCTTCGACCAATAGAACCAGTTCGCGATCCTCGGCCAAAAGCTGTCGTCGCACCTCATAAAATAGTTCTGCGAGCGAGGTATCCGTCGGCGTTGCCAATGGTGCAATAGCGTCGTCGACAATACTGTTAAGCAATTGGATTGCATCATCAAGACTCTTGGACTCTGTTGTTCTCTGCAACTTGTCCAAATATCGCCCGGCAATCTGTCCTGCTTGCTTGATGTCGTTCGCTAATTCATCTGGAACGATGAAGTCCGCTCGCTCAAACTGGCGCCGAGGTGCCTCAGTTACCGACGTATCTCTGGCAATATGACGGGCAAGCTCAGATATGATTCCAGGTCGAGCCGACGTACCTTTTGTAAATAGAACTTGCGTAGCCGGGTCGTCCAAAAGTGCCGGCAGGTACCTAGACTCGCCGTGTCCGAGCCACAACTTATCCCTCTCGCCGATAGTGGCCCCATTCTGTTGGGCCTGCTCCTTGCGTCTGGATGCCTCGATGTAGTTTTGCTCGATCGCGGTCAACAATTCCGCACGGATCCGATGCTTCGCGGCAGTTTCATCCATCTGCTGACGTGCAGACTTCAGTTGGCTGCGAATTGCCTGATACCGTGGCCCATGCAACCCGTCTAAGATTCGTCCCAGCACCGACTTCAGACTGGAACCCTTCGGGATCAGGATCACGTGCCTCTTGTCACGATCCTTCCGTTGCTGCAACTGAACCTTCAGCCAACGAACAAGGTGCGACTTACCGATACCCGACTCCCCAAGGATTGGCAGTATCACACGCCCGCTTGGCTCGTCTCGAAGGAACTCGTTGAGCAACTGGTTTTGTGACTTGCTTTCCGCCTGATCGGTTTGGAAACTCCTCCGCACAAACCGCATTTCTTGATGGACGGCCAAAAAAACTGCGTCGGAAGGGTTCTCGGCTTCCGGCTTTATGCACTCCAGACAATCACCTTCGGTCGGCCAGAATTTTAGAAGGCTCATCTCGCATCTCCTCGCTGAACGTGCGTCACAGATTGGACGGTTCGACCGCCGCGACCGATAAGATTGACTCGCGACGCCGAGTCAGAACGATCATCGAAACGGAGAATGCCGTTCGCTTGAAGTCGCAGTAATGCCCGTGACAGGGATGTCGATATCGCGTCGCTGGCAGGTCGCTTCCATTTTTCAGGACGAAGTTTACTCTCCACCTCCGCTCGCAGACGCCCGCCATCTAAAATGGGTACGGCTACAGCGAGGCCGTCCAGGAAGTCCCTTACCATCATATCTTTCTTTTGTGGAAGTAAGGCCGTTACTGGACCGCAGATCCACGGTGTCGGATCGGCAATAAAACCGCCGGTTGCCTTTCCCGAATCAAACCGACCGAGTCCGAGAAACGTTGCCCAGGATACGAATCCGGACCATCGAGTATCGTTCTGAAACAACTTTACTTGTGGCGAGCCCGTTTGTTCGAAAGCCTTTTGCTCGACCTGGGTGTATGACGATGGAGCAAAAGCGTGGACATCCTGGGCGAGTATCCAGCATGCCGCTCGCGAAAAGTCTGCCGATCTGTTTTCCTCATCGCTCCAGAAATTCTGGTTGTGTTGCGGCAGGAGGACGATCTGTCGAGCGACCTCCGAAATCGAAACGGCCGACGCGTTCAGTTTTCGCATGCCCGTGCGATACTCATCCGCGACCTTAACCTCTTCTTTGTCCGACATCACAAAGAACCCTAGGTCGACCCAACGGTTGAGGGTTTTGGTCGCCATATCTTGTCTGCCATCACCAAGCGTCTTGGGGCTACAAATATCCAGAAGTTTGCCTCTCGGCATCGTGCCAATCATTACGCTGGCCCTAACAAGCGCGACCAAGACGTTGACGAGGCCATCGCTTGCGCGATTCAGAATACTCATTACTCTCCCAACCTTTGGATCAAGTCGTAGTCATGGATATGTAAACGGGTGCTGAAGAACTTTCGTCCGGTTTCCGGTTCGACGGCATCTTCAGGTGCAAATATGATGTGGAATGGTCGCTCCATGTTGATCAACTCGCGGGATACCACTGGGAAAGGCTCCTCAAATAGAAACGTGGCTCGAGGTAAACGGAGGTCATTTTTGCCAACATCGTATGATGAAACAGGACTTCCAACCACGAGACGTCGGGGAGAAGACTCATGGATAGCCTTCCATTCCCGCTTTTTCATCCATTCACTGGGAATCGCAACCTCGTCGATGCCACGCCCGACAAGTTGACGAGTGATGTCGAGGCATAAACTGATGCGTTCGCGTTCACTTTGAGAATTGGAGACGCTGACGAAAACGACTGGCGACCTGACTCGAAAGAGTGACTGCAGTGTGGCGACATCACCGTGCTGGATGCATTGGACCAGATCCGGTTCTGGGTGGCTGAATCGATGAGTCATTTCCATGCCATTCGCACGGCACCACGGACATCCTGAGCAACAGTGCTCCGGTCGCGGGCCACCATTTGACGTGCGTACGGTGTACGTATCGCGAAGCAACTCGCCGATCTCTCGACTGCCATCCAGGAGGGCGTTCATTCGGTCAAACGACTCGCGACTTGCCGCATGCATTCGCGCGCGCTCAGGTTGGACGACGCTCTCCCAGACTGCTTCCTCAAGATGCCGATCGTTGAGAATCGTTAGATAGGCTGTAGCGAAATACTCATCACTCGCCTTCTGTCGACGTGCCGCAAAGGCTTGATCGCTCTCCCCGTCAAGACGCAGTGTGTCCGGAGGTTCTTCGGATTGTAAGCGGATAATACCGGCCCGATTGAGCAAAACCAGAGTCCGCAGATTCCATGCGACGTTGGCGTCGCTGTCTTGATCGATGTGTGTTGGTCGTGTGTTCAGGTTGACCCGGAACATCTGCTTATCAGGCATGAAGACAGCAGTCTTCATTAAATCGTCCCACCGATCCCGGCCTTTCGCAAGAGAGATGATGCGATCTTGGCTGATTGATTTCGCCGTTGCCTTGTCGGCATCATCGCAAGGCAACAAGATCGACGCCGAAGCACAACCATCGCGTCCCGCGCGCCCCACTTCCTGGTAGTACCGATCAATTGACTCAGGGATGCACGCATGGATCACGGTTCGAACATCCGACTTGTCCATACCTAAACCAAAGGCTGACGTCGCGACGACACAGTCGATCTCGCCCGCTCGCCAGAGATCAATAACTCGTTCACGTTCCTCGTTCGACGTGCCGCCATGCACGCACCCGGACCGCTTGATGCCGAGTTCGTCGTGAAATCGTCGATACCATCCATCGGCGTCCCGTTTCGTCGTCACATAAAGCAGAAACGGTCGCGGCACAACACGAACCAGTTCGACAACCTTCTTGTCCCGCTCGGACTTCGTTGCAGACGTGGACAGCCAGTATTCTGGCTCTGGTCGCAACGCGACTGCGTTTACGGAATCAAACTTCCCGTCCGAGAACAACGTTTCTAAAACGTCGTAGCTTTCCTGCGTTAGCGTTGCCGACAGGAGAAGCGTGCGAAAGGCTCGCCCTTCGGGGCATCGCTTTATCAACTCCCTTCGTAGACCGCTCATTGCTTGAAACTCGGGTCGAAAGTCGTTGCCCCACTGCGCGACTAAATGAGCTTCATCGACCACAAAGTACTTGAGTAATCCACGATGTGCCGTCTCGAACAGCATGCGACTAAGAGAACCGACAAAACTCTCGGGAGAGGTGATGAGGATCCGCTGCGAATTGTCTCGTAGTCGCTGGCGAATCGCCTTCCGCGTATTCTCACTTTGCCCGCTGTGCCACGATAATTCCGAAGGCAACCCACCGGGCACGTGTGGATAGTTCTCTCGCAGTTGCCGCTCTTGGTCGATCGCCAGAGCAATCGTCGGTGTAATCATTACGGTCAGTTCCCGCGGTGCGGCGAGCAACGCCGCGGCCCATGCAACAAGGCTCTTGCCCGTGCCCGTGGGGAGGTTGACGACCAGCGTTCCGCCTGGTTTCAGAAAGAATGCAGAGCGAATTGCCAATCGCTGGCCTGGACCTTGGTAGCCCTTAAACGGCAACTTCAAACCGTGCTCCAACGCGGTGTCGAGCGGCAGGTGTGGGGACGTGGGCCATCCTTTGCGACGATAGTCTTCGCGGAGACTGGCCTCAAACGGGCTGCAGTTATCGCTGTCTCGCAACCACGCTGCCCTCCACACATCGGCGGCTCGCAGTCGCACTGACTCGTGATTACTTCCAACAACCTTGACGTGTGACTCCCGCCAGAGGATTTCGTCCGGCCAAGGCTTCGATGATGGAACCGTCAACATATAGTCGGGATCGCCGCATAACGCCGCACGACGGAGAACTTGACGCACCAGACCGGCGAGGTCCCCCGATCCGACCGACTGTGGGTTCGTGGAAAGCGACAACACCGCTCTTCGCAACTGCTCGCAACTACGATCTTTCATTGCCTCACGTAAGCGATCGACTTTAGGAACTTCTCGCAGTGCGGACTGGATCGATTGAAAATCGCTCACTGGTCATCCTCCCCTTCGGCACTCTCAGCAAACGGCATGCGACTTGAAACAAAGATTGCCCCAACCGAGTCGACCCTCACGTCAGGGTTTTTAAATGATTCCACCTGGGCTTCCAGCATTTCGATTTCAAATTGTAAATCGTGTTCGAGCGACGACTTCGCTGTCCCACGCGTAATCGCCAATCGCGACCGCAACTGTTGTTGAATTTGTTGCCCAAGACCGGTGGCTGTTTGGATGCACTGCTCCGACCACTTCGGCAAAGCCGATTCATCCCGAAGCAATCGCTCGGAAGTCGCCCGCGCTGCTGCGCATCGGTCTCGCCAGAACGACATATCGTACAACTCTGCTACCGTATCCCAGCGCTCTCGATTCAAGTTGAAGTCAACACCGACCGCCGTCTGTTGCTTACTGTATTTTTGTTGAATCCATTTCTGCCGCTCATCGCCGGGTAGCACACGATCCAGTTCAGCATCGAGGAACATGCTAGTGAACCGAGGTGGCATAATGGTTTCGCATCGACGCACGACGGCGTTCCAACTTGCTCCCGCGTGTCGCTGACACAGCGCTTCTAATGGAGCGACAGCGGGGGCCACCACGTAGTCGAACTTGAAGAACACGCTGGGGTCCTCATCGCTGTTATATGACGGAACGCTGCGCCAGAAGGCATAGCTACACCCTCGATCATCCCACCTTATGAAGGCTTCCATTGCGTCGACGAATGGATCGCCAACGCGGAGCAGTCGGCAGGCGCGGCGTTGTGACGTGACGCGATCGAAAGTCATCACTTCCGTCACATATACCGCCGGTGGTTCGGGCCGCAGGTCTTCGAGTGATTGTGCAAACCGTCGTCGGAGTTCGTCGACTGGCATGAGCGTATCTCGGCTCTTGATCCGGCGGCCTGAATCAATCTTCCGTGTGAACTCATAGCCGAACACATCATCACGGCGATGCTCCCGACTGGTTGGGCGAAAGTGTAAACTATCAACGATCCAAGTCTTGAAGATACCGACCGAGGCTTCGCCAAGAGTCCGATCGTTGACGTCAAGGGCGTCGGCGAGCGCCTGCGTTACGGCCTCTGAGTCAAAGGAGTCAATGGCGTCTTGGGCCGCGATTCGTTTCAACTCTTTCGCTACCAAGCCCTCGTCGCCACGTAGTTCTCCCAATGCGTCTACGAATGCGTCTGATCCCGTATCAAGATAACCTCGCATTACCTGCCGCATGATGTCATCGACGAGGTACTGCAGGCTTGTGATCGACCGATTGAAAACATCCAGGCCAAAATCGAGGAAATCAAACCAGTTTCTCTGTACTTTCGAACCATCACAGACCAAAACAATCGTTTTTACCGCTGTTGCGCTGCCGAACCGATCGAGTCGGCCCATACGTTGTTCAATCCGATCAGGTGAAAAAGGCAGGTCATAGTGAATGGCTTGGGCGTTTCGCTTTTGAAGATTGAGTCCTTCCTCAGCGTTTCGATCGCAGACGAGTACGTAGCCTCGCTGGACATTACGAAATTGGGTCCATGATGTCTCCTCGGAGGAGTGCCGAAGGACGCGTCCAGCGGGGATGCGTTGGTCCAAGAACTCGAAAACAAGGTCTGCCGTTTCCCGAGAACTAGCAAAGATTACGAAGGTCGTCTGTTCGTTATCCGAACTCACTATTTGGTAGAGTGCTTTGAGTTTTGCGGCTTGATCGCAATCCTTTGCCGCACGAACAATCTGCTGAAGGGATTCAACTTCCCCATCACATAATGGCACACGAGTGATCGCCTCCGCCGCGTCGCCACGGAGTCGAGTTAAACTAACATCCAACGCTCGCGTTGGTTCGCAAGCCGCTAGGTCGTCCATAATTCGCGTGAGTTCACTCGCGTTTAGCTTTTCCAACTCGCTGGCCGAGAATAGGGATGCCGACAGGGTCAATCGCCAACTTTCAATTGCCTCTGCGAGGTTCGCCTCCTTCTCACAAACATAGACAACGCGTCTCGCACCGCGGCGCCCCGGCAGGAATGCCGTGGTCGCGTTAGTTCGCCTATTGCGAAGGATGCGCCGATGTAGTCGCCACATGTCGCTGACATGGTTTCGGATAGACCGAATTAGCTCGCGCCGACGCTGGTGGCTTTCATCAACATCTTGCTCGATTAGTTGCCCGAGTTCCCTACGCAAGGTCTGAAAGTCGTCGTCCTCGTGCAGCAGATTGCCGAGCACTTCTAAAGTATCGCGGAGGAAGTAGTTGGATTCATCTTCGCGCAGGTCCATCATGCGTTCCGCAATCTCCTGACGGACCTGCACGCGCTGCTTGAAGGCATTCAGGCTATCGAGCGGATATACCTGCGGATCGAGAAGATGGAGCATAGCTAAAAACGATTGCTCGTTATGAAGCACAGGCGTTGCGGACAGCAGCAAGACGCGTCGCTGCAACTCGCGAGTTGACTTCGCGACCAGGCTAAAGATCGCCTTTGCGACGGGATCTGAAGACCAGGCCCATGAACTGAGATGGTGTGCCTCATCGACGACGATCATTCGGGCATCGGTGATAAACGTGGCGATCGCATTCGCGTCCTCGCTAGAGACGATGTGAACGGAAGTGCCAAGTTTGCGCCCAAGATGAAAGCGGTAGGTCAATTCCCGCTGCCATTGGGCAACCAGTGCCTTCGGAACAATAACAATGGTCTTGTGATTGTTGGGGTCGTCAATCACGAACTGCTTGATCAGTAAGCCCGCCTCTATAGTCTTTCCAAGCCCGACCTCATCGGCCAGCAAGTATCGCTGGAAAGGATCCATCAAAACCCGGCGAACAACGGACGCTTGATGAGCGACGATGTCGATTGATGAAGACAGCATCGCAGAAAGACCTGCGCTCATGCTGCGTTGCTCCATCAAGTGCTTTACAAATCCAGACCGCGCTTCGTGCCAAAAAGCGGTCTCATTGATTTGGCTAGCCAAGTGGTCGGTCGGTTCCGAGATCGGTAAGCGGCAACGGACTTCGAACGCATTGCTAGACAGCATTCGCAGTTGGTCGTTTGGGAACCGAATGAGGTAAAGGTCGTCATCTCGTTGATAGCCAAGCACGCGTCCGATCTCGAGACTCCCGGTTTCAAGGTTCCGAAAGTACGCCCTGGTTTCAGGAGATAGATCTCTTTGAACCAGACTAGTGGCGGGAACCTCGCAGCAAATTCGGTGGTCCGCAACTGGTGAGCAAAAGTACTCGACTGTTGCGGAGCCACCGTTGATTGCGATGACTTTGCCGATGCCTAGGTCGTTCTCGGACGACTCCACAAACAGATGTTTTCTTCGTCCCTGTGACAAGATGTGCCCTCCCAAACATTCACAAACCCGACTCACATTGACCTGGTGTTACCCTCCAGAACGACCGACAGAAGAGACGTGCCGTCAAATCGGCCTGCACCCAATCGAGGACGATGTGATGGTGAAGACAAGAAGAATCGACATTTGCCGAGTATGAACTGTGGCTTCGCCAAGAATTTGCAAACACCGCCAGATTGAGCGAGACAGTCTCTACTTTAGAGGCCACCCTGGCTAGGGGGTGTCTTCGGCTGCTGTGATGGAGCGTAGCCCCAACCGAAGAGTCACGCCGCGAACTGTCCCCCAACTCTCTCATGAGCACTGGTACAGAAACCGGGAACGGGCCAAGGGCCCTGTCCCGATTTCCGAATAGAGAAGCGGTTGCTAGTCTCTGTCCAATTGGGCACGTGGCCTTTCCGTTCGTTACAGAAGATTGGTCGTGGATATAGGAAAGCATTGCGGCCCAGAACTCGCGACACATCGCAGCGATTTGAATCGAGTCGCGAGATTCCAAGGATAGTTGAGTCGCCGGCGAGCTGTTTTCAGGATCGTGTGTGTCAATCACCGTGAGCCCCTGCATTCGCGCCGACCGCCAGTGCGTCCGCCAACTTAACGGCAGTCCACGGCTCGGGAGTTGCTATCACCAGCCTTGTTCGCTTGCGAGCGTTACCTGAACCCTTGGCTCCTGGTGCTTGGCCGACCTTGGCCATGGACCGCAGTAGTGATCGACGCAGCTCTTGGAGGTCAGCCACCTCAGCCAGACTTATGGGATACCCACGTTGATCACCAAGCCTGAGGCGGCGATCCGCAACTGCAAGCGTCGATGTGGTCCGCGTGTCGATAAAGACGTCCAGCAACTGCACATTCAGTGCCGCGAGTCGCTGCAGGATTAAATCAATGCCCTGAACATAATCAAGGTTTTTTGCCCCCTTCTTGCCCTTGGTGCCACCGGAGGACTCGACAACTAGCGATGTTGCAGTGACTCCGGTTGACTCAACGACGAACGTTGCGTCAATCTCAGCGCCATCTAAGAGCAACCTACGCACTTGTCCCGACCGCCGAGCCTCTCGAGCCACGAGATACCTGTGCAAACGGTACTCGACAAGCTCTTGGACCATGGCGTCGAAGGTCTCGCCGTATTCCGCTTCGACCTCCGCATTGAATACGAGCCTATTGCCGATCTGACGAAACCACGGAGTCGCATCGCTTGTCGCAGATGTGATGGCGGCTATGGGGTTGCGCTGCCAGTACCGGAGCCACTCATCAGGCGTTGGCAATGTCACATCTGTGAATGCGGCCCCTGCGTCAGCAAGATCGGCAATCAAGTCGCTGTCCCGAAAGATAAGCGCACGAGACTGCTCCGCGACAACCGCCATATCGGCCCCTGTACGCAGCATCCCAAGTCTAAGCAGCGACAGCAGAGTAATTAGCTTGTACGACTTGGTGTAGTTGCCACGCTCAATCCAAAGTAAGAAATCCCGGAGTTTCATGGCAACCTCCTGCTCGCGTGGGTTAAGCATTCCGAGTCCGCCAAGAAAGCCGAACCAACTCTCCTTCCTTCTCACGACGAGGGCCTGCCCCGACAGCACGGCGATCTCCAATGCACTGGGACGCCGCCCGTCATGCTCATCAGCCCATTCCCGAACCAGCTCGGCTAGCTTGTCCTGGTCGTTCCGTGGCCCGATCAGCTGCTGCAGGAGGTCAATCACCTCGGGGGCAAGAATGATTGAGCAACCCTCGGGCAGGCCGCTGTCACCAACCAATTCAAAAGGTCGCTCGGCAAGCAAAGACACCGCTTCACGGTCCGTCAAATCAACACTGCAGGCTAGCTTTGCAAGAATCCTCGCCTTCAGCAGGAAGCCCCGGTGGTTTCCGACGAGATCGACTACATCCAGCCGTGTCTTGCCTTCGGCGCGCCGCAGCCCGCGTCCGAGTTGCTGCAGAAACACTGTCGCCGACTCCGTCGGACGCAGCATCAACACCAGATCTATCGCCGGCACATCGATGCCTTCGTTAAAAAGATCCACAGCGAAGACGATGGGCACAATACCGGCGGCGAGCTGCTCAATCGCGATGACGCGTGATGCCGACAGTTGCCCAGAGTGCACGGCGACGGCGAAAATCCCCCGACTCCGAAAAAAATTGGCCATGAAGTCGGCATGCTCGACGGTACAGCAAAAGCCGAGGGACCTTCGGCCGATGCCTCCGGCGGACTCCCACTCGTCAAACACCTGCTGAGCGCGCGAGTTGGTGGCGATGTGCGATGTCAGTACCTCAAGGTCGAAGCGGCCATTCCGCCAGGGAACGTTTCGGTAGTCCGCGACATCGGGTATCGCCCGATATTGAAACGGGCTCAACAATCCTCGTTGCACGCCCTCGACAAGACCACAGTCGTACACAAGATTGTCGGAGCAGAGGGCGAGAATGTCGGCATTGTCGGCGCGGCTGGGCGTTGCGGTGAGACCGAGCAGAAAGACGGGCCGAAAGTGCGAGATCACCATCCGATAGGTCGGAGCGGCCGCATGATGGAATTCATCGATGACGATGTAGTCAAAGTCGCGGGGATCGAATCGTGCGAGGTTGAGGTACAGGGACTGAACACTCGCGAAGACCACGTCACCATGCGCGTCATGAGCATCCCCCACGAACAGCGTGAGAGCCGCGCCGGGACGCACCTGCCGAAAGACGTCTCGGGCCTGCCGAAGGATCTCTTCTCGGTGAGCCACGAACAGCACCCGCGGAAATTCAATCCGGCTTGAGTCGAAAGCGGCAAGCCATGTCTTCCCGAGCCCGGTGGCCATGACCACCAACCCCGCTTGGTGGCCATCGCGGCGTGTGGCCTGCAAGGCTGCCATCGCCTCGGCCTGAACGCTCCAAGGCCGAAGAGCCTCACCTGGCCCCTCGTCGCCCACGTCGGCCTGCTCACATGCTACCCCACTGGAGGACAAGGCACCTTGGAGCTCGCGCTGCTGACTCTCGTAGCTGGCCAGCCACTCCGCTACAAGCGGAATCGAACGGGGATCATGCCAGAGCTGATCGAACTCCTCAACCAGCCGCCTCGTGCCGACCATCCGCACATTCCACTCGACACCAGTGTCGATGCCCGCGTGCGTAAGGTTGCTGCTGCCCACGAACGCAACGCCGTCCCTGTTTCTGGAAGACCAGAAGATATAGGCCTTTGGATGGAAACTGGTCGCCGGGTCACTGAACACGCGGGCCTCGAGCCTGCCCGGCAACGCCTCGGAAAGCCGGTCTAGGAAAAACCCCAGTGCGGCGGCGTCCGTGATGCCAAGGTAGTCAGTGGTGAGAAGTCTTATGTGGGCGCCACGGGCCAAGGCCTCATCAATGCGGTGGGCAATCAGTCCGAGCCCCGATCGCTTCACGAAACTTACAAGCAGATCAATCCGGTCCATATCCTCTTGGACTAGGCACCGCGTCAGTTCAAGCTTCAGCTTGCCCTCGAACGGGGTGACCAGCATTGGAGGCGAGAATAAATGATGATTACTTGGATTCAGGTAATTCCCCTTCTCGGGAATCACGTGCCGCACGCCACCGCGAGGGTCTGCCATGTCGCCTATGTACCGCGGGATAACGTGCACGTGCACATGTGGTACGGTCTGACCAGCAGCGGCCCCGGCATTGAAGCCAACGTTGTAGCCATCGGGCGTCGGATCGAGCTGCTCATCAAGCAACCGCTTCACTTCCGCCACGAGTTCCATAAGGGCGGCCTGCTCGGCGGCCGTGCACTCGAAAAACGACGGCACCACCCGCCGCGTGATCACGAGCACGTGGCCTCGCGACACTGGAAACGAGTCAAAGATGGCAAAACACAGGGCGTTTGCGCAGTGCCACTCGCTCTCCGGGATCCTCAGGAACGGGGAGGGGGCTTCTTGTAGCATCGCGGCAGTCTAGCTACCGGACGGTCAACCTTGGTCGGGGACGCCCTGCGCCCGACGCGTATCGCCCGCACGGGCGGTACACTCCCCGGCATGAAAAAACCCACCAAGCCCCGCCGGGACGCTGTCAAGAAAATGGATTCGTGGCAGGATCTCACCGCCATTATCCGTCAGTTCCGTGACGAGCGGGATTGGTCGCAGTTCCACACGCCAAAAAACCTTGCAGCCGCGATCGCTATCGAGGCCGCAGAACTGCAGGAACAATTCCTGTGGAAGACCGATAAGGAGATCGATCGGAATCTGAAGGGCGGGCCCAAGCGAGAAGCTGTCGTCGAGGAAATCGCCGACGTGCTGATGTTCGCGCTCTTGCTCGCGGATCGACTCGACATCGACGTCGCCAAGGCAATCACCAACAAACTCGCTGCCAATGAGCTGAAATATCCTGTCGCTCTCGCCCGCGGCAACGCCCGGAAATACACGGAGCTGCGCGAGCCGTGATCATCTACGCCGAGACCAAGCAGCAGTTTCTCGAGGACGTGGATCTGAACCGGCTCGAACGGCGGCTGATCGACGGCTTCGAGCGGCAGACCGGGGGCGTGCCCGCCGATCGGCGAGTGTGGGCAGACGAATACGCCCGGTTCTCAAGCGCACTGCGGCGGGCCAATGTCGACGACGACATGCAGGTGGCCATCGAATACCACATCTCCGCCGCCGGCCGATCGCGGGTGGATGTCTTGCTGGCTGGCAACGACGGCACAAACGACAACGGTCTGGTCCTCGAACTGAAATCTTGGAGCGAGGCCGACAAGTCGGACGTGCCGGACCTCGTCTGGTCGCCCTACGGGGGCGGGTCGCTCTCGCAGCATCCGTGCGTGCAGGCCCGCAAGTACAAAGGCCTGATCCTGCGGTTCAACGCTGACATCGCGGAGAAGAACGTGGGGATCCACTCGGCCGCCTACCTCTTCAACCTCGTCCGCCGCCGGCCAGAACCGCTCGAGGACGCCCGTTACCGTCACATTGTCGACGACACGCATCTCTTCCTGGCGGACGATGCAGACGCCCTCTCCCGGTACATCGAAAAATACGTCCGGCACAGGTCGCGGCACGACGTGCTCTTCCTGCTTGAGAAGGGACGGCTGATCCCGGCCCCGGCGCTGATCGAGTGCGTAGGGAAGATGCTCGACGGCAACGAGGAGTTCGAACTGCTCGACACCCAGAACGAGGCCTTCCAGATCATCCGGCATGCGATCACCGGCGTAGCGACAGCCGCCAAGCGGCAGGTGTTCATCATTCACGGCGGCCCCGGCACCGGAAAATCCGTGATCGCCGTGCGATTGCTGGCCGAGGTGCTGAACTCAAAGCGGCTGGGGTTTTTCGTCGCACCCAACAAGGCCTTTCGCGACACGCTCGTGGAGCAGCTCACAAAGCGGCACCACAAGTACCGCGAGGACGGGGAGGCGTTGTTTCAATCGTCATGGAGTTTTCACGCCGCCGACTTCATGAAGGACAAGACACATGAAGTCTTGATCGTGGACGAGGCCCACCGGCTCAAGGATCAGGCCTATCAATACAAGGGCCACAGCATGGTGGACGACATGGTGCGGGCGGCCCGCATCAGTGTGTTCTTCCTCGACGAGACGCAGCGGGTGCAGTGGAACGACTCTGGCAGCGAAGAGCGGATCCGCGAAGCGGCCGAGAAGTTCAACGCCAACGTCCACCCGCCGTTCACGCTCACGGCCCAGTTCCGCTGCGGTGGCTCCGACGGCTACCTGAACTGGCTCGACGACGTCTTGCAGGTGAGGCCCACGGGCAACTTCGACAACTGGGCCGACGAGCAGTATGACTTTCGGGTATTCGACGACGCCAAGCAGATGTACGCGGCTCTCAAGGCCAAGAACGCGACCAACAAAGCGCGGCTGATCGCAGGCTATTCGTGGGAGTGGCCTACGAAGGGTCGCCAGCGGCATGGGCATGTGAAGCACGTGCAGGCCGATGGACTATCGCTGCCGTGGAACTTCACGGGAGAGAACTGGGCGACGTTGCCGGATGGCATTGATCAGGTCGGCTGCGTGCACACGTGCCAGGGAGTCGAGTTCGACTGGCTCGGCGTGCTCATCGGGCCGGACCTTCGGTACGAAGGTGGCAAGGTGGTCGGCGATCCCACCAAGCGGGCAAAGACTGACAGTTCGCTGAAGGGCTCCAAGAAGGCACTCACGGAGGCCAAGGGCGACGTGGTCGCGACCGCCGCTGTGAACGCGAAGGTGCAGGCCATCATCAAGAACACCTACAAGGTGCTGATGTCACGGGGCAGAAAGGGATGCTTCGTATGGTGTGCCGACCCGGCCCTGAGGGACTATCTCCGCGAGCGGCTGAAACTGGCGTCGCGGACGTTGGCGGCTCAGGCGGCGAGCCAGACAGGCACCGAGTTGGCCGCGAACTCGGTCAGCATCGAGCCCACTCCACCCGGGAAGCCGTACGAAGAGTGGCTGCCGATATACGATCTACAAGCCGCCGCGAGCGAATTCGGGCCGAGCGTGGCCGCGGATTGTCTGGGCTGGGTGCCGACGCCAGAGGGCGTGAAGGGTGACGATCGCTTTTTCGTAGCGCAGGTGATTGGCCGGTCGATGGAGCCGCTGATCCCCGACGGCTCATATTGCGTGTTTCGCCGGGACGTTGCTGGTAGTCGTGGCGGTAAGGTGCTGCTCGTTCAGCACTGGGCGATCAGCGATCCCGAGACAGGCGGCTCGTACACGGTGAAGGAATATCGGTCCCTCAAGGTCGAAGACACGGAATCCGGCGACGACGCATCGTGGACCCACACGGCCATCCAACTGGTGCCGCGCAACAAGGAGTTCCGCGCGATCTGGGTAAACCCGGATCAGGTTGATGAACTCCGGGTCATCGCGGAGTTCGTCGGTATGCTTTTTGGCTAAGTGACCACAACTGATGAATACTTCCGCAGAACGCTGCGGTGCCGGATTTTGTGCCGCCGTCGCTCCTTTGATCGCTTTTCCATCGACATAGACATCGATGTGCCGCTCCCTGCCCGGGATCCCGAAGCTTCGGTGAGAGGAAGGACCACGGCAGTCGTACCTTGCCTGCCATGATGTCAGACTGCCGAATTGCTGCGTTTCCCGGTGGCAGCAAGTTGGGGAGGTCCGGAACAGGACGACGAGTACCGGAACCTGCCAGCGCACTATACGTCCCTGGCTGAGGCACTCGATCGGATGGCGTATTTGAAGGGCAAGGGCATCAAGGCCCGAGCCCTCGCCCTGATGGCGACGCCTACCGACACCGCCGCGGAGTTCGAGTCGGCGAAGATCCAGCCGCCAGAGTGATCTGCGAGGAGGCTCTCTCCGGCACGACCGGCGCCACCCCACGAATTCTGCCCTCCCTGAGTTTTTCGACCAGGAAAGATCGATCTTCTGGTGTGAGTTTGCCTGTCGCGCAAACCCTGGC
>Ga0164294_10000463_pt1 | contig 38761 bp, 39 predicted proteins | sample GEODES005metaG_FD_111479 | JGI IMG/M metagenome (GOLD analysis project Ga0164294, IMG submission 111479) | Oligotrophic lake water microbial communities from Sparkling Lake, Wisconsin, USA - GEODES005 metaG | ecosystem: Environmental > Aquatic > Freshwater > Lake | place: USA: Sparkling Lake... | reverse complement strand
CATCACAACGTCGGTGGACTGCCCGAAGATCTTCAGTTCGAACTCGTCGAGCCGCTTCGGCAACTTTTCAAGGACGAGGTGCGCGCCATCGGTCGTGAGCTCGGACTTCCCGAACTCATTGTGGGCCGCCAGCCGTTCCCCGGCCCCGGCCTGGGAATTCGTATCGTCGGCGAGGTCACGAAAGAACGTCTCGATCTGCTTCGTGCGGCCGATGCCATCGTCCGTGCGGAACTCACCGCCGCCGGCCTCGACCAGGACATCTGGCAGTGCCCCGTGGTTCTTCTCGCCGACGTCCGTTCGGTCGGAGTCCAGGGCGACGGTCGCACGTACGGTCACCCCATCGTTTTGCGTCCCGTGTCGAGCGAAGACGCGATGACCGCCGACTGGACCCGGGTGCCATACGACGTCCTCGCCAAGATTTCGAACCGAATCACCAACGAGGTGAAGGACGTCAATCGCGTCGTTCTCGACATCACCTCGAAACCGCCCGGCACCATCGAGTGGGAATAAGGAAAAGGCGCCGAATGCTCGGCGCCTTTTCCGTGAACGGGTGACTAGTCGTTACCGCGGAAGATCGCAATCATTCGCAGGATTTCGAGGTACAACCAGACGACGGTGACGAGGATGCCGAAAGCGCCCTGCCATGCGTAGACGGCCGGTACGCCGCGCTCGGCGCCGAGCTTGATCGATTCGAAGTCGAGTACGAGCGAATACGCCGCAAGGAACACGACGACAACGCCGATGATGAGTCCGAGGGGGATTCCCATGATGTTGGCCGAGCTCAAACCAAACTGAGCGTCACCAGTCACGCCGGTTGCCATCAGGATCATGTTGACGACCTGGTAGACCAGGTAGCCGACCATGGCGACCGTCACGATCTTGGTCATGCGCGCCGACGAGCGGAAGCGCCCAGAGAGGAACAGGAACAGGGTGACGCCGATGACGCCGAGCGTTCCGATGACCGCCTGAGTGACGATTCCGTCCCACATCGAGTTGAAGACCATCGAAATCGCTCCGACAAAGATTCCTTCGAGCGCCGCATAGGCAACGATGAGCGCAGGCGACGGAACCTTCTTAAAGGTGTTGACGAGTCCGAGGACGAGACCACCGACAAGTCCGACGATCATGACAGGGAACGACGCGAAGGTCCAACCGATGTAGGCACCACCGATAAGAACCGCGAACGCAAGGATCGTCTTGATGATGGTGTCCTCGACAGTCATGCGTCCGGTCTGACCGGGCGTGGCGGCGGGCATGTCATAGGCCTGTTCGAGCGTTGCCGCGTCGTCCTTGGCGGCTACCGGAGTCTTCGATGCGTTCGGGCCGTACATGGCCTCGAGTTCGGCACGCGACACTTGTCCAGGGCGGAAGGCGGCGTTACGCGAGAAAGCGGGATTGGAATTCATGGACACTCCTTTAAGTGCTGGGTGAATACGTGACAATTCTAAAGCGAGAAACCTTGGAAAACCCTGAGAGGTTAGAGGCTCGCCCACCACAAATACAACATCACGCCACCGACAGCCCACGCCACCGTTCCGACGGCTCCAAGAGCCATCGCGACTGTGCAGAGGCGCTCGCCGTTCTCGCGAGAGCGGCGAATCTGCTCGCGGGCAAACCATCCGAGCGGAAGTGCCATCGGGGACATCAGAGCACCGAGAATGACCGCGAGGACGGCGGTCGGGTTCGTGCGAGTAGTGGCGGTGGATTCGGTCACGTGGTCACTCTATTCACCCTTCGCTCTGGTGTCGGTGAGGGCACGTAAACTTGAGCCCACATGTCGAACTCTCCCACCGCAGTCGATCCTGCCGATCCGCTCCTCGAGGGGCTGAACCCCCAACAAGCGCACGCCGTTGCGCACCGCGGGCCGGCTCTGCTCATCGTTGCGGGGGCGGGGTCTGGAAAGACGGCCGTCCTCACGCGCCGAATCGCCCTGTTGCTCAAGAACCGCGAAGCCTGGCCGAGTCAGATTCTTGCGATCACGTTCACGAACAAGGCGGCCGCGGAAATGCGCGAGCGCATCGAGATGTACATCGGCGACGAATCTCGAGGCATGTGGATTTCGACATTCCACTCGGCGTGTGTGCGCATTCTTCGCAACGAGGCCGAACGATTCGGGTTCCCGCAGGCGTTCACGATTTATGATTCGGCGGATTCGAAGTCGCTCGTCAAGCGAATCCTCAAAGAATTCGAAGCGGACTCGATGGGGTTGACGCCCGGTGGCGTTCTGTCGAAGATGTCACGACTCAAGAACGAATTGATTGACGTCGACGGTTTCGCGAGCCAAGCGAACCCGAACGATCCGAACGAAATGATGTTTCTTGAAATCTTCCGCCGTTACACCCAGGAACTCCGACGCGCGAACGCATTCGATTTCGACGACCTCATCGGCCAGACCGTGTTTTTGTTCCGCGCGTTCCCCGAGGTTCGAGCTTTGTACCAGCGCCGATTCCGCCACGTGTTTGTGGACGAGTACCAAGACACCAACAAGGCGCAGTACGAACTGATTCATGAACTCACCCGACCGGTGAAGCCCGAACACGTGCCGGTCGAGACCCCGCCGCTGCTGTACAACTCTGAGGGCGGCATCGATGCGGCGACTCTGACGGTCGTCGGCGATTCCGACCAATCGATCTACGCGTTCCGAGGCGCCGACATACGGAACATCCTGGAATTTCGCCAGGACTTCCCCGGAACGGATGTCGTCGTTCTGGAACAGAACTACCGCTCGACGCAAAACATTCTCGACGCGGCCAACGCCGTGATTGGCAATAACTTCGACACGTCGATGAGCAAGCGCCTCTTCTCTGATCGCGGACCGGGCGAGCGCATCACCGGGTTCACCGGCGTGACCCAACACGACGAGGCACAGTTCGTCGCCGACGAAATCGACAATCTGCACACCGGCGGGATGGCGTATCGCGATGTGGCGGTCTTCTATCGAACAAACGCGCAGACTCGCGCCTTGGAAGACGTGCTTATGCGCTCTGGAGTTCCCTACCGACTCATCGGCGGAACCAAATTCTACGAGCGCATGGAAATCAAAGATGTATTGGCCTACCTTGCGGCAGTCGCTAACCCCGACGATGGGCTCGCTCACCGTCGCATTCTCAACACACCCAAGCGTGGGATTGGTGACGTCACGGAATCGGCAATTCAGCGGTTCGCTGACGACAACCAGATTTCATTCCGCGAGGCGATGCGACAAATCGAATCCGTTGGGGTTGCCGCGCGGGCCACCGCGACCGTTCGCGAATTCGTCAACTCACTGGACCGGATTTCCGACACGGTGGCAACCGCGAAAGTCGTCGACGTTCTTATCGCGTTGCTCGAGGCGACGGGTTACCTCATCCTTCTCAAGGAAAGCCGCGACCCGCAAGAAAACGCTCGCGCAGAGAACGTTGAGGAACTCGTCGGACTCACTCGCGAATTCCAAGTCAAGTCGCCCGAGGGAACGCTCATCGACTTCCTCACCGAAGTTGCGTTGTCGTCCGCCGCGGACGACCTCGATGACGAATCGGGAACCGTCAGCCTCATGACACTGCACACCGCGAAAGGGCTGGAGTTCGACGCGGTGTTCATCACAGGCATCGAAGAGGAAATCTTGCCCCACCGCATTTCGGTCGCCGAGGCAGGCGGAATCCAAGAGGAACGTCGACTGTTTTATGTTGGAATCACGCGCGCGAAAAAGAAGTTACACCTGTCGCTCGCGACGTCACGAGCGACGTTCGGCGAAATCGCGTCGTGTATGCCGAGCCGATTCCTCGCCGAAATCCCCGACTCGCTCGTCGACTGGCGTGAATCGGGCCGCCGGGCCCTTTCTCCGTCTTTCGAGAAGCGTTCGTGGGATGCACTGTCGAAACCGCGTACCGAATGGACCGGCGCCATCACTCGTGAAGTTCGCGACAACTCGGGTCTCGAACTCGTGACGGGTGATCGCATTAGGCACGACGATTTCGGCGAGGGCCGCGTAATCGCGGTCGCGGGCGACGGCGCAAAACGCATCGCGGAAGTTCAATTCGACGAGGTGGGCAAAAAGAAGCTGCTCATCAAGATTGCGCCCATCACCAAGCTCTAAACACGCAGTGAGCACGAACGGTCGGCTCAGTGTCGAAGGGTAGGCTGGGACACGGTCGTGAGGCAGTCAGCCCCGACTTTTCACGACTTTTGTCGATTGGATGACAGTGGATCTTTACGAGTATCAAGCGCGTGACATGTTCGAAAAGCACGGTGTTCCCGTGCTTCAGGGAATCGTCGCCGACACCCCGGACGAAGCGCGGGCAGCGGCCTCCACGATCGGCGGTCTGACGGTCGTCAAGGCGCAGGTCAAGACCGGCGGACGCGGCAAGGCCGGAGGCGTCAAGGTTGCCAAGACCCCCGACGACGCGTTCGTGGCGGCGAAGGCAATCCTCGGTCTCGACATCAAGGGTCACGTCGTCAAGCGCGTCATGGTCGCCGAAGGCGCTGCGATTGCGCAGGAGTATTACTTTTCGGTTTTGCTTGATCGCGCAAACCGCTCGTACCTCTGCCTCTGCTCTTACGAGGGCGGGATGGATATCGAGCAACTCGCCGTCGAACGTCCGGATGCGCTTGCTCGTATCGACGTCAACCCGACCGAGGGCATCACCCTCGCGAAGGCGAAAGAAATCGCCGTCGCCGCGAAATTCCCCGCTGAACTCGTCGACAAGGTCGCTCCTGTGTTTGTGCAGTTGTATGGCGTTTTCACCTCGGAAGACACCACTTTGGTCGAGGTCAACCCGCTCGTCTTGACCGACGACGGCAGGATTCTCGCGCTGGACGGCAAAGTCACGCTCGATGCGAACGCCGAGTTCCGTCAGCCCGACCACGCAGCGCTTGAGGACAAGGCCGCGACAGACCCGCTTGAAGCGAAAGCGAAAGAACACGACCTCAACTACGTGAAACTCGACGGTGAAGTCGGAATCATCGGAAACGGCGCCGGGCTCGTCATGTCCACGCTCGACGTTGTCGCATACGCGGGCGAGAACTACGGTGGCGTCAAGCCCGCCAACTTCCTTGATATCGGCGGCGGGGCCTCGGCCGAGGTCATGGCCGCTGGTCTCTCGGTCATCCTCGGTGACCCACAGGTCAAGAGCGTGTTCGTGAATGTGTTCGGTGGAATCACCGCGTGTGACGCGGTCGCCAACGGAATCGTCGCGGCCCTCGACATGCTGGGCGACGCGGCGACGAAGCCGCTCGTTGTCCGTCTTGACGGAAACAGCGTCGACAAGGGCCGCGAGATTCTTGCCGCCGCCAACCACCCGCTCGTCACCCTGGCCACCACGATGGACGACGGCGCCGATCGCGCCGCCGCACTCGCAGCGAAGTAAGGATTAGAAGAATGTCGATTTTCCTCACCAAGGATTCGCGCGTCATCGTTCAGGGCATTACCGGCGGCGAAGGTTCAAAGCACACGGCTCTCATGCTCAAAGCCGGCACTCAGGTCGTCGGCGGCGTCAATGCCCGTAAGGCGGGAACAACCGTCGAGCACGGCGACGTCACGCTTCCCGTTTTCGGAACCGTCTCAGAAGCCATGACCGAGACAGGTGCAGACGTGTCGGTCGTATTCGTTCCCCCGGCATTTGCCAAGGACGCGGTCATGGAGGCGATTGACGCGGCGATGCCGCTCATCGTCGTCATCACCGAAGGCATCCCCGTGCAGGACACCGCCGAGTTTTGGGCGTACGCCTCGACAAAGGGCACGAGTCGCATCATCGGGCCGAACTGCCCCGGCATCATCACACCGGGTGAGGCGCTCGCCGGAATTACGCCAGCAACCATCACGGGGGCGGGACCGATTGGTCTCGTGTCGAAGTCAGGCACGCTCACTTACCAAATGATGTTCGAGCTTCGCGATATCGGGTTCTCGACCGCAATCGGAATCGGCGGAGACCCGATTGTTGGCACAACGCACATCGATGCGCTCGCCGCATTCGAGGCTGACCCCGACACCAAGGCGATTGTCATGATCGGTGAAATTGGCGGCGACGCCGAAGAGCGCGCGGCGGATTACATTCGTGCGAACGTGACCAAGCCGGTAGTCGGCTACGTCGCGGGATTCACTGCGCCAGAAGGCAAGACCATGGGTCACGCCGGTGCGATTGTGTCCGGCTCGTCGGGAACCGCTCAAGCGAAAAAGGAGGCCCTTGAGGCCGCTGGAGTTCGCGTAGGCAAAACCCCGAGCGAAACCGCGCAGCTCATGCGCGAGGTCATCGCGGCCCTGTAACGTGCCTCGCGGGCTTGTCGTCCTCTTCGCGCTTCTTCAGGCGTTGTTCGTCGTTGGGCTCGGAATTTTCCTGCCGTTCGTGTTCGGCATCATCGGATGGGCATCGCTCACGGGCGTCAACTCGACGCCGGTGGCAATCTGGCAACTGGCGGTTCAGGCGTGGGCGTTGGGGCACGGCGTCCCACTGAACGTCTCGCTCGGAGATTCGTCGGCGGTGCTGGCCGACGAATTGGCAACCTTCGAACTCACGCTCGCCCCGTTCGCGTTCGCCCTCGTCACGGCACTTCTCGGTCGCCGCGCCGGTCGCCGGCTTGCCGGTTCTGACGACGCGACCCTCGTCGTCGGTTTGCTCGTTGCTTTCACGGGTGGCCTCGCCTTGCTCGCGTTGTTGAGCGGCCAGAGTTCCCTCGTTCAGCTCGACGTCGCCTCGGGCACGGTGCGCGTGCTCGCGCCGTTCGTTGTAGGCCTTTTCGTCGGTTGGCGACCGTGGGATGACAATCGATCGCCGCGGGCATTGATGGCCGACATCCCGAGCGCGTGGCGAGCCGTCATCGACACAGCACTGCGCATCGCAGGAGCCACGTTGGCCGGGTTGGTGGTGATCGCATCGTTCGCGCTGCTCGCGTTACTCTGTGTCGGGTTTTCGACGGAAATCGCGTTGTATGAGTCGCTTCACACCGGAATCCTTGGTGGGCTGGTGATTACGGTCGCTCAACTCGCGTTTATCCCAGTGGCACTGGTCTGGACGATTTCGTGGATCGCCGGTCCGGGTTTCACTCTCGGAACCGGCGCCATTGTGTCGCCTTTTGTCACGACCGTTGGCGCCCTGCCCGCCATCCCGCTGTTGGGGGCCGTACCCGAAACGAACACCCTCGGCGAGTGGGTCACCGTGCTTCCCGCGATTTTCGCATTTATTGCCGCCACGCGATTCTCCGCCGACCTTCGTTCTCGCGGCCAGTTTTTCAATCCCGGCAACATCGCCGATCTTGGTCGTGTTGTCATCGCCGCTGCGCTTGCGGCGGTCGCCATCGCGTTGACAGCCCTACTGGTGAGTTCGTACGCGACGGGTTCGGCCGGGCCGGGTCGCTTCGCGCAGGTCGGAATCGACCCTATCGCCGTCGGTCTCGTCCTCGCGGGTGGGGTGTTCGCCGGATCGCTCGCGGGACTGTTACTCGGGAAACTGATTCGCGATTCGAAGGCGATGCGCGGCGCCTAGTCAGAAATCCGTAAAGCGCCCGTCGGTAAACTGTTCGTATGGTGCGTGTTGTGGTTCTCATCTCGGGTCAGGGGTCGAATCTGCGCGCATTCCTCGATTCCTGTGCGGACGAATCAATTCCCGCAGCGGTCGTCGCGGTCGGCGCAGACTCCGATGTTTCCGGGCTAGACCACGCGAGGCACTTTGACATTCCCACCTTCGTGGAAACTCTCGAGCCCGGCGGCGACCGCGATGCGTGGGGCACGCGTCTCGGTGACCAGATAGCCGATTTCGCACCCGACCTTGTCATTCTCTCGGGATTCATGCGGCTCGTTCCACCGGCGTTTGTCCGCCGCTTCGCCCCGATGCTCCTCAATACGCATCCCGCTTTTCTGCCAGAGTTCCCCGGCATACACGCGGTTCGAGACGCGTTCGAAGCGGGTGTCACCGAGACCGGTGCGAGCGTCATCGTTGTCGACGACGGTGTCGACACGGGCCCGATTCTCGCTCAGCGCCGAGTTCCCGTCGTCGACGGGGACACCGAATCGACATTGCACGACCGCATCAAGATTGTCGAGCGCGAGTTGCTCGCCGACGTGGTTCGCGACATCGCGAACCACAAAACCGCGATCGAGGAGAACTGATGGTTTCCGCTCTTCCCGCCCCCGATTGTGCCCGAGACCGCATTCCGATCCGCCGCGCACTCATTTCGGTGAGTGATAAGACGGAACTACTCTCACTTGCTGGCGCACTATCGGCCGCTGGCGTCGAGATCGTTTCAACGGGGTCGACCTGCCAGTCGATTCGTGACGCTGGATTCAATGCCCGAGAAGTCAGCGAGGTGACGGGTTTCCCCGAATCGCTGGACGGTCGTGTCAAGACGCTGCACCCGTCGATTCACGGGGGAATACTCGCGGATCTTCGTTATGACTCCCACGTCAACCAACTCGCGGAGTTGGGAATAGAGCCGTTCGAGCTCATTGTCGTCAACCTGTATCCATTTGCCGCAACGGTGGCGAGCGGCGCGGACCCGACCGTTATCGTCGAAAACATTGACGTTGGCGGACCCGCCATGGTTCGCGCGGCGGCCAAAAACCACCACAATGTTGCCATCGTTGTCGACCCGAGCGACTACGCCGACGTCATCGAGGCGGTTGCTGCGGGTGGGACGTCGCTTGATCAGCGCCGGGTTCTCGCTGGTCGCGCTTTTGCGCACACCGCGGGATATGACTCGGCCGTGGCGAACTGGATGCAGAACGAATACCCCCACGATGAATCGGGTTTCGCCCCCGCTCTTCGAATCGCGGCGGAAAAACTCGGCACTCTGCGATACGGCGAGAATTCCCATCAGGCCGGCGCGATCTATGGCGTTCACGGTGGTGTGGGAATCGCACAGGCAACCCGACTGCACGGCAAAGAGATGTCGTACAACAACTTTGTTGACGCGGACGCGGCCGTTCGTGCGGCGTTCGACCATGCCGAACCCGCGGTTGCCATCGTCAAACACGCGAACCCGTGTGGCATTGCCGTTGGCCCCACAATCGCCGAAGCCCATGCGCGTGCTCATGCCTGCGACCCTGTCTCGGCATTCGGTGGCGTGATCGCGTCGAACGGTGTGATCAGCAAGGCCGCGGCGGAATCCATCGTCGATGTGTTCACCGAGGTGGTTGTCGCCCCCGGATTTGACGCGGATGCTCTTGCCATTCTCATGACGAAGAAAAACCTTCGCCTGCTGGCCCTTCCCGAATCGTTCACCGCGGTTGAACGTGAAGTACGACAAGTCTCGGGCGGATTTCTTGTCCAAGACGTTGACCGGTTCTTTGCGCCGGCATCCGAGTGGACACTCGTCACGGGGAACCCGGCGGACCCAGCAACTCTTGCGGACCTCGGATTTGCGTGGCGCGCATGCCGTGCGGTGAAGTCGAACGCCATCCTGTTGGCGAAAGACGGCGCTTCTGTGGGAATCGGCATGGGCCAGGTCAATCGCGTCGACTCGTGCCACCTGGCGGTCGCCAGAGCGGGCAGCCGAGCGAACGGCAGTGTCGCGGCGAGCGACGCGTTCTTCCCGTTCGCCGACGGACTTCAGGTGTTGCTTGATGCGGGTGTCACCGCAATAGTTCAACCCGGCGGATCAGTGCGTGACGACGAGGTTCTCGCCGCGGCAACCGCGGCGGGAGTGACGATGTATTTCACCAATGAGCGACACTTTTTTCATTAACATTTGATTCGCCATTTGTTTACGGGGACTCTCTAGGATGATGTCGTTCGTGCATTACCCATGAAAGGAAAATCAATGGACTTCTTTACCGCAATCAAAACTGTTTTAGGTAAATACGCCGACTTCAAAGGCGTCGCATCCCGGTCGGAATACTGGTGGTGGTGGTTCTTCACGGTAATCGCCGCGGTCGCACTTGGGTCGACGTCGGGCACTCTCGAGGAGCCCAACACGGCAGTCACGGGAATCGCGTCAGCTTTTTCTCTTGGAACGTTCATCCCGACCTTCGCGGTCACCTGGCGCCGTTATCACGATGTGGGACTTTCGGGTAAGTGGCTCTTGCTCACTTACATCCTGCCGGTCGTGCTGCTGGTGGTCGCCGTCGTTATCGCATTCCCGATCATCATGCAGGAGTTGGAATGGTACGGAACCATCACACCTGAAGCTCTACCCGGACTCATCGGGGCAGCGCTTGTGCCTATTCTCGGGGGTCTAGCGATATGGATCTTCAACTTCGTTGTGACCATTCGCGGATCGAAGTCGGCCGCTGAGGGCAACAAGTACGCCGCGTAGTTAGTCGCCTCGCATCGAGTCGAAGGTATCCATCATGTCTTCGATCTCGCTCATCGACTGCCACGAGAAAGCTGTTTCCGTCAAGTCGGAGTGAATTGCGGACCACAGTCGGGACGGTTCTGTATCCAGGACCGTCCCGATTGCGGTCATGATGTCGGTGCCAGCCGGCTGACCGATGCTCGTGACGAACGCCGCAAAGTTTTCGGCCTTCAGTGTGTGGTAGCAGTCCGAACCGGAGCGATCACCGACGAATGTGATGTCGTCCCGTTCTTGTCGAACCTCGATGTGTTGATAGCGCCCGTCGCGGGAGCTGTATGTCTTTTCCATTTCTCCTCTTTTCTCTCGTGATCTCTTTTCTATTCCGAGAGTATCCCGAGGCACCGACGAGGAACGGGTCAGATTGCGCGGCGGTGGGCTTCGATCCACGCGGCGGACTGGGCAAGATCAATCACGCTTGTGGCGGCGTCAAGAATGTACGTGAACGCTTCGTCCTCGGTTGCGACAATCTCCAAATTGTTGAGTTCAAGGAAGTAATTCAAGCCCAGCCATGCAGACCGCTTGTTCCCGTCGAACAAAGGATGGTTTTTCGCGAGAGATTCCATGAGCGCCGCACCCTTGAGATCAATTGTGGGGTAGGCAGGTTCACCAAAAAGCGAAGTTTCTGGCCGAGCGAGCGCTGACTGAATTAGACCGAGGTCACGAACCACAAACCCGCGTTTTTCAATCTGTCGAACGTAAACCTCAAAGGACAAGTAGCGAATCATGCGTCGGCAAGACGCTCGAGCAACCCGGCGTCGCGCGCCATCAATTTGTCAAAGATTCTGTCGGCCTCTGCTGCCGCGTCTTCGCGATCGAAAGTTTCACTGAGAATCTCGATGATGAGTTGGTTACGGGACTTACCCGTGACAGTTGACATGTCTGTCAGCCGCGCGTCGATGTCGTCGGGGAGCCTGAGTGTGGTTGCCATTGTGCAATGGTACCACGTTGGTATCATTTTTCCTAGAACGTTCCCAAATTTCTTGCCGCCAGCGTTGGAATAGACTGGGGGGACTAGTTGTAACGAAAGGTTTACCCGTGCAAAAAATCAAGGTCGAAGGCGTCGTTGTCGAACTCGATGGCGATGAAATGACTCGAATCATTTGGCAGTTCATCAAGGACCGCCTGATTCACCCCTACCTCGACCTGACTCTCGAGTACTACGACCTCTCGATTCAGAAGCGCGACGAGACGGATGACCAGATAACCATCGACGCGGCGAACGCAATCAAAAAGCACGGCGTTGGCGTGAAGTGCGCGACCATCACGCCAGACGAAGCGCGCGTTGAGGAATTCAAGCTAAAGAAAATGTGGAAGAGCCCGAACGGGACGATTCGCAACATTCTCGGTGGAGTGATTTTCCGCGAGCCGATCATCATCTCGAACATTCCCCGACTTGTCCCCGGCTGGAACAAACCCATCATCGTTGGCCGTCACGCGTTCGGTGACCAGTACCGTGCGACCGATTTTACGTTCGACCGCCCGGGCACGCTCACGATTTCGTTCACTCCGACTGATGGCACTGACGCGCAGTCGTTCGAGGTTTTCCAGGCCCCGAGTGCCGGTGTCGCGATGGCGATGTACAACCTCGATGACTCGATTCGCGATTTTGCTCGCGCCTCGTTCAACTACGGTTTGACGCGGAACTACCCCGTCTATCTGTCGACCAAGAACACCATTCTCAAGGCCTACGACGGTCGATTCAAGGACATCTTCCAGGAAATCTTTGACGCCGAATTCGCCGTGAAGTTTGCCGCCGCGGGCATCACCTATGAACACCGCCTCATCGACGATATGGTCGCGAGCGCGATGAAGTGGGAGGGCGGGTACGTCTGGGCAACCAAGAACTACGACGGGGATGTCCAATCGGATACCGTCGCACAGGGTTTCGGATCCCTCGGACTTATGACGTCGGTCCTCACCACTCCTGACGGAAAAATCGTTGAGGCGGAAGCCGCGCACGGAACGGTGACGCGCCATTATCGCGATCACCAACAGGGGAAGCCGACCTCGACGAACCCGATCGCCTCGATTTATGCCTGGACTCGTGGCCTTCAGCACCGCGGGAAGTTGGATGGAAACCAAGCGCTCATCGACTTTGCCGTGACCCTCGAAGAGGTCGTCATCGCGTCGGTCGAGGCTGGACACATGACGAAAGACCTTGCGTCGCTCGTCGGATCTGACCAGAAGTGGGAAACGACCGAGGAGTTCCTCGCGACGCTGGACACCAACCTCCAGAAACGACTCGCGTAGTTCTCGCGCGCCGTCAGGACGGGGCAGGCCCGATTCACCGAGATTGTGGCTGGGCGACAAGTCCTAGGCTGTCAACTGTATGAGCACTAATTCCACATCGACCGACCGCTTCCCGTGGGCGGCAATGACGGCTATCGGTTTCACGGTTTTCGCCACGGTGACCTCGGAGTTTTTGCCGACAGGTATGTTGCCCTCGATGTCGACTGACCTCAACGTCAGCACGTCGCAGATTGGATTTCTCGTGTCGGTGTGGGCGGCGACCGTCGTACTCACCGCCATCCCCTTGTCGCTGACCACTCGTCGTTTCAGCCGTAAGTCCTTGCTGATTGTGTCGGTGGGATTGTTCACGGTGTCGAATGTCATGGCCTCGCTGGCCCCCACCTACGACGTCTTGTTCGCTTCCCGTATCGTCGGAGGGCTCGGCAACGGAATGTTCTGGATGATTGCGACGGGGTACGTGACCACAATGTTGCCCGCCCAGTGGCGGTCTCGAGGATTCCTGTTCATCTCGGCTGGGGCGAACCTCGCCTTCATTGCCGGTTTACCCCTCGGCTCGGCACTCGCGGCTATTTCCGACTGGCGTGCCGGATTCCTCATCATGACGGCTTTGACGATTGGAGCGAGCGTCGGTTTATATTTTCTGCTGATTCCGGTTCCCAATCCCCACACCGAGAATCCCGACGATGCGCACTCGGTCGTCCGCGACCGATCCTTCCGAATGGTGTTGCTCGGGGTTTCGGGAGTGTTGCTGGTCGTTGGAGGGGGGAACATGTTTTACCCGTACATCGCCCCGTTCCTCATCGAGGTCGCGAATTTCACCCCGCTCACCGTTGCCGTTCCCCTCGCGGCCTATGGCGTCGGTGGAACAATCGGAATCGTCGTCGCCGAACGCTTGGGACGTCGCCCCGAAAATTTGTCGAGGAACATTGCTTTCGCGATTTTGTACATGGCGAGCATGATGATCCTTCTGGATTTGGTCGCCGGCTCGCAGGAAGCGGCAATCGTCGCGTGCGCGTTGTGGAGCCTCGGTTTTGCCGTGACTGAACCGCTGTTCGGGCAATACATCATGGAATTGTCGAGCCCACGCCTCCGAGACTTCGCTGGGGCGATGCGCACCACTGCGTGGAACCTCGGAATCGGCAGCGGCTCGTTTTTCGGTGGGGTGCTCCTGGTGCCGTTCGGAATCAGCGCACTTCCCTACATAGGTGCGAGCGTTCTGGTCGGTGGTGCGGCGGTTGCACTCATCGCGAGGCGAAGAGAACGAGCTCTCTGGGCAAACTAGAATGAGGTCATAACAGACCACTTCGCGAGGAGCCCCGTGAACGACATTCACACATTCAACGCCCCCCTGTCCGAGGTTGACCCCGAGATCGCCGAGGTTTTGAAACTCGAACTCGGCCGCCAGCAGGATTACCTCGAGATGATCGCGTCCGAGAACTTTGTCCCCCGCTCAATTCTGCAGACCCAGGGTTCGGTACTGACCAACAAATACGCCGAAGGTTACCCGGGCAAGCGTTACTACGGTGGATGTGAATTCGTCGACATCGCCGAGGCACTCGCAATTGAGCGTGCCAAGTCGTTGTTTGGTGCTGCGTACGCCAACGTTCAGCCGCACTCTGGTGCGACCGCGAACGCCGCTGTCCTGCATGCCATCGCCACCAAGGGTGACACGATTCTCGGTCTCGAACTCGCACACGGTGGACACCTCACACACGGCATGAAACTCAACTTCTCGGGCCGCCTGTACAACGCTGTGGCCTACGGGCTCGACCCCGAAACATTCCTCGTTGACATGAACGTTGTGCGCGATCTGGCCCTGGAACACAAGCCGCAGGTCCTCATCGCGGGCTGGAGTGCCTACTCGCGCCATCTCGACTTCGCCGCGTTCCGCGAAATCGCCGATGAGGTCGGCGCCAAGCTCTGGGTCGACATGGCGCACTTCGCCGGGCTCGTTGCCGCCGGGGTTCACCCGAGCCCCGTCCCTTACGCAGACGTCGTCTCGACGACTGTTCACAAAACTCTCGGCGGTCCGAGGTCTGGGCTGATCCTGTCGCGTGACGAGGAACTGGGTAAGAAGTTGAACTCGGCCGTATTCCCCGGTCAGCAGGGTGGACCTCTCATGCATGTGATTGCCGGAAAAGCTACGGCGTTCAAACTCGCCGCGACCCCCGAGTTCAAGGAACGCCAAGAGCGCACAATTCGCGGGGCACAAATCCTCGCCGAGCGTCTCACCGCGGCCGATGCAACACAGGCTGGTGTTGGCGTGCTCACTGGTGGAACCGACGTTCACCTTGTCCTCGTTGACCTTCGCAATTCGACCCTGAATGGAATGGAAGCACAAGACCTGCTCCACGACGCGGGAATCACCGTCAACCGAAACTCGGTCCCGTTCGACCCCCGCCCTCCGATGGTCACATCGGGCGTGCGCATCGGAACCGCAGCACTCGCAACCCGCGGTTTCGGAGACGCAGAATTCACCGAAGTTTCGGATGTCATCGCTCACGCGCTGATGCCGAATCCGGATGCCGTCGAACTCAAGCGACGCGTCAAGGTTCTGACCGACGCCTTCCCGCTCTACCCCGGCCTCGAGCAGTAACGCTGATGACGGCCCGGTTGCTGGATGGCACGGCGACCGCCGGGGCAATCAAGAGCGACCTCACGGTTCGCGTTGATGCGCTTCGCGCGAGGGGCATCACACCGGGCCTCGCTACGGTGTTGGTCGGACACGACCCAGGTTCCGAGTGGTACGTGGGCGGCAAGCACAAGGACTGCGCCGAGGTAGGAATCGCGTCAATCCGCCGGGACCTTCCCGAGCGCGCGACACAGGCCGAGGTCGAAGCCGTGATCGACGAATTGAATGCGAACGACGAGGTCACCGGTTATATCGTCCAGTTGCCCTTGCCGAAACACCTCGACACCGACGCGATCCTCGAACGTATCGACCCGCACAAGGACGCGGATGGACTTCACCCGATGAACCTCGGACGACTCGTCAATCGCGCGTTGGGGCCAATCACGTCGCCACTGCCGTGCACCCCGCGCGGCGTCATCGAACTCGTCGAACGCCACGGTATCTCGTGGAACGGGCTCAACGTCGTCGTCATCGGTCGCGGAATCACTGTCGGTCGACCCATTGGGTCACTTCTCACTCGCAAAGAAATCAACGCCACCGTAACGCTCACGCACACGGGGACCCGAAACCTCGCGGAGCACCTGCTGGCGGCGGATGTCATTATCGCGGCCGCGGGCTCGCCCTCAATCGTGACGGCAGCCAGCGTCAAGCCGGGCGCAATCGTTCTGGACGTGGGCGTCTCGCGCGTGACCAATCCCGATGGCACGACACGCATTGCCGGCGATGTCGATGTGGATGTTCGCGAAGTGGCGGCCTGGGTGTCGCCGAACCCCGGCGGCGTTGGGCCCATGACGCGCGCCCTTCTGTTGCAGAACGTGGTCGAAATCGCGGAACGTGCTCTGTAGACCGAGTTAGGGATTTGCGCCGTTGCGTCCGCTGATCATGCCACCCATCGGAGGCATAACCCGAACGATGACCGCCAGAGTGTCAATCACTAGCCAGGTGTCCTCGGACACGATGACGTGGGTTCGGGCGCGAATCTGCTCGTTTGTTTCGAGTTCGGACTTGATGAAATCCGCGCGGTCCTCGGTCGAATTGAACACGACGAGGGTAGCTCCCTCAGCGCAGGTTTGTGCAGCAAGCGCGAGTGGTTTACCGAGTGGAGCCCAATCGGAACACACCCCACCCGCCTCGACAAACCGCTCACGCAGGTCGTCCAATTGAGCAGCCGATTCGGTGGAACATCCCGTGAGCCCGAACATCACGCCACCAACTAGTGAGATTGCGGTGAGGCGGTGCACGTGTCCATCCTAAGGACGGGCACAGTTCGGTACGCTCGACGTATGGCGAAGTTGTATTTCCGATATGGTGCGATGAACAGCGGCAAGAGCACGGCGTTACTCCAGGCCGCCTATAACTATGCGGAACGCGGGCAGCAGGTGCTCATCGCGAAGCCTCGCATCGACACGAAGGGTGAGGCGTTGATCGTGTCGCGCCTTGGTGTTGAGCGGGCCGTGAACTTTGTCATCGGTCCAAACGATGATGTGCGCACGATGTTCGACGCATATCGTTCTCAAACCAAAGCAACGACTGGCCAGGATGTCGCGTGCCTCCTTCTGGACGAGGCGCAGTTCCTCAGTGTCGACCAGGTCGACGATCTCTTGCGCATCGCGATTCTTGAGGACGTCCCGGTCCTCGCGTATGGAATTCGCACGGATTTTCAGACGATCGCTTTCCCCGGTTCGCGCCGACTCCTCGAGGTCGCACACGCTCTCGAGGAACTAAAGACGATTTGTCGTTGCGGGCGAAAAGCGATGTTCAACGCTCGACTCGTGAATGGTCAGTTCATTTTTGACGGTGCCCAGGTCGCGATCGACGGCGAGAACGTGACCTATGAGTCGCTCTGTGGCACGTGTTATTTGCGCGAATCCAATGGGATGCTCGCGCACGGGTTTAACGCCCCCAGCGCGTTCCTGCCGACGCTCGCGCCGGACGCCGACTTCTCTTAGGCCTCTACAGGCGAGAGTAACTGTGTCTCGGCTAACTCGCGGTAGAGCGGCACCACGGTCAACAGTTGTTCGTGTGTTCCGATTCCGAGGACTTCACCCTTGCTGAGAACCACAATTTGGTCACTGTCGATGACGGTCGAGAGACGATGCGCGATGACAATCAGTGTGCGCTGCGCCGAGACGCGGTCGATGGCATCTTTCATCAGTTGTTCGTTGAGCCCGTCCAGGCTCGATGTAGATTCATCGAGCAACAGGATGGGTGCGGCCGCAAGGAGAGCGCGGGCGATCGCGAGTCGTTGACGTTCGCCGCCCGACAGCAGCACGCCGCCCTCGCCAACAGGGGAGTGAATACCGCGTTCGTCTCGGTCAACGATGTTTGCGAGATTCACTTCGTCAAGTACGGCGAGGCAGTCCGCGTCGGTCGCGTTCGGTGCTCCGAGGATGAGGTTGTCGCGAATCGAGCCCGCGAGAACGGGCGCGTCCTGTTCGACGTACCCGATTGCGGAGCGCAGTTCGGTGCGGTCGAGTGCACGAATGTCGTGCCCTCCGAGGCGAATTGTTCCTGATTGAGGGTCGTAGAACCGTTCGATGAGAGACAAAATCGTCGACTTTCCCGAGCCACTAGGACCGACCAACGCGATGCGAGTCCCGGTCTTCACGGTGAAGGAAATGTTGGTCAGAATCGGCGTCTCGGGGTCGTACGCGAAGTTCACCGAGTCGAACTCAATAGCGACCTCGCCGAGTTCCCCGTCGAGGGTGTCCGTGACAACGTCGTTCGCGGATTCGCCTGGTAAGTCGATGATCTCTTGAATGCGACCGAGGGCCCCGAGAGCCTGGGCGACCGACGTGAATGCCCCGATTGCCTGGCCGAGCGGCATGATCATCATGAACAGGAAAAGAATGAACGACACGAGCTGCGCAACGTCGATTGCACCGCTCGCGACGCGGAATCCGCCAACCCCGAGCACGACGAGGAACGACACTTGCATTGCGATACCTGAAATCGGAATGACAAACGCCGAAATTCGCGCGACGTCGAGCCCCGCACGCCACGCTCCACGCGAATCGTCATCAACGGTGTCGATTTCACGCTGGACGGCGTTTGCAGCGCGAACCGTCCGAACTGCCGAGATGGCGCGCTCGACGGACGCGGTGAGGTCGCCGACACGGTCTTGGGCGCGTCGCGAATAGACCCGGATTCGGCGTGACAGCGCGATGACGATAACCATCGAACTGACAACGACGGAAAAGGTGAGGCCAAACAGGATCATGTCGATAATCAACATCGCGATGATGGAACCGACAAACGTGACCAAACCGCCGATGGCCTCAACCAAACCCTGGGTGAGGACGGCGCGCAGCATCGTCGAGTCTGCACCAACTCGAGAGACGAGGTCACCGGTTCGACGGGCATCAAACTGGCTGATTGGCAAGTTCAGCAGTCGGGCAACGAGGTGGCGCCGCGACGAAAGGACGACGCTTTCGCCGGTTCGCTGCAACAGGTAGTGGCGAACGCTCGAGAGAATCGCGCTTCCGATGACGAGAGCAATGAGGGCGGGCACAAGCCAGCCGAGGTCGGTGCCCGCTTGCACGGTCGAAATAACCTGGGCGACGATAAGCGGTTGGCCCAGAGACGCAGCGGCCCCGAGGAGGCTGAGGACAATGACCACGCCCAAAATCCGCTTGTGTTCGAGCAGGTACGGCATCAATTGACCGAAGGTTGCTTTGGGTCCGGACGGGTCGACCGGTGTACCACCGCGACGGAATCCGCCGAAACGAGGAGAAGACATGACCGTCCTTTGAGTGGGTTAACGTGAATGCGTTGCATGGTTTGGGTTCACCGAACCCTGAAGCATCCCTCCGTACTAGGATAAGTCTTTGTGTCTGTACCCGTGATTCGCGCTGAAAACATCGCCAAGAAGTATGGCGATTTCGTTGCCGTTGACGGTATTTCGTTCGAGGTACAGCGGGGAGAATCATTCGGTCTTCTCGGCCCCAACGGTGCCGGAAAGTCCACGACCATGAAGATGATTGCCGCCGTGTCGACACGCACGTCGGGGAGCCTCGAGGTCCTCGGGATGGACCCCAACACCGACGGGCCGGCAATCCGTTCGCAGCTCGGTGTCGTGCCGCAGGAGGACAACCTCGATCAGGAATTACGTGTTCGCGAGAACCTGATTACCTACGGTCGGTTCTTCGGAATGTCCCACGCCGCGGTAGCGAAGCGCGCCGATGAACTGCTCGAATTCGCCCAGTTGACGGATCGTGCCAAATCCAAGGTCGAACCGCTCTCGGGTGGAATGAAGCGTCGCTTGACGATTGCCCGCTCCCTCATGAACGATCCCCTGATGCTACTTCTGGACGAGCCGACGACGGGACTTGACCCGCAGGCACGACACATTCTGTGGGACCGTTTGTTTCGCCTCAAGGAGCAAGGCACGACGCTTGTGCTCACGACGCACTACATGGACGAAGCCGAACAACTGAGCGATCGCATCGTGGTCGTCGACAAGGGCGCTATCATGGCCGAGGGTTCGCCCGCGCAACTCATTCGCCAGTATTCGAGCAAAGAAGTCCTCGAAGTTCGGTACGGCTCGGACAAGAACGCTCCCGTCGCGAAAGCAATCGCGGACATTGGCGAGCGTCAGGAAATCTTGCCCGACCGCATCTTGATCTATAGCGACAACGGCGAACGCGATCTCGCAGAAATAACCAAACGCGGTCACCACCCGATGACGAGCCTCGTGCGACGGTCGTCGCTGGAGGACGTTTTCCTGCGCCTCACCGGCCGGAGTCTCGTCGAATGACATCCGTCGCCGACATCAAGGCGGACGCCGAGAAACCGCGTCGCTGGGGTTGGTGGTACGTCACCGAGCTCCGATTGCGCGAAATGCGCGGTTACGTCAGTTACGTCGTGACGTCGTCCTTCGCAAACCCGCTCATGTACCTGCTTGCGTTGGGAATCGGCCTCGCTAATCTCATCCCCGAGGGGATGGAGGGCGTCCCGTTTCTTGTCTTCGTCGCCCCCGCTCTGCTCATGTCGACCATCCTGACGGTTGGCGCGGAAGAGGGCATGTACCCCGTGCTCAGCGGGTTCAAATGGCACAAGATCTTTTTTGCGATTCACGCGACACCCATCACCCCCGGGCAAATCGTCGGCGGGTTCCTCGTTCATCTGACGATTCGTTTCACGTTCACCGCCGGCGTCTTCTACGGTTTTCTCGTCGCTTTCGGAGCGGTCCCGTTCGCATCGGGATGGGTCATGATTCCGATCGCCATCCTGGGGGCGTTCTCCATCCTCACGCCACTGGGTGCTTACGCGGCGAGACTCGATGACGACACCGGTCAATTCGCCCTCATCCAGCGTCTCGTCGTCATGCCCATGTTCTTGTTTTCGGGGACCTTCTTCCCCCTCTCGCAGGTTCCCGACTGGCTCGAATGGGTCGGCTGGGTTTCGCCGCTCTGGCACGCAACCCAGTTGGGTCGAACTTTCAGCTACGGCGCAATCGAGCCCATTTGGCTGTCTGCAACGCACCTCGCTGTGTTGATCGCCTACGCGGTCATCGGGGGATATTTCATGAAGCGTGCGTTCGTCGCAAGGCTGACGCGATGACCGCCGCGGTCCGGGCCAGTGCGGCCACAGCGCCGAAGCGGCGTTTCGGAGGGATGTCCGGCGGTAACGCTAGCGCGGTGATTGAACGAGGTCTTCGGGCAACGATGTCTAACAATTACCTGGTCGTTCTTAGTGGTTTCTTCGAACCGGTGTTCTACCTGCTGTCAATGGGAATTGGCCTCGGCGGAATCATCGGAGCCATCGATGTCGACGGAGCGTCGGTGCCTTACGGCGCGTACATCGCCCCCGCGCTTCTTGCCGTGTCGGCGATGAACGGTGCGATCTACGATTCAACGTGGAATGTTTTCTTCAAACTCAACTTCGGCAAGTTGTATCAGACGATGCTGCTGACATCGCTCGGCCCGTTGGATGTTGCCCTCGGAGAAATCACACTCGCGCTTTTGCGCGGTGGGGTGTATGCGGTCGGATTCCTCATCGTCATGCAGACCATGGGGTTAGTTCTGTCGCCACTGGCAATTCTCGCAATCCCCGCGGTCATTCTGATTGCTGCGGGTTTCGCGTCAATCGGGATGGCATTTACGTCCTACATGAAGACGTTTCAACAGATGGACTGGTTGCCGATGGTCATGCTGCCGATGTTCCTGTTCTCGGCGACGTTCTTCCCCATCACGGTGTACCCCGAAGCAATTCAGATCATGGTGCAATGCTTCCCGCTCTGGCACGGAGTCGAATTGGTTCGCATGCTGACAACGGGCGTCGTGACGTCGATGATGTGGGTGCACATCGGGTATTACCTCGTCATGCTCGGTGTCGGTGTTGTCGTCGTCTCGCGTCGACTTCGAAAACTCTTCCTCGGCTAAGACATCATCGCGCGGAGTGTCACCGAGGTGGCAAGCGCGGCCGCCGCCGCTTCTGCTCCCTTGTCTTCCCGTGAACTCGGCAGTCCTGCACGGTCGAGGCCCTGCTGCTCGTCATCGAGAGTGAGGACCCCGAAGCCAACAGGCTTACCCTCGTCCAGTGCGACCCTGGTCAGTCCATCCGTCGCGGCGTTCGCCACGAAGTCGAAGTGTGGCGTTCCGCCTCGAATTATGACACCAAGACACACGACCGCGTCAGCGCCAGCCCGAAGAGCGGTTTGGGCGACAAGCGGAAGCTCGAACGCGCCGGGCACGCGAATCAAGCTGTGCGTGGCGCCGGCGGCTTCGAGAACGCGAATGGCCCCGGCGATGAGACCATCAGTGATCTCGTCGTGCCAGGAACCGGCAATAACGACGATGGACAAGCCGTGTACGTCAACGACGATGTCGGGTGACCCGTGTCCAGCCACGTGACTATTCACCGTCCTTGACCACAACCGGAGAATTGACGAGCGCGCCGGGCAACTGGTGACCCATGCGGTCGCGCTTGGCACCGAGGTAACCGATATTGACGTCTCCAACGCCGACGACGAGAGGAACGAGTTCCGTCACCTCGACACCGTGCTCGATGAGTTGACGCCGCTTCTCGGGGTTGTTGGACAACAGTCGAACGGACGAGATTCCGAGATCTTTCAGTATCGCGGCGGCGACACCATAGTCACGCGCGTCTGCGGGGAGGCCGAGTGCCAGGTTGGCGTCCAGCGTATCGAGCCCGTCTTCTTGAAGTCGGTAGGCCTTCAGTTTGTTCGTGAGACCGATTCCGCGGCCCTCGTGTCCACGCAAGTAGACAACGACCCCGCCTTCCGCGTCGATTTTTTCCATCGCCGCATCAAGTTGCGGTCCGCACTCGCACTTGAGCGACGCCATCGCTTCACCGGTCAGGCACTCGGAGTGCAGTCGCACGAGGGCGCCGTCGCTCGGTGTTCCGGACACGATGGCGACGTGGTCGACGCGGGTTTCGTTGTCGCGGTAGGCGCGAATACGGAAGGCGCCGTGGGCCGTGGGAACTTGCGTTTCGACTTCGAAGGTATATCGGTGGGTGTTGGGGTCGGGCATGGTCTGCAACTCTGACCCGAGGTGTTCGACGAGTTCTTCAATCGAGATAACGGTGAGTTGGTGCTCCGCCGCAAAGGCGATGAGCGTCTCGCCACGCATCATGCTTCCATCGTCATTGGTGATTTCACCGATAACGGCAACGGGTTGCAGTCCGGCTAGGTCCAGAAGGTCGACGGCTGCTTCCGTGTGACCTGCCCGTTCACGAACTCCACCGGCAACCGCGCGAAGCGGGATGATGTGGCCGGGGCGAATGAGGTCCCCTGGCCCGCTGGCGGGGTTCGCCAGAACCCGGAGCGTTTCTGCACGGTCGCGCGCCGAAATACCCGTCGTGACGCCTTCAGCGGCGTCAACACTCACCGTATAGGCGGTCCGGCGCGAGTCCTGGTTCTCAGAAACCATGAGCGGCAAATCGAGCTCGTTCGCTCGTTCATTCGTCATCGGCGCGCAGAGAAAGCCGCTCGTGTGACGGATAGTCCAGGCCAACCATTCGGTCGTGACGAGTTCGGCTGCCATGACAACGTCGCCCTCGTTCTCGCGATCGGCTGAATCGGTGACGATTAACGGTTTCCCGGCTTGGAGTTGAGCGATGGCGGTTTCGATGAGCGTCATGCGAACGCCCCTTTCGTGAAGTGTGCGAGACGCGCGATGTGACGCGCGAGGATGTCGGTTTCGATGTTGACAGTGTCTCCCACAACTAAGGAACCGAGAGTCGTCGCAACCAGGGTTTCAGGGATTAGCGACACTTCACACCAATCGTCGCCGACGGTCGAGACGGTCAGCGAGACCCCGTCGATCGTGATTGATCCTTTGTCCACGATCAACGGTGCGTGTTCACGAGTGAGAGCGAAGCGGATGACACGCCAATCGCCAGACTGTCGCGTCTCGATGACCGTGGACGTTCCGTCGACGTGTCCCTGGACGATGTGCCCACCCAGTTGTTCTCCTGCCGCCATCGCGGATTCAACGTTGACGGTTCGGCCACTCTGCCACTGGTCTGAATTAGACATCGCGATAGTTTGACCCATCACGTCGGCGGTGAACGAGTCGTCGGTTTGATCGAGAACAGTGAGGCACACCCCGCTGATGGCGATGGAATCCCCGTGCCCCGCTTTGGCGACGGCTTTGGGCGCTCGAACGGTGACCCGAACCGAATCACCAGACTTTTCGGCGGCGGTGATGGTGCCGAGTTCGGCGATGATTCCCGTGAACACTAGTGAGCCTCTCGAGCCGTGACGACGATGGTTCCGCCCATGACTTCGGTGCTCGTGACCGTGAGCCGGCGCGCGTCTACCAGCGTTCCGATTCCGAGATCACCGGTGGCGGTCTTGTCACCACCGAGGAGGATTGGGGCGAGGCACACGACGTATTCGTCGACGAGACCTTCGCGGATGAACGAGTTCATGAGGCGTGGCCCGCCCTCGAGGAACAGGCTGCGAATCCCGATGTTGTAAAGCCGCTCGAGAATTTCGACGAGCGGTCCCGATTCCTGCAAGACTCCGCGCGGGTGGCTCCACAGTCCGGAACCGGCCGGGAGAGGGGTGTCGCCAATCACAACGGCGAGTGGTTGATTGGGGAACAGGTTTCCGTCTGCGGTTCGAGCGGTGAGGCTCGGGTTGTCAGCGATTGCGGTTCCCGTTCCGATCGCGATGGTGTCGTGCTGTGATCGCAGAAGATGAATGTAGGTGCGCGATTCTGCGGACGTGATCCACTGGCTGGTGCCGTCGGTCGCGGCTGTTCGCCCATCGAGGCTCGAGCCCCACTTGGCCGTCACCCAGGGACGGCCAAGGCGATTTGCCGTCAGCCACCGTTCGACGAGATGGTATCCCTGGCCCGATAAAACACCAGAGACAACCTCGATCCCGGCGGCACGCAGCGTCTCTGCCCCTCCACTGGATTTCTGACCGGGGTCATCGAGTGAATACACGACCCGGGTCACACCGGCATCGATGAGCGCCTTGGCGCACGGCCCCGTGCGGCCGGTGTGGTTGCACGGCTCTAGCGTCACGACGGCGGTGAGGCCGCGGGCGCTCTCGACCTTGGACAGGGCGTCAACTTCGGCGTGCAGGGTGCCCGCACCGCGGTGCCAGCCTTCCGCCACAATTGTGCCCGCGTCGTCAACAAGAACACAGCCAACCTGGGGGTTTTCGCCGGTGCGGGGACCGCGTTCGGCGAGCTCGCGTGCGCGGCGCATCGCGTCATCGTATGTATTGATGGGCATGTGAACTCCTTCTGAGCAGGGAATCCGGGGATGCGACAACGCGTCGCGAGGCTCACCAGCTTTCGGTGAAGCCCATCGTGCATCCTCCCATCCGGACTATAACCGTCGGTCCCGGAGTTTCACCAGGTCAACCGCGTGGCCGAGGCCATACGGGTCGCGGACTTTGACCGCCGGCTCAGATTTTCACTGACCCCGGAGCACGTGCTCTGTTCCCATGGTATCCCTGATGCGCCTTTCGTGCCACGGCAATATCCAAGAATCGGCCAAGAATCAGGATTGGGGCAGAAACCCAACCGCGTCATACACGCGGGCAAGGGTCGCTTGGGCGATCTCGTTGGCGCGGTTCGCATTCACCGCGAGGAGACGGTCGAGTTCGGCGGGGTCGGAGAGGAGTTCGAGGGTCCGCAGTCGAATCGGCTCGAACTCGGCGACGACGGCGTCTGCGACAGCACCCTTGAGGTCTCCGTATCCCTTGCCGGCGAATTCGGTTTCCAGCGACGGGATCGTCGATCCGCCCAAGAGGGAAAGGATTCCGAGGAGGTTTGACACACCCGGCTTTCCCGCCGGATCGAAACCAATATCACGATCTGCATCGGTGACCGCTGATTTAATCTTTTTCGCTGTCACATTCGGCTCATCGAGCAACCACACGATTCCCTGGGGAGACTCGCCCGACTTGGACATCTTGGATTCGGGGTTCTGGAGGTCAAAGACCTTGGCTGACTCCTTGAGGATTCGAACCTCGGGGACGATGAGCGTTTCACCAAAGCGCGAATTGAATCGGGCTGCGATGTCGCGGGTCAGTTCAACGTGTTGGCGCTGGTCCTCACCGACGGGGACGACGACGGCGTCGTACAAGAGAATGTCGGCGGCTTGCAGAATCGGATAGGTGAACAGTCCGACGCTGGCCGAATCGGAACCCTGTTTGGCGGACTTGTCCTTGAACTGAGTCATGCGCGACGCCTCACCGAAGCCAGTGATGGTGTTCAAAACCCAGGCGAGTTGAGCGTGCGCGGGGACGTGGGACTGGACGAACAGCGTCGCGTGATCGGGGTCGATTCCCGCCGCGATGTATTGAGCGACGGTTCGGCGGGTGTTTTCGCGGAGTTTCGCTGGATCCTGAGGAACGGTGATGGCGTGAAGATCGACAACACAGAACACGGCGTCGTGCGTCGACTGCATCTCACGCCACTGCAGCAGCGCGCCAGCGTAGTTACCGAGGTGCAACGAGTCTGCACTGGGTTGCATTCCCGAAAACAGTCGTTGGCCGGTCATGTAAATCCTTAGATGTCGTAATCGATGACAACGGGGGCGTGGTCACTCCAGCGAGTATCCCACGCATCCGCCTTGTCGATGGCGTAGGTCAGCGCGGTTTCGGCAAGAGGCGGAGTCGCCAGGTGATAGTCGATTCGCCACCCGGTGTCGGTGTCGAACGCTTGGCCGCGTTGGCTCCACCACGTATACGGCCCTGGAACTTCACCCGCGAAACGACGGCCGAGGTCTACCCAGCCAAGTCCGGCTCCGGCGTTGTAGGCCGGTTCGTCCTCGGCGCCGACAATGCGGTCGAAGTACTCGCGTTCGGCGGGCAAGAACCCCGCTTTTTTCGTGTTGCCCTTCCAATTCTTGATATCAAGAGTGCGATGACCGACGTTGAGGTCGCCCATGACGAGAGCAAGCGCGCCGCCCGCGGCAAGTTCCGCGAGGCGGGCTTCCAATGCGTCGAGGAATTTGTACTTTTCGACCTGTTTCGGGGTTTCTACTTCGCCCGAGTGAACGTAGCAGGACACGACGGTGACGTACTTTCCGCTGACGTGGAGGTCGGCTTCGATCCAGCGCCCTGCACTGTCGAAGTCGGTTGCACCAAACGCGGTCCGGACGGCGATTGGTTCATGACGCGACAGAATGGCGACACCGGCCCGGCCTTTGGCGGTCGCCTCGTCGTTGATGACGTGCCATGTCGAATCGACCAGGGCGTCGATGTCCGCGCGCTCGGCTCGGACTTCTTGAACGGCAACGATGTCTGGTTTACGGTCGGCGAGCCAGTCGCCCATGCCCTTGCGGTACGCGGCGCGGATGCCATTGACGTTGACCGATGCGATGCGCGTAACCATGGCTCAATCCTACGTTCGCGCGGTGTGACCTCGAGGGGCGCTAGCGTCCCCCGCCGAATAGTTTCGCAAAGAACCCCTTTTTATTCCGGCCGCTGTCCGACGATTCGGGGAGGGCCGCTACTGGTTGAGCGACTTCGACCGTGGCGGCTGTGCCGTCGCGGATCTGTCCGAGCAGTTGCTCGATCAGGCCGTTGGCTCCATTAATGGCCGCGCGGACGTCGACGTGAAGATACGGCTTACCCGCGAAACGATCTCGCCCCGTGACCTCGAGATCAACCGCAAAAATGACGCCATCAGCCGAATCGATGATGTCCTGGTCAATGGGACCTGACCCAGCTGATCCCTGGGTTTCGACAAAAATCTTGTGGCCGAGCGTCGTGCCCGCTCGCTCAAAGGCTTCAGCGGCAATGTAGGTGTGCACAATTCCTGAAAAGCATGCGGTGACACAAACAAATTTCATTAGTGGACCTCTTTCGACATGACTTCCACAATCACGCCAGGTTCGGGGCGGTCGCGTGCCCAGCGGGCCAAGCGAGCACAGTCCGGGCGCACAACCTAGCGGCGAACGCCACTAATTGTCGCTTGCTTGACCTCTGAGATCGCCTTGGTGATCTCGATGCCTCGGGGGCACGCCTCGCTGCAGTTGAAGGTGGTGCGGCACCGCCACACGCCTTCTTTCGAGTTCAAGATGTCGAGACGAACCTGGGAGGCCTCGTCGCGCGAGTCAAAAATAAAGCGGTGGGCAGCGACAATCGCGGCCGGGCCGAAGTATTGCCCGTCCGTCCAAAACACGGGGCACGAGGTCGTACACGCCGCACACAGGATGCACTTGGTCGTGTCATCGAAACGGGCACGCTGCTCGGGTGACTGGATGTTCTCTTTATCCGGTTTGGACGTTGACTGCAGGAACGGCTGGACCTCGCGATACGCGGCGAAGAACGGCTCCATGTCAACGATCAGGTCCTTCTCGAGTGGCAGTCCCTTGATGGCCTCGACATAAACGGGCTTTGTAATGTCGAGGTCCTTGATGAGGGTCTTGCACGCGAGCCGGTTGCGACCGTTGATGCGCATCGCATCCGATCCGCAGATTCCGTGAGCACACGAGCGACGGAACGACAGCGAACCGTCTTGTTCCCACTTAATCTTGTGGAGGCCGTCGAGTACTCGGTCGGTCGAATACATGTCGACGTCGAAGTCCTGCCAGAACGGTTCCTGATCCGTTTCCGGGTTGAAACGTCGAACGATGAAAGTGACCTTGAAAGACTCCACTACGCCTAATTCGGACATCAGTACTTCCTCTCCATGGGCGGGTAGTTCGTGATGACGACGGGTTTCCAATCGAGAGCGATATTCTCACCCTTCTTATAGGCCATCGTGTGCTTCATGTACTTCTTGTCATCGCGATCGGGGAAATCGTCGCGCATGTGACCGCCGCGGCTTTCCTTGCGGTTGCGGGCCGACACGACGACAACCTCGGCGAGGTCGAGCAAGAAGCCGAGTTCGATGGCTTCGAGTAGGTCGGTGTTGAATCGTTGGCCTCGGTCGTGGATGCCCACCTTCTCGTACCGTTTCCGAAGCGCCTCGATCACTGTCTGAGCGTGCGAGAGCGATTCTTCTGTTCGGAACACCTGGGCGTTGCGATCCATTTCAAGTTGCAGTTCCTTGCGGATTGCCGCGACGCTCTCCGAACCGTCCGCGGTCCGCATCTTTTCGATGAGCTCAACGACGAACGATTCAGTGCCCTTGGGAAGCGCGGGGCGCTTCGCCTTGTTGGCGTAAGCGGCGGCGTTGCGACCGGCACGCTTTCCGAAGACGTTGATGTCGAGGAGCGAGTTTGTTCCCAGACGGTTCGAACCGTGGACGGAAACACAGGCACACTCGCCGGCGGCGTAGAGCCCCGGAATCACCGTCGTGTTGTTGAGCAGGACTTCGGCATCGGTGGTGGTCGGGATTCCACCCATCGCGTAGTGCGCGGTCGGCATGACGGGAACCGGTTCGGTAACCGGGTCCACTCCGAGGTAGGTGCGCGCGAATTCGGTGATGTCCGGCAATTTGGTTTCGAGGACCTCAGCACCGAGGTGGGTGCAGTCGAGAAGGACGTAATCCTTCTCTGGCCCAGCGCCACGGCCTTCGGCGACCTCCTGGACCATGCAGCGCGAAATGATGTCACGCGGCGCGAGGTCTTTGATGGTCGGGGCGTAACGTTCCATGAATCGCTCACCGCTCGCGTTTCGAAGGATTGCTCCTTCGCCTCGGGCGCCTTCGGTCAAGAGAATTCCAAGACCAGCAAGTCCGGTCGGGTGGAATTGGAAGAACTCCATGTCCTCAAGGGGGATGCCTTTTCGCCACACGATGCCGACGCCGTCACCCGTGAGGGTGTGGGCGTTCGAGGTGGTCTTAAACATCTTGCCGAATCCGCCGGTCGCAAAGATCACGGAAGTCGCATTAAACACGTGAATGTCACCGGTCGAGAGCTCGTAGGCCACAACACCGCTCGTCCGGGTCTTGCCCTTTTCTTCCGTGAGCACGAGGTCGAGAACATAAAACTCGTTGTAGAACTCGACGCCGAGTTTGGTGCAGTTCTGGAAGAGCGTCTGCAGGATCATGTGGCCGGTGCGGTCCGCCGAATAGCACGCGCGGCGAACCGGTGCTTTTCCGTGATCGCGAGTGTGGCCGCCGAAACGTCTCTGGTCGATTTTTCCATCCGGGGTTCGGTTAAACGGAAGACCCATTCTCTCTAGGTCGAGGATTGCGTCAATCGCTTCTTTCGCCAAGATCTCTGCTGCGTCTTGGTCGACGAGGTAGTCGCCACCCTTGACGGTGTCAAAGGTGTGCCACTCCCACGAATCTTCTTCGACGTTTGCGAGGGCCGCGGCCATTCCGCCCTGCGCGGCTCCGGTGTGCGAACGCGTGGGATACAGCTTGGTGATGACGGCGGTCTTGGCGTGCGGAGCCGACTCGATGGCCGCACGCATTCCTGCACCTCCCGCGCCAACAATGACAACGTCGTACTCGTGATGATGAACCGTGGTCACGGTTTACTCCTTATAAATAGGTCAGCCGGCAGCGCAAAACGAGGGAAGCAAATCCGCGGGAGAACCCGCGGGGCAGGGGTCAAGAGTGAAAATCACGAGCGTTCCAAGAACGATTAGTGTGGCGGCTGAAACTCCGAGGGACACCAACAGGCCGCGCTTCAACCCGGGGCGATAGACGTAGTCTTCAATGACGACCCGCATTCCGTTACTTCCGTGGATGAGTGCCAGCCACAACAGGGTGACGTCGAACCACTGCCAGAACGGGTTAGCAAGTTTCCCAGCAGCGAAGGCGAAATCGATGGCCTTGACGCCCCCGTCTTGCATGAGATTGACGGTGAGGTGGGTGAAAATCAGCACAATGAGAACCACGCCAGAGACACGCATGAATACCCAGGCGAGGCGATCGAGACGGAACAATTTCACGATTACCCTCCGAAGACGTGCATAAGGTGGCGGGGCAGGAACGCAATCATCACGACGGTCCACAGCACGAGCACACTGTAGAACAAAGCGCGGTGGTGGCGCGATGCCCAGGCGGTCATGTCAACCAGGGTGATTCGCAAACCGTTGAACGCGTGGAACACGATGGCGGCAACGAGCACGGCCTCGCCGAGTCCCATAATGGGAGTTTTGTAGGACGCCATGACCACGTTGTACAATTCGGCATCGAGTCGAATGGTCGCGGTGTCGAGGATGTGGACCAGCAGGAAGAAGTAAATCGCGATACCGGTGATGCGGTGGAGAACCCACGACCACATGCCCTCGTGTCCGCGATAGAGCGTCCCTCGAAACACGGTTTTCGGTCTGCTGGGGGTTTTGATTGACAACTCGATTCCTCCTGAAGCGCGAACAATTTCGTTCCAGTCTAACCCCCTCGCGTAGGCTGTCGGACATGACGAGCTCACATCGCGAAGCTAACTTTTACGCAGTTATTCCTGCGGGTGGAGTCGGCTCACGGTTGTGGCCTCTGTCGCGTGCCGACGCCCCGAAATTCCTTCACGACCTCACGGGAAGCGGTCGAAGCCTCCTCGTCGAAACGTGGGATCGACTTGAGCCCATCGCGGGGGACAACATTGTTGTGGTGTGTGGAAAGTCCCACGCGAAGGCCATCGCGCACGAGCTTCCGATGCTCGCCGCCGACAACACTGTTCTCGAGCCATCCCCGAAGGATTCGACCGCAGCGATTGTTCTCGCGGCAGCGATACTCGTTCGGCGAAACCCCGATGCGATTATCGGTTCGTTTGCGGCCGACCATGTTATCGATGACCAACGCCGATTCATCACCGCGGTGAATGAAGCAATTGCCACAGCCTCGGCCGGGTTCATCGTGACGATTGGCATCCGCCCGACGTCGCCGTCGACAGCTTTCGGCTACATCGAGTCGGGTGAGGCGCTGGATGTATCGGGAGCGCGTCGCGCGCATCGAGTGGTTCGTTTTGTTGAAAAACCCAGCCTAGAAAAAGCGACTGAATTTGTCGAGGGTGATACTCACTTGTGGAACGCCGGAATGTTCATCGCGAAGGCGAGTGTTCTCCTCGAAGAACTTCGCGCGAACCGACCGGATGTGGCCGACCCCATTGACGAAATAGCCGACGCGTGGAACACGCCCGAACGATCCGCAGTGCTCGAGCGCGTGTGGCCGACAATCCCCAAGGTCGCCATCGACTACTCCATCGCCGAACCCGCGGCGGAACACGGCCGTCTTGCCGTCATCCCGGGTGACTTTCAATGGGACGACGTCGGTGACTTCGCGTCGCTGGCTCGGCTTCACACGAATGGCCGCGCGAATGTTCTTGCGACACTTGGTGAAAACACGCGTGTCCTGAACCAGGGTTCCAGCGGGGTTGTCGTGTCGCATACGAAGCGTTTGATTTCGCTCATTGGCGTCAAGGACATCGTCGTCGTCGACACACCCGACGCACTTTTGGTCACGACGGCTGCCCACGCTCAACGCGTCAAAGACATCGTGGAACAGATTCGCCAGTCAGGAGACGACGCGCTTCTCTAGCCGTTTTCTAGAATCCGTCGAAAAAGCCCAAAAAATTAGCGATTCGGAGATTTTTTTACCGTTTCTTTCGTGAAAACTACTGTTTCGCCCGTTCCGACAATATGATGGGGTCAGTCGTGGTGCCGGTTCGGGATCCTCTGGACTGGGACCACACCATCCAATGAGAGGAATCACCCTGTGAAGAACATCACATCGCGCGCCTGGACTGGGCTCGCACTTGCGAGCGCAGCCGCGGTCATCTTGACCGGTTGTGCCGCAGCACCCACCGAAACTGCCGCACCAGAAGAGACAATCGACTACCTGGCCTGCGCCGTTTCGGACGAAGGCTCGTGGAACGACAAGTCGTTCAACCAGTCGGTTTATGAAGGTCTCCAGAAGTCGGAAGCTGAGCTCGGAGTTCAGATTGCGGACGCCGAATCGGCAACGCCCGATGACTTCGCACCGAACCTTCAGGCCATGATTGACCAGGGCTGCGACATCACGATCGCCGTCGGTTTCAACCTTGTCGACGCAGTCAACGTTGCTGCTGAAGCAAACCCTGAGATGAACTTCGTCACCATTGACGGATGGTCGAACGGTGCAACGAACCTCAAGCCCGTCAACTACGCCATGAACCAGTCGTCGTACCTTGCCGGCTACCTCGCGGCAGCTCAGTCGACGACCAAGGTTGTTGGTACCTATGGCGGAATGCAGATTCCTGCCGTCACCGACTTCATGACCGGTTTCTACTACGGCGCTAAGGCATGGGGAACCGACAACATGACCGACGTCACGGTCGTTGGTTGGGACCCTGCAACCGAGACCGGTGACTTCATCGGTGACTTCACCCCCAACTCGGGAACCTCGAAGACCATTGCTGCTGGCCAGATTGAAGCCGGCGCCGATGTCCTCTTCCCCGTTGGTGGCGACCAGTTCGGTGCAGTTTCTGAAGCCATCACCGAAGCCGGTATCGATGGCCGCATGATCGGTGTTGACAAGGACATCGCCGCTACCTCGCCCGAGTATGCAGAATGGGTACTCACCTCGGCCGAGAAGCGCATGACCCTCGCAGTGTTCGACATCATCAAGGCGATCGCGATTGACGGCGGCGCCTTCTCGGGTGACGTTTACCTCGGAACGCTCGAAAACGGTGGAACGGCACTGTCGGCACTCACCAACTACTCCGGTGCAACCGCACAGGCAGACGTTGAGGCCAAGCTGGCAGAACTTCAGGCCGGCATCATCGACGGGTCAATCAACCCGCTCGGTTAGGCTGTAAAAAGCTACAGTCGGGGGTCGTCGAGACACTGTCTCGGCGGCCCTCGTCCCATTCTCTTCAAGGATGAATAGATGAAACTCGAACTCCGTAGAATCACCAAACGATTCGGAGCGCTCGTCGCCAACGACCACATCAATCTCGTGGTCAACTCCGGCGAGATTCATGCTCTGTTGGGTGAAAACGGAGCGGGTAAATCCACGCTCATGAACGTCCTCTACGGCCTCTACACGGCCGATGAGGGCGACATCGTGCTCGACGGTGTCGTTCACAGGTTCAAAGGACCCGGCGACGCGATGGCGGCCGGTATCGGGATGGTCCACCAACACTTCATGTTGATTCCCGTCTTTACGGTCGCAGAAAACGTGGTGCTCGGTCATGAGCCCACGGGAATCCTTGACACGCTTGACCTCGACACCGCGCGCAAACTCGTGCGCGAGATCTCTGATCGATTCGGCTTTGAGATTGACCCGGACGCGTTGGTCGAGGACCTGCCCGTCGGCGCCCAACAACGCGTTGAGATCATCAAGGCCCTCGCGCGCGACGCCAAGGTTCTCGTGTTGGACGAGCCCACCGCTGTACTGACCCCGCAGGAAACCGATGAACTCATGGGAATCATGAAGGGTCTCGCCAAGGCGGGGACCTCCATCGTGTTCATCACCCACAAGCTACGCGAAGTGCAGGCAGTCGCCGATCGCATCACGGTCATCCGCCTTGGTGCCGTTGTCGGCGAGGCAAAACCCACGGACTCCGCCGCGACACTCGCCACCATGATGGTCGGGCGGGCAGTCGATTTGTCTGTCACCAAAAAGGCACCGAAACGCGGTGAGGCTGGCCTTTCCGTCGCGGGCCTGACCGTCATTGGCGATAGGAACAATAAGGTCGTGGACGACGTCTCGTTCGAGGTTCACGCAGGCGAGGTTTTGGCGATTGCCGGTGTTCAGGGAAACGGGCAGACCGAACTGGCCGAGGTTCTCGTCGGCTTACGAACCCCGAGTGCAGGGTCGATTCACCTCGGAAAGATGGACATTACCCACTCGAGCGTGCGCGAGGTCATCGACGCCGGCGTCGGGTACATCCCCGAAGACCGATCCAAAGACGGGCTCGTGGGGGATTTCACGATCGCCGAAAACTTTATGATCAACCGCTCGTACGGCCCGCCCTTCGCAAAGGGTCTCACTATTGACTTTGCCAATCGTGAACGCATCGCCGCGGAACTTATTAACGCCTATGACGTGCGCACCCCGTCACAAGTCACGCTCGCGAAGAAACTCAGTGGCGGTAACCAACAGAAAGTCGTTGTTGCCCGTGAACTCAGCCGCGAACTCAACCTGTTGATCGCATCGCAGCCAACGCGCGGTGTCGACGTCGGCTCGATTGAATTTATCCATGACCGCATCATCGCCACGCGCGAGGCAGGCAAGCCGGTGGTCATCATTTCAACCGAATTGGACGAAGTCACGTCTCTTGCGGATCGCATTGCCGTGATGTATCGCGGCCGCATTGTGGGAATCGTGGATGCGAAAACGTCACGAGAGACACTGGGACGAATGATGGCGGGAGCAACCGTATGAGTGACGGAACAGAGACCCCGGTTGTGGGCCGCGGTGCCGCCGTGATTCGAGAAATCATGTCGGGTGGCGCGGCGCGAGCTTTGTTGTCTGTCGTTGCCGGGTTCGTCATCGGGGCGATCTTCATGGTGTTCTCGAGCGAAGAATTCCTGGCCGCGGCACAGTATTTGACTTCACGCCCCGCCGACGCGCTGGGCGCGGCGTGGACCGCGATTGCGGAGGGGTATTCGGCGCTGTTCCGCGGCTCGATTTACAACTACACGGCGGCTAGTTTTGAGGCCTCCATTCGGCCGATGACCGAGACACTGCGTTTTGCCGGTCCGCTCATCGCATCGGGTTTGGGGGTCGCTCTCGCGTTCCGAGTCGGATTGTTCAACATTGGCGCGAGCGGACAATTATTGTTCGGTGCACTGTGGGCCACCTGGATTTCGACACGAGTGGAACTCCCGTGGGGTGTTCACCTCGTCGTCGCTGTTCTCGTCGCGATTCTGGGCGCGGCCGCGTACGGCGCTGTCGTCGGCTTTCTCAAGGCCAGAACGGGCGCCCACGAAGTGATCGTGACCATCATGCTCAACTACATCGCCGCGGGAATTCTCACGTTTTTCTTTCGCACGCCGGAACTTCTTCGCGAAGTTGACGGCGGGGGAACGCCCAAATCGGACGCCCCGGCCGAAAGCGCGCAATTGCCTCTTTTGCTTGGTCCGGAATTCACTCTCCACGCGGGATTCATCCTCGCCATCGTCGGTGTCGTCGTTTACTGGTGGCTCATGGAGCGCTCGACCATCGGATTCCGCTTCCGCATGGTCGGTCACAACGCTGATGCCGCCCGCACAGCCGGAATCAACGTCGAGCGCACTTTCGTGCTGGCGATGGCCGTATCGGGTGCCTTCGTCGGGCTCGCTGCCGCCAACCAGGCGCTCGGGGTTCGCGCGGGACTCACGCCCGACATCGACGGCACCATCGGATTCGATGCCATCACCGTTGCTCTGCTGGGATCGTCCACCGCACCCGGCGTGTTACTCGCGGGACTTCTGTTCGGCGCGTTCAAGGCCGGAGCGCCACAAATGCAGGTCATCGGACTTTCCCCTGAGATCACGGGTGTCGTCCAAGGTTTCATCGTTCTGTTCATCGCCGCACCGCCCCTCGTTCGCGCGATATTCCGACTGCCCCCGCCTCAAAAGACCACGGTCATCGCGGACTGGTGGCAGAAACTGACCACGAAGGGTGATCCGAAATGAGCACCGTCGTGACTCCAGGATTGTTTTCACAAGTCGACGTATCGGTCTCAAAGAAGACGCCGTACCTCATGGCTGCGTTCGCCGTGTTCGTGCTGGTGGCTTTCGGTTTTGCTGGGAAAACCGAGATTGTCGCGTTCCAGTGGTCCAAAGAAGACGACCTCATCCACCTTCCCGACTTTCTCGTCGCATCGAACGTCGTCGGCCTCGTTCTCGGCACGGTCCTCGTGGCGATCGCCGTCTTCTCGTTTGTGCTCGCGCAACGCACACGAGTGACACCGCTGTGGCTCACCCTTGTGTTCGGTTTGCTTGCTGTTGTCGCACTGCTCGCATGGCTTGCGGCCGGAAACACGCTTCCCTTCGCGTTTATTCTCGGGAACGCCGTCGTTCTCGCCGTTCCCCTCGCCCTCGGGGCGATGGGCGGAATCATGTCCGAGCGTGTCGGTGTTGTCAATATCGCAATCGAGGGCCAACTTCTCACTGGTGCGTTCCTCGCCGCGGTGGTTGGGTCGCTCACCGACAACCTGTACCTCGGGCTCATCGTCGCCATGATCGGCGCCGCATTGCTGTCGATGGTCCTCGCGGTGTTCTCGATTCAATATCTGGTCGACCAAATCATTGTCGGCGTGGTGCTCAACGTTCTTGTCTTGGGAATCACCAACTTCTTGTATGCCCAATGGTTGTCCAACGACGGGCAAAACTCGAACTTCCCCGGGACTTTCCCCATCATCCCCATTCCGGGGTTGTCGGCCATTCCGGTTATCGGCCCGGCCCTATTCGAGGCGCGAATCACGACCTATCTCGCGTACGTGATCATCCCCGTTCTCTGGTTCATCCTGTTCAAGACCCGCTTGGGGCTTCGGGCGCGGTCGGTCGGTGAACACCCGCTCGCGGCCGACACCGTCGGAATCAACGTCGCGGTCACCCGTTTTTGGTGGGTGGCAATCGGAGGTCTGGTCGCCGGGCTCGGCGGTGCCGCACTGACCATCGGTGCGGTCGGTGCATTTGGCCGGAACATGTCCGGCGGACAGGGCTTCATCGCTCTGGCGGTGGTTATTCTCGGTCGATGGCACCCCTTCTCGGCCGCGGCTGCCGCGTTGTTGTTCGGATTCTCGATCGTGTTGCGAATCTGGGCGAACCAGGTCAGCCCGGGAATCCCCACCGACTTCATTACAATCGTCCCGTATGTCGTGACGCTCATCGCCGTCGTCGGATTCGTTGGACGAGTTCGAGCTCCGGCGGCTACCGGAAAACCGTATATCAAGGGATAACTGTGTCAGAAATCAACTGGGACGCGCTTCGGACCGCGGCAAACGAGGCAATGGGAAAAGCCTATGCGCCGTATTCGAACTTCCCTGTCGGCGCGGCGGCACTTGTTGACGATGGGCGAATCGTCAGCGGCTGTAACGTCGAAAATGCGAGCTACGGGGTTGGTCTCTGTGCCGAATGTGCGCTCGTCAGTGCTCTGGCAATGTCGGGGGGCGGCAAACTTGTTGCGTTCACGTGTGTCGACGGTCACGGCGACGTTCTGATGCCGTGCGGCCGTTGCCGCCAGTTATTGTTCGAACACTCGGCGCCGGGAATGGTCCTCGAGACCGTCTCGGGAATACGAACGATTGACCAGGTCCTGCCCGATGCCTTCGGTCCGCGCGAACTGGATGCCTACTCCTTGACCGATCCCGCTTCGGCAACTACGTGTGAAGGATGCGAATGACCGCCATTGAACCGTTTGATGCGGTCGACCTCATCAAAATTAAACGTGACGGCGGCGAACTGTCGGCCGCGCAAATCGGGTGGCTGGTCGATGCCTACACCCGCGGATATGTTGCCGATGAGCAAATGTCGGCGATGACGATGGCGATTTTCCTGCGTGGCATGGTGTCCACCGAGATCAATGATCTGACGGCTGCAATGGTGAACTCGGGCGAACGCCTTGATTTCTCGGGCCTTTCGAAAGTCACGACCGATAAGCACTCGACGGGTGGAGTCGGCGACAAGATCACACTTCCGCTGGCGCCGTTGGTTGCGAGTTTCGGGCTTGCGGTGCCGCAACTGTCGGGTCGCGGACTCGGACACACGGGCGGAACATTGGACAAGTTCGAGAGCATCCCGGGGTGGCGAGCTGACCTGTCAAACGCTGAAATGCTTTCACAGCTCGAAAAGGTCGGAGCTGTTGTCTGTGCAGCGGGTTCCGGCCTTGCGCCCGCCGACCGGAAGTTATACGCACTGCGCGACATCACGGGAACGGTCGAAGCGATTCCCCTGATTGCCTCGAGCATCATGAGCAAAAAGCTCGCCGAGGGAACGTCGTCACTCGTTCTCGATGTCAAGTTTGGCAATGGCGCTTTCATGAGCGAATTTGACCGTGCGAAGGAACTCGCCAATGTCCTCGTCCGCATCGGAAACGATGCACGCGTCGCAACCAGGGCGGTTCTGACCAACATGAACACTCCGCTCGGCCTCGCGATCGGAAATGCGAACGAGGTTCGGGAATCGGTCGAGGTGCTCGCCGGGGGCGGGCCAGCCGATGTAGTGGAGGTCACGGTGACGCTGGCGGAACACATGCTTGAACTTGCGGGAATGACGGGCGTCGATGTTCGCTCACACCTCGCGAACGGCAAAGCGATGGATTCGTGGCGCGCGATGGTGAGCGCTCAGGGCGGAGACCCCGACGCCGCGCTTCCCGT